>Ga0137403_10005853_pt1 | contig 14177 bp, 12 predicted proteins | sample CZOMad2_1_16fung_FD_122057 | JGI IMG/M metagenome (GOLD analysis project Ga0137403, IMG submission 122057) | Vadose zone soil fungal communities from Angelo Coast Range Reserve, California, USA - CZOMad2_1_16fungal (Hybrid Assembly) | ecosystem: Environmental > Terrestrial > Soil > Vadose zone... | reverse complement strand
GGCTGGGCTCCGGTGGCGGATTCGGTGATCCGGTCGATCGCGACGCCGCCGAGGTGGCTCGGGATGTGCGGCAGGGACGCATCACGGTGCCGGAGGCGGCGTCGGTGTACGGCGTCGTCATCGACGCGGCCGGGAAGGTCGATTCTTCGGCGACGCCGGTGCGCCGAACCGAATTGCTGCGCGATCGGCTCCGGCGGGCGAGGCCGGCGGATAAGCCGTTGCAGCAAGATGAACACGCCGCGGCGTCGGAGCGCGGCAGCGGTCTGCCTCTGTATCCGGGCGTCGAGCAACGGGGACCTACCGCGTATTCAATCGCGAGCGGTGCGGTGCTGGCCGCGTCCCCGGATCACTGGACCGATGGGTGCCCGATGCTCGAGGAGCAGCGCGAGCGTTTGCTGATCCGCTCCTATCTCGACCCATTGACCGGGCGGCTTCTGCTGGTCGAAGCGCTACCCGCGGGAGAACCACGAGCGGTAGACACTCGCCCAACACGATGGGCAAGAGCGGCGCGAACCTGAAGCTATTGCCGAGTCAGCAACATACAGCCGGCAAGCGGACCGCCGCCGGCCGCGGCAATACCCACCCGCGGACTACCCGGAACTTGGCGTTCGCCGCCTTCGCCCCAAAGTTGAATGCACGTTTCCCACAGCAAGCCGAAGCCGTGCAGACGGCCGGCCGAGAGTTGTCCGCCTCCGGTATTGAGCGGCAACAGTCCGTCGCGCGCGATGCGCGTGCCGCCTTCGACGAAGGCGCCGCTGTCACCCTTGGCGCAGAATCCCAGCGATTCCAGCCAGATCAGCGTGAGGATGCTGAAGCCGTCATACAGATTGGCGACATCCACATCGGCGGGTTTCAGGTCGGTGAGTTCCCACAGATGGCGTCCGGCGTCGCTTGCCGCCATGCCAGTCAGGTCTTCGAATTGATCCCAGGAATTGCGGCCGTAAAACGCGCCGCTCATGGCCTCGATGCAGAGCGGCGGCTTGCGCAAATGGTGTGCCGCATCGCGGGCGGACACGATGATGACGGTGGATCCGTCGATGGGCGTATCGCAATCGTACAGACACAGCGGCTCGGTTATCATGCGCGCCGACAGATAGTCGGCCAATGTCAGCGGTTCGCGATACAGCGCGCGTGGATTCCGCGCGGCATTGGCGCGCGCATTGACGGCGATGGCCCCCAGTTGCTCGCGCGTGGTGCCGTATTCGTGCATATGGCGTTTGGCCACCAAGGCCAAGGGATGCGCGGCGGATAGGCCGTTGAAGGGGCGAATCCACGACATCAGTCCGCTGGATCGTGCCGCGCGGGTGGGCATGCCGGCACTTTGGCAACCGCGCGAACGCGACTTGACCTGCTCGGAATACTGACTGAGCGTGCGAAAGCACAGAACATGCCGCGCCTGGCCCGAGGCAACCGCCATGGCCGCATTCATTACCGCGCTGAGCTGGCCGGGGGCTTCCGGTGAGGCTGCAAACCAGTTTAGTTTCAGACTCAACGATTCCTTGACTTCGCGCAAGCTGACCGGCGCCATGCCCGGCGTGGCCGAGACGCCGGGCCATGAACTCAAGCCGTCGATGTCGTCGACTTGCAAGCCGGCATCGGTCAGCGCCTCGAAGATGGCGTCGAGCGTCAGATTCAGCGCGCTGCGTTCGGTGCGGCGGCCGGCAAGCACGAGACCGACCCCGGAGATGACGGCACGACCGCCAAGGGTGTCGGCGCTCATCGCGATTTAGGGCGTCGTCATGGCGTTGGCGATGAGAAAGGCGGCGGCAACGATCAGACTTTTGCGCGAGTGATGGCGCCGCAGCGGCAAGCGCGCGATCGCGGCGATACGCTCCATCAACGCCAGGACCGCCGAGGCGCCGGCGGACGGGTCCAGCCCATTGTTCAGCGCGGCAATCCGCGATTCGAGCAGGTCATGGATGCGCGATACCGCGTGATGCCGGACTTCTTCGAAGCGCTTATCACCCTCATCCGCCGACAGATTGCGAATGCGTAGAATCGCATGGTGCTGGCTCGAGAAATTCACGTACGACTCGAGCAGCGCGATGGCCTTGTTCTGCGCCTCGCTGCGTGACCACGGCTGAGCGAGGATGGTTTCTATTTCCGGCGTAATCTGTTCGACGCCTTCGGCCGCGGCAAGCGCCGCCGAGGTCACGTCGGCGAAGTAGATATAGAAGCTCGAGGATGAGGTGCCGGCAAGGGTGGCGATGTCGGAGACGCTCACATCGCGAAGCGAGCGTTTTTCGAGCAAATCCGCGGTGGCGCGGATCAGGCGTTCGCGGGTCTGGGTGCCCTTGCGACCCATGGCCTGGCCGTACAGATTCTGAGGCCGCTTGCGCGGTCGCTTGACCTTGCCTTTGCCCGGCGCATCCGCCGCCGCGTCTGATTTGGAGGTATCCATTAAATGACCTTCACTGAGCCCTTACCGCGATGATTATACGACATTGAGCAAAGGCTGATATACCATCAGTTAATCTGGCGCAATTTTCAGGGCCCGCTCAGGGCACGCGCGGACACCGCGCTTGGCCAATTCCTCCGCGCCTGCGGGAACGATTTTTTCCTGAAAAGCGATATAGCCGTTGCTGTCCAACTCGAATAATCGATCCGCGACGGCAGCGCAGCGGGCATGGCCGGCACACCGGGTTTTGTCGGCGATAATCTTCATTAGAATTGCGACCGCGGCAGGTGGACCACCAGCCCATCGAGGCCGGGCGTGATTTCAATTTGGCAGGTCAAGCGGCTGTTGCTCTGTGTGTCGAGCAGTCCTTCGAGCAACGATTGCTCATCGGCCTGAACCGCCGGAATGGCCGCACGCCAGCGGTCATCGACAAATCCGTGGCAGGTTCCGCAGGCACAGCTGCCGCCACAGTCTGCGACGATCCCGGGAACGAAATTCTCGACGGCGGCCTGCATCACGGAGCGGCCCACCGCGGCTTCGACGACATGCTCGGTCCCATTATGCTCGATAAACACGATCTTTGGCATAGACCCTTTCCAAGTTGAAACTCATTTGCCTCCAGTAAGGCAAAGTGCATGAGCGCAGTCTAGCGTTTCGGCACTCGTAAGCCGGCTTTTTCCCGGTCCCAGGTCGCCGGTGTGCAGCCCTCCGCGCGCAATTGATATTTGAGCACCCGGCCGAGCGGATTGCGCGGCAGGTCAGGGCGGAATTCGAAATAGCGTGGGATCGTGAAATACGGCAGCCGCTCGATGGCCCAGAGACACAGCATTTCCTCCGTGATCGTGGCAGCGCTCTTCAACACGATCGTCGCCTTGACGTCGTCTTCGCCCGATTCGGAGAACACGGCGTGTACGGCCACGTCCGCAACCTCCGGATGGGCGCGAAGGCCCGTCTCCACCTCAAACGTGGATATATTCTCGCCGCGCCGGCGCAGGTAATCCTTCTTCCGATCGACAAAGTATAAAAAACCATCCTGGTCGAATTTTCCGATATCGCCCGAATGCAGCCACATATTGCGCATGATCCGGAGCGTGTCCGCCGGCCGATTCCAATAGCCGTCGAACATGACGTGCGGCCGGCGCGGGCGTACGACGATCTCCCCGGCAACGCCGTGAGGTAATTCATTGTCGTCATCGTCGAAGATGCGGACGTCGAAGTCGGCGTTGGGGCGCCCCGAGGAGCCAGGCGGCGCATCTTCGTCATGCCGTGAACCGGTCACCCGCGCAGCCTCCGTCAGGCCGTAACTATTCGAGCCCGCACGACGCACGCCGAAACGCTTCTTCCATTTCTCCTGCAAGGCGGCTGGAAATGGCGAGCCGCGCACCGTGTGCAGTTGCCCGAAGCAGGCCCGCGAGTCTTCGGTATCGTCGGCTTCGGCGAGAAAGGTAATCATGGAACCCAGCAGGCTCGCCACCGTGGCGCCACTGCGCCGGATGTCGGGCCAAAAACGCGACACCGAGAAGCGCGGGAAAATGGCCACGCGCGCACCTACGAACATACACGACAAGATCGAGCCGCCGGTGGCGTTCATGTGGAAGAGAGGCAATGCCGTCCAGTTGCAGTCATCTTGATGCCGGTCCTCCGTCAGCACGACCTGCCGCCCGAGGTTGCAGACATAGTTGTGGCTGATCATGCAGCCCTTCGACGGTCCGGTGGTGCCGGCCGTGTAGATGAGCATGGCCAGGTCGGCAGGCAAATTCTGATCCGCCAGCGGCTCACTGGATGCTTCGAATATGTCAATCAACGGCAACACCTTCAGACGCGAGGATTGCGCCAGCTCCCCCTGGCGTTGAATCAATGTGTCGACGGCCGACAAACCGTCCTGCACCTCGATGACGCGCTGGGCGTAATCGGCCTCGGCAATTACCAGCGCTGCGCCGCAGTCATTGAGTTGATGGCGTAGAAATTCTCCCTTATAGGCGGTATTTACCGGAACACTGATGGCGCCGGCTTTGTTGATGGCGAACCAACTGAGAACCGCGTGCAGATTGTTGTCGAGGATGCTCGCAACCGCGTCGCCCTTGCGAACCCCCAGAGCGATCAGCCCGCGTGCCAAGCGCGTTGATTCCCGGTCGATGTCGGCGTAGCTGTATTGATCGCCGCTGAAATCCAGGAACACGCGAGATCCATGAGCAGCGACGGATCGTGCCAGCGCCGCAGTCACGGTGTCCTTCTGCGCCCGCGACCATATTTCATGAGACATCATTGGTGGTTTCCCTTTTTTGCATCGATTTCAGGTGCCCGACGCCCAGCCCCATCGCGCCAATATATAATGGACGAAGTGTCAGCTTTTTGTCCAGAGAAGATTGCTCCTGCGGGACCGATAACCTATGGACACCCAGGCGGCATCCCTATAAAATGATATTGTGTCACTTATTTGATATGATTCCGGTGGGCTGGGTGAGGGGTAAACATGGAACTTGAGGATATGATTCTCGTCAGCGTGGACGACCACCTGATCGAGCCCGAAAATATGTTCGCCAAACATATTGCACCGCGGTTCAAGGAGCGGGCGCCCGTCGTGAAACGGGGCAGCAACGGCGCCCACCATTGGCAGATCGAGGGGCAGAAGGCACCGGGCCTGGGGCTCAACGCCGTCGCGGGCCGCCCAAAAGAGGAATTCGGATTCGAGCCGGTGTCCTTCGAACACGTGCGGGCGGGGTGTTATGACATCGACGCGCGCATCGAAGACATGAATGCGAATGGCGTGTTGGGCTCGATTTGCTTTGGGTCGTTTCCCGGCTTCGCCGGGGCACGGTTCCAGAAGATGCAGGATAAAGAGCTCGCGCTGGCCACCATTCAGGCTTACAACGACTGGCATTTTCACGATTGGTGCGGCACGTATCCGGGGCGTTTCATTCCGCTGGCGATGCTGCCGCTATGGGACGTGCGCTTGGCGGTCGCGGAACTCAAACGCATGTGCGAATTGGGTTGCCATGCCATCACCTTCCCGGACAACCCCTCGCTGATCGGTTTGCCCAGCCTGCATAACGCGGGGTGGGATCCGCTATGGGCCGCGTGTGAGGACAACGCCGTCGTTATCTGCTGTCACATTGGCTCCGCCGGCAATTCGCCGTACCCATCGGACGAATCCCTGATCGACGCCTGGATCACGTCGATGCCGATGTCGATCGCCAACGCCGCGGCAGATTGGCTGTTCGCCGGTTTCTGGAAGCGATACCCGCGCCTACGCATGGCCTTGTCCGAAGGCGGCATCGGTTGGATTCCGTATTTTCTGGAGCGGGCCGACTTCACGTATGGGCAGCACAGCGCCTGGACGCATACCAATTTCGGCAAGGAAAAGCCCAGCGACATTTTCCGCCGTCATGTGCTGACCTGTTTCATCGACGATGAGTTCGGTTTACGCAATCGCCAGGATATCGGCATCGACATCATTTGTTGGGAGGCCGACTATCCCCACTCGGATGCTTCCTGGCCCAAGTCACCGGAACGGCTGTGGCAGGGCATTCGGTCGCTGCCGTCCGGGGATATCGATAAGATCACGCATCTCAATGCGATGCGCGCCTTCAGCTACGATCCGATCGCCGCTTTCGGCCGGGATAGTTGCACTGTCGGCGCCTTGCGCGAGCGTGCCAAGCATGTCGACACTCGTCCGGTGTCCCGCGGCGGCCTGAACCCCAGCGCCGGGGGCGAACGCCCGGTAACGTCGGCGGACATCAAGCGAATCTTGTCGCACGTTTGAATGGGCGGTGCGGTTGCCGTGCAGGGAGACCTACGTGCAGGGAGACCTAGAGTGATGCAGTTTGCCCCGGGAAAGTCGCTGCCCAGCGCGCTTTACATCGGTGGAGCGTTCACGAGTCCCGCGGCGGGTGGCTGCGAGGCCATCATCAATCCGGCGACCGAACAGTCCATCGGCATGGCGCCGGTCGGTGGCCTCGATGACGTACAGGCCGCGATTCAAGCCGCCCGCACCGCTTTCGATCAAGGACCTTGGCCCAATCTGCGCACGCGTGACCGCGCCGCGATGCTGGAGAAGATGTTTGGCGCGTTGCTGGCGAATGCCGACAGCATCTGCGACCTGATCGTGGCCGAAGCGGGTGCCGTAAAGTCCAACGCGCGCGCGCGCCAGTTCGACATTCCGATGAAGCACTTCCGCTATTATCTGGACAGCTGCGAGCGTAGCGAGCTGCGTGCGCTTGCGCCGGAATTGACGCCGGGACCGGGCGGCGTGAAGACCCTGGGCACGGCATTCGTCGTGCGCGAACCGGTGGGCGTGGTGGCCGCCATCACACCCTACAACTACCCGTATTTCTTGAACTTGGCGAAAGTGGTGCCGGCGCTGCTCACGGGCAACACCGTGGTGCTCAAGCCCTCGCCGTATACGCCCTTCGAGGCCATCGTGCTGGCTGTCGCCGCACATGAGGCCGGGCTGCCCGAGGGTGTGTTCAATCTGGTCACCGGCGGCACATCGGTGGGCGAGTGGCTTACCCGGGATAAACAGGTCGATTTAATCACCTTCACCGGCTCGGACAGCGTCGGAAGCGCCATCGCGGCGCAGAGTGCGCCCAGCCTGAAGCGGTTGGTTCTGGAGCTGGGCGGCAAGTCCGCGCTCATCGTGCGTGCGGACGCCAACATGAAAATGGCTCTCGCGCAGGCGCTACGCGGCTTTACCAGCCATGCGGGCCAGGGGTGCGCAATGAATACGCGCGTGCTGGTGCACAACTCGATTCGCCGGCCGTTCGTCGAGCAATTGGCCACCGCCGCTCAATCACTCAAGGTGGGCAATCCCGCCGACGCCGACACCGACATGGGCCCGTTGATTCGCGGCGCCGCCCGTGAGCGCGTCGAAGGCTACGTGGCGGAGGGCTTGCGCAGCGGCGCCAAGTTGTGCGCCGGCGGCAGGCGGCCGCCGCATATGCCGCGGGGTTTCTACTACGAACCGACCTTGTTCGAGGACGTGGATCCGGACTCGGCGATTGCGCAAGAGGAGATCTTCGGACCGGTCGGCGTCGTCATCGGATACGAGAGCGACGACGAGGCCATCGAATTGGCGAATCGATCTTTGTTCGGTCTGCGCGGCGGGATCATCAGCGCCGATGTGGGCCGTGCCTATGAGATGGCCTTGCGTATTCGCACCGGCGGCATCACGTTGAACGGTGGCGCCGGAACGCAGCTATCATCAGGTCCCTTCGGCGGCATCAAGCGCTCGGGTTACGGCCGGGAGCTGGGCGAGGAGGGGCTGAATGAGTTCACGCAACTCAAGATAATCGAGATACAAGCCGGTTAGTACGGGCCCAGGAATAAACGCAATGAACAAGCACCCCGACACTCCTGACATCGCCGCAAACCTGTTGGTGGACTTTGATTTTTTTGGCGTCGAAGCCATCGATGGCGATTTGCACCAGGGCTGGAAACGCTTGCATCAGGGTCCCGAGATCTTCTATACGCCGCGCAATGGCGGACATTGGGTGTTCACGAGAGCCGAGGAAATCGGCGCCGCGTGGATGGATCACGAGCGGTTCTCCAACAAGGGGGTTGCGATGTCGCGCGAGGAGCGCGAGATGCAGTTGTTTCCGGGCGAGGCGGATCCCCCGCAGCACGCCCAGTACCGCGCCCTATTGCAGGCGTTCTTCTCGCAGAAGGCGGTGCAGGCGCTGGAGAACAGAATGCGCACGTTGACGCGCACTCTGATCGAGGAATTCATCGATCGCGGCGGTTGCGAGTTTCAGTCCGACGTGGCCCGCAAAATGCCGATCTACATCTTCCTGACCTTGATGGATTTGCCGCTCGAACACGCCGCCGCGTTGCTGCCGGCGGCCGATTGGCTGACGCGCGACTCCGATCCCGAATCCTTCGTACGGGCCATGCAAGCCATGATGGGATATCTGCAGCAGCGCATCGCCGAGCGGGAGACAAAACCGGGCGAGGACTTCATCAGCCGGCTGTTGGCCGCGCAAATCGGTGGCCGCGCGGTGACGCGGCACGAGGTATTGAGCCTGACTGCGAATGTGATGTTCGGCGGTTTGGACACCGTGGTGTCGTCGATGGGATTTTTCATGAACTTTCTCGGTCGTCATCCGCCCCATTGCCGGCAGCTCGTCGATGAGCCCACCCTTATTCCCGATGCGGTCGAAGAACTGCTGCGCCGTCACGGCATTTCCAATTTCGGCCGCATGGTTGCGCGGGATTTCGAGTTCAAGGGTTTACCGATGCGGGAAGGCGATCTGGTGCTCCTGCCGGCAGCCTTGTACAACCTTGACGAGCGGAAATATACGGACCCGATGACGGTGGATTTCCGCCGGCCCGTCAAACATCACATGGGATTTGGCACCGGCATTCATCGCTGTCTGGGCGCGCAGCTCGCGCGGGTGGAACTGCGCGTCTTATTGCAGGAGTGGTTGCCGCGGATTCCGGAGTTCCATGCCGATGCGGCGGCGGTGATCGTCAAGTCGGGGCGCATCAACGGCGTCAAGACGCTGCCCTTGATTTGGAAGCACTGATCGCGGCCATCACGACATGGACTTTGACTATTCCGAAGAGCAGAAGCAGTTGCAGCAGGAGGCGCGTCGCTTCCTGCTGGATCGCTGCCCGCCCTCCACGGTTCGCGCCGTTCTGGACAACTCTGCGGTTTCATTCGACCGCCACCTGTGGGCCGGCATGGCGGAGTTGGGCTGGCTGGGGGCGGTAATTCCCGAGGTGCACGGCGGCTTAGGGTTAGGGTATGTGGAACTCTGTGCCATCGCCGAGGAACTGGGGCGCGCCGTCGCACCCGTGCCGTTCGCGTCCACCCTGTATTTTTTCGCGGAAGCCTTGCTGCAGGCGGGATCACCGGCGCAGCAGGCACAGTGGCTGCCGAAAATCGCGCGCGGCGAGTTGATTGGGTGTTTCGCCACCGCGGAAGGGCCCGGCCGCCCAAGCGGCGCGCTGACCGCGGTGGTGGAGGCGGGCCGCATCACCGGAGTCAAGATTCCGGTGACGGATGGCGATATCGCGGACGTGGCCATTGTGCTTGCCTCTGCGGCAGAGGCGCCGGGTCTGTATCTCGTCGATTTGGGGCAGACCTCGGTGGAGCGTACGCCGCTAAGTTCGCTCGATGGTTCTCGCAGCGTCGCGATTCTGACGTTCACCGGCGCTCGCGCGGAGCCGCTCGGTGAAAAAGGCGCGGGTCGACGCCTGGTTGACAGGATACTGCAGCGCGCGGCGGTATTGTTGGCCTTTGAACAGATCGGTGGCGCGGATCGATGCCTGCAGATGGCGCGTGATTATGCCTTGCAGCGCTATGTGTTTGGCCGGCCGATCGGGAGCTTTCAGGCCATCAAACACCGGCTCGCAGATATGTACGTCAAGAATGAATTGGCGCGCTCCAACGCCTACTACGCGGCCTGGGCGCTCGACACGGATGCCGGTGAGCTGCCAATCGCTGCAGCCTCGGCTCGGCTTGCAGCAAGCGATGCCTTTGACTTTGCCGCGAAGGAGACCATCCAGATCTACGGCGGTATGGGATTTACGTGGGAGGCCGACGCGCATCTGCTTTTTCGGCGCGCGCGCCAATTGAGTCTGGTCGCCGGTGCACCCGCCGCCTGGGCCGAGCGTTTGGTTGCGGCGCTGTCGAGCCGTCCGGTGCCGCTCGCGGCCGAGGCTGGCGCATGAATTTCGCGGACTCACCGCAGGAATCCACCTTCCGCGCCAAAGTGCGTGAGTGGCTGGCGGATACCGCTCCCGGGTACACGGTATCCAGAGGAGCCCCCGAGGCCGAACGGCTGGTGATTGCGCGCGCCTGGCAGGCGCAAAAAGCGGCCGCCGGTTATGCGCGCGTCAACTGGCCGCGCGACTGGGGCGGCACCGGCGGTACCGCTATTCAGCAGGTGATTTTCACGGAGGAAGAAGCCCGATACGGGGTGCCATCGGGCTTCTTCGGGATCGGGCTCGGAATGTGCATCCCGACGCTGATGAAATTCGCCGACATCGCGACGCAGAATCGCTTTGCGGGGCCGGCGCTGCGCGGCGAGCAGATCTGGTGTCAATTGTTCTCCGAGCCCGGCGCCGGGTCCGATCTTGCCGCCTTGCGCACGCGGGCGGTCTGGCAAGATGATTTCTGGCTGGTGAACGGCCAGAAGGTATGGACTACCGGCGCGCATTACTCGGACTATGGCTTGCTGCTGGCACGCACCAACACCGATGTGCCCAAGCACGCCGGTTTGACGATGTTCTGGATCGACATGAAGACGCCGGGAGTGCAAGTCCGTCCGATTCACCAGATGTCCGGCGGATCGGATTTCAACGAAGTCTATCTCACCGACGCGCGCGTGCCGGACAGCCAGCGGCTGGGCGACGTGGGCGCCGGATGGAAGGTGTCATTGGTCACGCTGATGAACGAACGGGTCGAAGGCGGCAAGGATCGCGGGCCGACGACGGAGCAGATCCTCGCGCTTGCGCGGTCGGTGCCGCAAGGCACCGCCACGGTGCTCGACGACCCGGCGTTTCGGCAAAAGCTGGCGATGTGGTACGTGCAGGCCGAAGGATTGCGCTTCACGCGCCTGCGAACGTTGACGGCTCTGTCGCGGGGCCAGACACCCGGGCCGGAATCGTCCATCGGCAAGCTGGTGGCGGCCAGCCGTCTGCAGGAACTCACGGGCGAATTAATCGAATGCCAGGATCAATTTGGCCTCATCGACGACGCAGCGTATGCGGCCTTGGGCGGGAGTCTCCATCACGATTATCTGTACGCCCCGGGTCTGCGCATCGCCGGCGGCACCGACGAGATCTTGAAGAACATCATCGCTGAGCGCGTGCTGGGTCTTCCGGGTGACATCCGTGTGGATAAGGGTGTCCCCTTCAAGGATCTGCCCACGGGGCCTTGACCCAAATCCAGGCAATACGGAAGGAAACCTGCAATGGCTTTGTTGGATGGAAAAGTGGCGGTGATCACCGGTGCCGGAAGCGGCCTCGGCCGCAGCTATGCGCGCTTGTTGTCACAGCACGGCGCCGCCGTGGTCGTCAACGACTTCGCGGCGGCGGCCGCAGAATCCACGGTCGAGGGGATTCGCGGACAGGGAGGGCGCGCGGTCGCCACGGTGGCGGACGTGGGGAGCATCGCCGGCGGCATCGCGATTTTAAAGGCGGCGCTCGATGCCTTCGGTCACGTGGACATCCTGGTCAACAACGCGGGTATCCTGCGCGACAAGTCGCTGTTGAAAATGGAAGAGAACGACTGGGATGAGGTGATGCGTGTACATCTCAAGGGCGCCTTTTGCGTCACCAAGCCCATATTTGGGCACATGAAGGAGCGGGGCGCCGGCGGCGTCATCGTCAACACGACCTCCACCGCCGGTCTGCGCGGGAAGTTCGGCCAGACCAATTATGGGTCCGCCAAGGCTGCTCTTTGGGGCTTTTCGAATTCACTGACGCAGGAAGGTTTGAGGTATGGCATCCGCGTGTGGACCATCGCGCCGGCCGCCGCGAGTCAGCTCACCGATGGCATCGTGTCCGATGAATATAAAAAGGTCTTCACGGCCGATCGGGTCGCGCCCGTGTTGCTGTACATGGTCAGCGATCTATCGGGGAAACAGACCGGCAAGACGCTGCTGGCCGGCGGCGGGTACATCAGCGAGATTCGCATGCAGATCGGCCCGGGATTCGTTCCCGGCGAGAATTTCGATGTGACCGATTTAGTTGACGCGATCGACGCCGGGCGCGTGATGCTGCCGGAACGCGATCTGCTGTACGTCAATGCCTACGGCCCGGCCGCGAAGTCCGCGTGAGGCGCGCCTGATGCCAATCGATTATCCAGCCATACTGGAGCTCAAGGACCAAGGCCGGCGCTTCTCGTGGTCTGATCGCGAGACCATGTTATATGCACTGGCCATTGGCATGGGTGCGGATCCGCTCGATCGTGATGAGTTGCCGTTCGTCTATGAGAAGAACCTGAAAGCCATGCCGACGCTGGCCACCGTGATCGCCTGGGGTGCGAGCATTCCCGCCGACCGGCTGGGCACGGACCGGCGGCAGACACTGCACGGCGAAGAATCCCTGACGTTGCATTCGCCGCTGCCGGCGGCGGGCGAAGTGGCGGCCGACAGCCGGGTGCGCGCCGTGTATGACAAGGGAGACAAAGGCGCCGTGATCGAACGCGAGACCGTTCTGCGCGATGCCGTCAGCGGCGCGCCGATCGCCACCATCGTTCGCACGGCCTTCGCGCGCGGGGATGGAGGTTTCGGCGGACCTGTACAGAAGTCCGTGCCGCACGCGCCGCCGGCGCGCAGTCCGGATGTGATGCTGGAATTTGCGACTCGCCCCGACCAAGCGCTGCTGTACCGCCTATGCGGCGATCGAAATCCGCTGCATGCCGATCCGGACGCCGCCATCGCGGCGGGATTTAAAATTCCGATTCTGCACGGCCTGTGCACTTACGGAATCTGCTGCAGGGCCGTGCTCCAGTCGTATTGCGAATTCGATCCTGCGCGTCTCAAGAGTCTTGCGGTGCGCTTTTCCGCACCGGTGTTTCCGGGCGACGTGATTGCCGTGAAGCTGTGGAATGACGCGGGTGTGATCTCATTCGAGGCGGACGTCGCGGCACGTGATGTCACCGTGATCAAGAGCGGAAGATCCGAGGTGATCTAAATGAAACCCGCGACTTCTTACACGCGCATCGATGGTGACGGCAAGCCATACTTGGAAGGCAGCCGCTGCAATGATTGCGGCGCGGTGTTTCTTGGACTGCGCGAGCACTGCGGCCGCTGCGGTATGCGTGCGCGGATGCTGTCGATTCATCTGGGCGAACGCGGGCGGCTGTACAACTATACCATCGTGTATCGCAGTTATCCGGGCATCAAGGTGCCGTTTATCTCGGCGATCGTGGACCTCGACGGCGGCGGCACGGTAAAGGGCAATTTGCTCGACGTCGACCCGGACCCACGGCGACTGTCTTTCGACATGCGAGTCCGTATGGTGTTTCGAGGAGCCGAAGTGGCAAGCACGGAGGGCGCCGGTTATATCGCTCACTTCTTCATTCGCGATCCGGAGAATTAGCGTGGCTGACGTCTACGTGGTGGGTATCGACATGATCCGCTTCGGGCGCTATCCGGATCGAACAGTGGTGCAATTGGCGGCCGATGCGGCGTTGCTGGCGCTGGATGATTGCCGCCTCGGCATCAGGGACGTCCAGGCACTGTTTAGCGGCAATATCGGCGAGACCATGACAGGTCAGCGGACATTGCAATTGATCGGGCAGACCGGGATTCCCGTGGTCAATTGCACCAATGCCTGCGCCACCGGCGCGACGGCGTTTCGCGAAGGCTGGACCTCGATCAAGGCGGGTCTATTCGACACTGTGCTGTGTGTCGGGGTCGAGAAGATGGCCGCGGGCATGATCGTCAAAAAGAAAGTCGGTAACGAGCCGCTTCCCGCCGAAGGATTGATCGGGTCGGAAACCATGCCGGCGGTCTTTTCGATGGTGGGGCTGGAGCATGTGCGCAGATATGGCACGACGATCGAGCAGTTTGCGAAGGTGTCGGTAAAGAACCATCATCATTCCACCTTCAATCCAAAGTCAATGTATCAGAAGGAGACGCCTCTGCAAGAAGTGCTCGGCGCCGAGATGATCGCCTATCCCAATACCAAGCTCATGTGCTCGGTGAATGTCGACGGCGCCGCGGCCGCGGTCCTCATGTCGGAGAAGCGCGCGAGGGAGTCCGGTCTGCTCGACCGGGCTGTGCGGGTGCGCGCGTCGGCGCTGGCAAGCGACGCCTGGACGGAGCGC
>Ga0137403_10005852_pt1 | contig 14180 bp, 7 predicted proteins | sample CZOMad2_1_16fung_FD_122057 | JGI IMG/M metagenome (GOLD analysis project Ga0137403, IMG submission 122057) | Vadose zone soil fungal communities from Angelo Coast Range Reserve, California, USA - CZOMad2_1_16fungal (Hybrid Assembly) | ecosystem: Environmental > Terrestrial > Soil > Vadose zone... | reverse complement strand
GCAGCGCGGTGGATCGCGCAAGGTCCAACGAGGAACTGCTGGCGCTGCAAAAGAATGCCGGAGTAGCCGTTCCTGCCTTATGGGAGCGGATATTCGATGCCGGCAGATACTATTATCTTTCCGCCAGCAGTGAGCTGACGCCGCCGGACCTGCTGGGGATCTGGACGGGGGACTGCAATGCCGGATGGGGCGGCTATTATCACCTGGATGCAAATGTCAATCTTCAGGTCAGCGGAGGCAATATCGGCGATATGCCGGAGGCGATGGAAGGGTATTTCCGGCTGAACGAAGGATGGGCCAGCGACTTCCGGACCAATGCACGGAAACTGCTTGGCTGCCGCGGGCTGCTTGCTGCGGGCAATACGCCGGGAACCAGCAGCGGCCTTATGGCCAGCATCAATACGTATTATCCTTATCAGTATGCCACGGGCGAAGAAGGCTGGCTGCTCTACCCGTTCTGGGAGCATTGGCTGGTGACGGGCGACCGGCAATTCCTGAAGGATCGCATTTATCCCCTGCTGAAGGAGATGGGCTATTTCTATGAAGATTTCCTGAAACGGATGGACAGCAGCGGCAAATATATTTTTGCGGCGTCGGTCTCGCCGGAGAACCAGCCTTCCAATGTGAAAATCTCGTTGCTCAATAATTCCACTTTCGATATTTCGGGTGGGCGCTGGGCGCTGACCGCCCTGGTGGAGACCTGCAGGATACTTGGACTGGAGCAAGGGAAGGGAGCGGGCGCAGAACGATGGAGCGCCATCCTTGCTAAGCTGCCGCCCTACCTGATCAATTCCGATGGCGCGCTGGCGGAATGGTCCTGGCCGGGACTGCTGGATCATTATAACCACCGGCATTCCAGCCAACTGTTGCCGGTGTGGCCTTACCGGGAGATCAGCCAGGAGAATACCCCGGAGCTTTTTCGCGCCGCGGCGGTCACCCTGGCTAAAAAAGATCAGTACAATTATGAGAATGCGGGGCATGGGCTGCTGCATGGCGCGCTGATTGCCGCGGGGCTGAAGAACGGCCAGTCGCTCAATGCGAAGCTCCTCCGGCTGACGAAGGAAGATTACTATTACAGCAGCCTGTCCTCTTCCCATTACGACAAGCATGGGGTGTTCTGCACGGATGTCTGCAATACGGTGCCTGCGGTCATGATGGAAATGCTGATCGCCTCGACGCCCGGCGTGCTCGAATTATTACCGGCCTTGCCGGCGGGACTTGACCAGGGGGCGATCGCCGGGGTAAAGGGCAGGAACCTCGTCACCGTTGAAAGCCTGAGCTGGAATATGGAGCGTCGTACCGTGAATTGCGTGCTGCGATCTTCCATCGATCAGCGCATAACCCTGATCGAAAGGACGGGCATCCGTACCATTGCCGGGTCTGCGGAGGTAAGTGCGTCGCCGCTGGGGCGGGTGGCGAGGGTGTTGCGGCTGAAGGCGGGAGTGCGGACGGCGGTGGAGATGGTAGTGGGCGCGGAGTGACGGGATGGGCGCGACCGAGTATATTCAGTTCGGCTTCTTCGTTGTCATTTCCATCAGGAAGTCGAAGAGATTGGTCTCCGTGGAGATCTTTAATTTCTTTCTGAGCCGGTATCTTCCCAGCTCGACGCCTCTTACGGAAATATTTTCGAGCTGGGCGATCTCTTTGCTGGAAAGGCTCATGCGCAGGTAAGCGCAGAGTTTCAATTCATGCGCGCTGAGGGCGGGGTATATGCTTTTGAGGATCTGGAGGAAGTCGCTGTGAACCTGGTCGAAATGGATGGCGAACTGTTCCCAGTCCTTATCCATCCTGTTCTCTTCACTGAGGATCTTCAGTAGTTTGTGAAATTCTTCCTGCAGACCATCCCCGTTGGCCCCTTTTTTACGGCGCATGAGCTCTTCCCGGATATTGCCCAGCAATTCTCCCTTCTGCACCAGGTGCATCGCCGTGGAGGCCAGTTCCGTATTCTTATACACGATCTCGGCTTCCAGCTTTTGATTTTTCAGCTCGATGATCTGTTTTTCCGACTGTTCCAGTTCCAGCTGATGGAGGTACTGGAGCCTGCGCTGCTCTTCTTCATGTTTCTCCTGCTGTTGCCGGAAGATACGTCGTTGCCAGTAATAGAGGATAAAGCTCAGGCCGAAGAGGAATAAAATATAAAGCAGATAGGCCCAGCCTGTCTTGTACCATGGCGGCAGGATGGTAATGGTATACCCGACCGCCGGCGAAATATTCCTGAGATTGCTCCTGGAACGGACCTGGAAGGTATAGACGCCGGAAGGAATATTGGCGTATTGCTTCTCCGTGCCCTTGGACCAGGGTGACCAGGCCTTGTCGAAGCCTTTCAGCATATAGCTGTATTCGATGCTGTTCTGCGCCATATACAGGGGGGAGGTATATTTGAACAGGAGCGAATTGTAATTGCTGGCGATATTGAATTGGGCAGAAGGGGGCTGATCCGGGTTCTCGCCCACTTCCCCGAAATAGCCTCCATACAGGAGGCTGTCCGTCTTTCCCAATGCCCGCACTTCCCTGATCTTCACCTGGACCGGGTACTTGGTCTTCTTGTAGTCCTCGTAGTTGATATGATAAAACCCTTTTTCGGAACCCACGAAGACATTGAACTTATCGTATGGATAAATATGCTCGTAATCCGCCACCAGCTTGCCGCTCAGCTCAGGGAAATAGATGGTTTCCGGATTTTTACCGGAGAGATCGACCACGCCCAGGTTATTATCCTCGACGAACCAGATATTGCCGGCGGCATCCTCCTTGAGGTGACGGATATTTCGTTCTCCGAAGAAGGTTTTGAACAGGGCCGATGGAACGAATTTATCCGAAGCGGGATCGTACTCGTAAATCCCTTTCGCGGTCGTTACGACGATATGGCTCTTTATCTTGAATAAATGATTCTTCAGATAGGAGGGCAGGCCATTCTTGTCTGTGAATAATTTTACATTGGGATGGGCGGGATCGTTCATATCGATCCTGTAAATTCCCCGGTAGGGGTGCGCCACCCAGATCGTATTGTTATTGTCGAGCGCCATGAATTGTGCGGAGGTACCGAAGCCGGGTATGATTTCTTTAAGGGCGAAGTGGCCGTGCTCAAATTCAAGAAGATCGATCCCCACATCACTGCCGGCGATCACGTAAGAAGAGGGCAGTACGCTGGAATAGGGCAGGAATCCCCAGAACGCCGAACGGTTGTCGAGGGGGATCAGCTTGCCGTCGCTGATGCGGAATGCCCCGTCATGGTGCCCCAGCAAAAGCTCCCCATTCACTTCCGAGAGACCCCAGGTCGACCCCTTGCTTTGTGGAATGGACCGAAATTCGCCGTTGAGGAAGCTCAGGTCTTCCCTGTCGGTGATGGGAATGCTGTAAAGACCGTTGGATGTACCGACGAAGAGCTCCTTATTATAAACGATCGCAGTATATCCCAGTCCTTCATTGAGCTTTTCGGGATAGATATGTTTCACGGCATTATTATAGGCGATGAAGTCGATCCCATTGTCGAGGCCCAGCCAGAGATTCTTGTTGTTGTCGAGGAAGAGCTTCAGGATATTATTGTTGAGCAGCCCTTCCCTGCGGGAGAAATTCTGGATGATCTCTCCATTGAGATTGACGATAAAGGCCCCGCCCAGGTTGGTTCCGATGGCCAGCCTGTCCTTATTCACGGGAATGGCCGTCAGCACCCGCTCGGTTGAAAATATGGCGGGTTCACGAAGGGTAAAAGGGGTAATTGTGTCATGGCACAGGATGAAGAAGCCCTTATTCACGGTGGTCAGGAAGCTGCTGTCCTTTCCCACCGGGAAGATGCTGGTGACCAGGAACTGCGGGGAGAGTGCGCTTTTCCTGACGAAGGGAGCCCAGAGACCGTTCTGAAATTCGAGGAGCCCGTTCTTGCCGTCCTGTGCGATCAGGTGGTGGTTGCTTTCCCCCAGGAATTCCCAGTCACTGACCGCCGGGTAAACGGTGATCGTCTGATTGCTCAGCTGGAAGATCTTGTTCCGGCATTGGAAGAAGACATCGTTCCCAAAGGCGACGATATTCCAGATATCCGAAAAGGAGCGGAATTTTTCCGTTATCAGGTCTTTCAGAGAAATATAGACCAGGCGACCATTTCCGTCCGGGGAAAAGTAGCCGAAGTCATCCTGTCCCCCCGCATAGATCTTATGGTCATTGCCGATGGCCACCGACCGCACTACGGTCTTATTGGGAAGAGGGTAATTCTTCCAGTAGGTGCCGTCGAAGCTGAGCAGTCCCTGATAATTGGCGAAGTAGATCACCCCATTCTTGTCCTGGGCGATCCCCCTGTTCTGCGTCCCCGCATTATAAACATCCTTCGGATAGTTGATGATGTCGGGAATCCCGATCGTATTCTGCCCGGAGCAGACCGTAGAAGCGAAAAGAAGGACGACGACGAACGCTGGCCGCATTATCAAGGCTGTTTAGTGCTTTCAAAATGGCTCAATCTGAAACTGTGCCCTAAAGATAGAAACATTTTATTTCCGGTGCCGGGGGTTGCGGGGTCCGGGAGGCTATTATTTCCAATGATGAGGTCATGTTGTGGTAAAAAAGGCCGGTTTAAGGGGAAACGCGGGCTATGATGAGGTGTTGATGTGGTACAAAAAAGGGATTTGGGTCAGCAGGTCTCTATTTTTGACTGGCCATAGAAAACCAGTTCATTCCTTATTTCCTTTAATCAAAAATAGATGAAATCTACTAACGCATTGCTCCTGCATTTTTTTCTGCTTTTTATCTTCAGCTATAGCGCTTTTTCACAAGGGGACCCGGGTATTTTCCAGGGGCACCAGGATATCGGGACGAATGTCAAACCCGGTTCCGCCACCTATATCCCCCAGACGGGGCAATATGTCATTTCCGGGGCGGGCTATAATGTATGGGCCGATCATGACGAGTTTCAATATGTCTGGAAGAAGATAAAGGGGGATTTCATCGTCTCCGCCCGTGCCGAGTTCCTGAGCAGTTGGGTGAATTATCACCGTAAAGTGGGTTGGATGGTCCGTTCGAGCCTGGACAGTAATTCGGCGCATGTCAATGCCGTGGAGCATGGGGATGGGCTTACCTCCCTGCAGTTCCGCCGGCAGGCCGGCGCGCAGACCGAAGAGCACCGCCTGAAGATGACCAAGGCCAATATTCTGCAGCTGGAAAGAAAAGGCAACCAGTATATTATGCGGGCGGCGATCTATGGGCAGCCCTTTCAGACCGATACGATCACGGGGATCGAACTGGGCGATGAGGTCTATGTCGGGCTTTTTGTGGGATCACACAATTCAGATGTGCTGGAGACCGGCGTTTTCAGCAATGTCCGGATCACCGTTCCTTTCAACGGGTCATCGGATCAGCGGACGCAGATGACCCTGGGCAGCAATCTCGAGCTGCTGGAGATCGCATCCGGCAAGCGGGATATCATCTATAAAGTCCCCAATTCCATCCAGGCCCCCAACTGGACTCCGGACGGGAAAAGCCTGGTCTTCAACGATGCCAAAGGCCTGATCTATAATTATAACCTGGCGACGAACGAGGCCGTGAAGATCAATACCGGCGAGGTCACCCATAATAATAACGACCATGTGATCAGCTTCGACGGGAAGATGCTCGGGCTGAGCAACTATGTAAAGGAACTGGGCGGATCGGTCATCTACACCGTGCCCATGGAGGGCGGGACGCCGCGGCAGATCACGCCCAGGGGTCCTTCTTACCTGCATGGATGGTCACCGGATGGCAAGAGCCTGGTATTCTGCGGTGAGCGTGACGGGGAATTCGATGTGTATAAAGTGTCCGCTGCCGGAGGAAAGGAGCAGCGGCTGACGGATGCCAAGGGGCTGGACGATGGCCCTGAGTATACGCCCGACGGGCAATTCATCTATTTCAATTCCGTGCGTTCGGGCCTGATGCAGATCTGGCGCATGAAGCCCGATGGTAGCCAGCAGGAGCAGGTGACCACGGATGGATACGATAACTGGTTTGCCCATATCTCTCCCGATGGGAAATGGTTCGTCTACCTCAGCTTTCTCCCGGAGGAGACGCCTGCGGGGATCCATCCTCCGTACAAGCATGTCTATATCCGCCTGTTGCCCATCGATGGGAAGGGGGAGCCGAAGGTACTGGCTTACGTGTATGGAGGACAGGGCTCGATCAATACGCCTTCCTGGTCACCGGATGGGAAGCGGATCGCCTTTGTGAGTAATACGGATTAGGGATCCGGGGTCCGGCGGCCTGGACAACGGACATGTGGATGGATACGACTGATACGACTTCGGATCGATACGGCTTATATGACTTCGGCGATACGACCGATAACTTTTAAAATAACGATTGCATTATGAAAAAAAACAGTACCACTCCCTCAGCGGCTCCGACGAGCCTGCATCAGCAAAGACGGAAATTCTTACAGACAAGCGCCATGCTGGCAGCTGGATCGCTGTTCCTTCCCGGGATCGCCCGGTCGGCAGCGATTGCCCGTTCGGAAAGATCCGCCGGCCCTGCCAGCACAAGGGTCAAGGCCATCGGCATTCAGCTTTACACGGTGCGCACGGAAATGCTCGCCGATCCTGTCGCTACGCTGCAACGCCTGGCGAAGATCGGGTTCAAGGAACTGGAATCGGCCAGGAGCGAGAAGGGCAACTATTACGGGTTGTCGGCGAAGGAGATGAAGAAGGTCTGCTCGGATCTTGGCATGCGGCTTCGCAGCGGGCATATCCATGTGGACAAGGATTGGAATAAATCTATCGAAGAGGCCGTCGAGACGGGGCAGGAATACATTATTTCCGCTGTGCTTCCTTCGCCGGGACAGACTGTTGAACATTACCAGGAGTCGGCGGATGCTTTTAACAAGCTGGGAGAGGAATGTAAGAAGGCGAATCTCTCCTTCGGCTATCATAATCACGAATCGGAATTCGAGAAGGTGAACGATAAGATCCTGTATGATATCCTGCTGGAGCGGACCGATCCACACCTGGTGACGATGGAGATGGACCTGGGATGGGTAGTGGCGGCCGGCCATGATCCTCTGGCCTATTTTTCCAAGTACCCGGGACGCTTCCCCTTATGGCATCTGAAGGATATGGACACGGTGCGCAAACGGAGCACCGAATTCGGGAAGGGCCAGGTCGACCTCAAGGGCCTGCTGCAACATGCGAAGCAATCCGGCATGAAGCATTTCTTCCTCGAACAGGAAGAGTATGCCCATAGTGCATTCGAGAGTATCGAGATCGACTACGATTATTTATCCAAGCTGGATTATTGAGGGGCCGGGGGGTGATCTGCGCGGGTGCGGGGTCATGGGCCGGCGCTATCCGGGTGCGGGATGAGGGGGATGCCGGGGATCGTGGTGCAGGAGAACTGTTGCTGTTAAATACTAAAACGACTGACATATGAAGAATGTATTTTTCTTTCTTTTGCTGGTATCCATACTTTCTTATAGCGGGAGCTTCGCCCAGCATCCCGTTGGTATTTTCGAGGATCATGCGGATATCGGCCATCCGAAAATATCAGGATCCGCGAGCTATGATGAAACCTCACAGACCTATCTTATTTCCGGCGGGGGCTCGAATATCTGGTTCAACCGCGACGAATTTCATTTTGTCTACAAGAAGATGAAGGGAGATTTTATGCTCACCGCGGATTTTGAATTCACCGGGGACACTGTTGGCGTGGTCGGTCACCGCAAGATCGGCTGGATGATCAGGGAGTCCACCGATGAAGGCGCGGCAAGTGCGAATGCCTGCAAGCATATCGACGGGCTGGTCGTCCTGCAATGGAGGCCTTACAAGGGCATGTTCATGCGGGACCCGGAGGAAGAGCGGTTCTACCCCAAGAAAGGCGGCCAGACCATCCGTCTCGAGCGGATCGGCAAAACGATAACGATGACAATCGCCCATCCCGGCGAACCCCTTCAATTTGTCGGCGCTTACCAGACCGATGTCCTCGATAAAGAGGTACTCGTCGGGCTTTATATCTTATCACATGATTCCAACCGCCTGGCCAATGCCAGGGTCTGGAATGTCCGGATCGACCAGCCTGTGATCCATGAATATACTTCCAATCCCCATGCGGTGCAGCCTGTCCCCCACGATGTACTGGGCAGCCGGCTGGAGATCGTCGACATCGCGGATGGCCGGCGTAAGGTGATCCATGAAGGCCCGGGCCGGTTCGAAGCGCCCAACTGGATGCCCGATGGGAAAAAATTGCTCTTCAACGAAGGGGGTTCTCTCTACACCATTCCGGTCGGCGGCGGCGCCGCGGAAAAGCTGAATACGGGTTCGGTGAGCAAGATCAACAACGACCATATGATCTCCTTCGACGGAAAATGGCTGGGGATCAGCAGCAGCCGGGACGGATTGCCGGGTGGCGGTTCGACGGTGTACACGATGCCGCTGGGGGGCGGAGAGCCGAAACTGATCACGGAAGGCACGCCTTCTTTCCTGCATGGCTGGGCTCCCGGCGCAAAGGATGTCGCCATCGTTGCCAAACGCAATGGCTCTCCTATCTACAATCTGTACAGCGTCTCCGTGAAGGACAATAAAGAGACGGCCCTGACCACCAATACCAGCGGCCATGTCGACGGTCCCGAATACTCGCCGGATGGGAAATACATCTATTACAATGCCAATGCCAGCGGAACGATGCAGATCTGGCGGATGAGGCCCGATGGGTCGGCAAAGGAACAACTGACTTTTGACGAATACCACAGTTGGTTCCCGCATATCTCCCCGGACGGGAAATGGATGGTCTTCATCTCCTTTCCCGTGGACATCGATCCAGATGCCCATCCTTCTTATAAGAATGTCATGTTACGGTTGATGCCGCTTACGCAACCGGGAGCCCCGCGGGTGATCGCCTGGCTCTACGGCGGTCAAGGCACACTGAATGCGCCTTCCTGGTCGCCCGACAGCAGATACATTGCTTTTGTAAGTAACTCGAAGAAGACAGAATAACTGCTGATGAAACAGTTTTTTCATTGCTAACTTTTTTTTAAACATTAAAACTAACGATGCTTATGCCAAAGAAAATGAATCAACTCGTTAAGGCTGGCTGCATGGCGTTCGCGCTCCTGCTGTTGACATGCGGAGTGTTTGCGCAGGGAATTGTTGCCGGCAAGGTCGTCAACAAGGCGGACAACCAGCCGATCGCCGGGGCGACCATCAAGGTCAGAGGCTCCAAGCTCATCACACAATCCGGGGCGGATGGGACATTCTCCATCAATCTCCCTAAATCCAGCGCCACGCTGGAGATCACCGTGATCGGTTACGACAGGCAGGAACTTGCCGTTACGGCAGGCAGTCCCGCCGGGACCATCGGGCTGACGGCGGCGCCGACCCTCCTCAATGATGTCGTGATCACGGGATATACTGCACAGCGGAAGAAAGATATCACGGGCTCGGTATCGGTGGTCAATGTCGCCGACATGAAACAGACGCCATCCGGAAGTACCGAAGCTTTGTTGCAGGGACAGGCTTCGGGGGTAACGGTGTTCACGACCGGCCAACCTGGCGGCGCTGCCGTGGTGCAGATCCGGGGTATCACCTCCTCGGGTAATTCTTCGCCGCTGGTGATCGTCGATGGCGTGCCTGGAAGCATGCATGATATCAATGCCAATGATATTCAATCCATACAGGTCCTGAAGGATGCCGGCGCCGCGGCCATCTATGGTGTGCGCGGGTCCAACGGGGTCATTATCATTACTACGAAAAGAGGGATGGGCGCCATGAAGGTTGCCTATGACGCCTATTACGGTTCGCAACGTCCATTGAGCAAGAACTGGGATCTGGCTACGCCGACCCAGACGGGTGCGGCCAAATGGGCGCAGGCCTTTAATGACGGTCTTATCGCGAAGGATCCGCAATATGGGAGCGGGCCGACACCGGTCCTCCCTTATTTTATAACGCCGAATGGAGCGGCCCAGGGCGCCCCGAATACCAGCCGGGCCGATTACAACCTGTATAATAACCATATCACGCGGGCCGCGCAGAACGGGAATAACTGGTTCAAGGATATTTTCAAGCCTGCGTTGATCCAGAACCATAATATATCCGTAAGCGGGGGAACCGGCAAATCGTCCTATTTCATGGCCTTCAATTATATGGACCAGCAGGGCACCCTGATCCAGACCAGCCTGAAGCGCTATTCCATCAGGGCCAACTCTACCTTCAGCCTGGCCGACGATCATATCCGTATCGGGGAAAATATTTTTGCTTTTTACAAGAAGAACCCGGGCTATCTGAATGCGCCCGGCGTCAACAGCACCAATTCCATCAATGTCTCGTATCAGACCCCCAATATTATCCCGGTGTATGATATTGCCGGCAATTATGCGGGTACGATCTCGCAGGGCACTGGCAATGGTTCCAACCCCGTGGCCATCCAGGAGCGGCAGTCACATAATACCAACCAGCAGTACCAGGTCAACGGGAACCTCTTTGCCGACGTCGATTTCCTGAAGCATTTTACCGCGCATACCAGCGTCGGTGGAAATATCGATTATAATTACCATAATGGATTTGCCACCACACCTTATGAAAATGCCGAAAACAATCATGCGGCCAACCTGTACCTGGAGACCTATGGCTGGAACAGCAGCCTGGTCTGGACCAATACGTTGAAATACGGCAATAAGATCGGCAAGCACGACATCAGCGTCCTGGGCGGCAGCGAGTATATCTATAATACGGGAAGGGCGGTCAATACCACCAGGGGCAATTATTATATTACCGACTCCAGCAATCTGACGGTGAGCCCGAATCTCTGGACGCTCAATTTCGGACAGGCTTCCACCCAGACCAATAATTCCGCTGTTATCGGCGATAATGGCATACTGACCCCTTATCAGCTTGCTATCTTTTCCTTGTTCGGAAGACTGGATTACAATTATGACGGGAAATATCTTTTAAGCGCCACCATCCGCAGGGACGGCTCATCGGTGTTCGTTCCCGCCCAGCGTTATGGTAATTTTCCATCCGTTACCGCGGGCTGGAGGATCTCCCAGGAATCTTTCATGAAAAATATCGACTGGATCAGCGAGCTCAAGATCCGTGGGGGCTGGGGTAAATTGGGATCGATCAGCAATATCAACCCGACCAATGCCTTCAGCCTGTTCGGGCAGCAGATCAACCAGTCCTATTATGATATCAACGGCACGAGCAGCAGCCCGGTGGCGGGTCTTTATACCAGCCAGTATGGCAACCCGAACACGACCTGGGAGAAGGATATCCTCACCAATATCGGGTTCGACGCGAGCATTTTACAAAACAAGATCGACTTCAGCATTGAATGGTATAAGAAACTGATCAGCGGGCTCTTGTTCGTCCCGCAGGTTCCGGGGACGAATGGAGGCGCTGCCGATCCTTTTCTCAATTCGGGTAATGTGCAGAACACGGGGATCGATATGTCCCTTACCTATCACGGACGGATCCATAATGATTTCGTGTTCGATATAGCCGGTACCTTCACATCGTATCATAACCGGGTCGTCAGCCTGCCTGCCGGTACCTTATACATCAATCAGCCCGTCGGCGCACAGACGGTAACGTCGAGGATCCAGCCGGGGCAGGCGCTCGGCGCATTCTTCGGCTATAAGGTGGCCGGCTTGTTCCAGAGTTGGGACGATGTAAATAAGTCCGCGACCCAGCAGGACGCGGCGCCGGGCCGGTTCAAGTATGCAGATGTGGATCATAACGGAAAGATCGATAATAATGACAGGACCTTCTTTGGCAATCCCAATCCGAAGTTCAGCGCGGGCCTGAATATCTCGGCGAACTATAAGAACTTCGATCTCTTTATGTTCTTCTATACTTCGGTGGGCAACGATATCCTGAACCAGGTGAAGGGGTCGACCGATTTCCCCCAGGCATTTGGCAACCAGATCAGCACCAATGTGGCGCTCAATTCGGCGAGGTTGATCAATTCGGCGGGGCAACCGACCAATTATAAGGATCTGACCGCGCATATCGCCAATCCCGGGACGAAGGTCCCCATGCTGGAGCAGACGGCAGTATTCAGCAATTCAGGCGCGTTCAATTCTTATACGATGGAGAGCGGTTCTTTTCTGCGGTGCAGGAACCTGACCCTTGGCTACAATATCGTATCCAATACGTTCAAACGCCTGCATTTCGATAAGCTGAGGGTATATGCCCAGGTGCTGAACCTGTTCACGATCACTAATTATTCAGGATTGGATCCGGAATTGAATCCGGGCAGCAATACCGTGTTCGGCATCGACGGGGGAGTCTACCCGAACAATCAGAAGACCTATAATCTGGGAATAAATGTAACGATCCATTAATTCATTTTATAAAATCAAGTTATATGGAAAAATTATTCAAGTGGTTGCTGCCTGCTACGGTGCTGCTCTCGGCCATCATCGTGTACGCCTGCAACAAAAAATTAGATCTGCAGCCCCAGGGATCCCTGCTCGCTTCCAATGTCAATAATAACTCCGGCGTACAGGGATTGCTGATCGGAGCGTATGCGCTCCTGACAGGGGAGAATGTACCTGGTCAGAACCTGGGGAATGGAAGCGCCGCCTCCAATTATGTATATGGGAATGAAGCCGCCGACGATGCGTATAAGGGTTCCACGCCTTCGGATCAGCCCGATGCGATACCCCTGTTGACCTGGTCGCTGGCGCAGGCCGGCACCACGGCATATCTCAACCAGCGATGGGTGGTATTGTATACCGGCATTCAGCGGGCCAACGACGTGATCCGCACAGTCAGGCTGTCTACGGGGATCTCGGCTGCGGATACCACGGAATATATCGCCGAGGCCAGGTTCCTGCGCGGCTTTTATCATTTTGAAGGCAAAAAGATGTGGAACAATTTCCCTTATGTGGATGAGAGCATTTCCTATTCCAGTGGGAACCTGAATGTGCCGAATTATTCGAATGGAGCTTATATCAATATCTGGCCTAAGATCGAAGCGGACCTTACTTATGCGATGAATAATCTGCCGGCCACGCAACCCAATGTCGGAAGGGTGAATAAATGGGCGGCCATGGCCTTTATGGCAAAGGCCTTCATGTATGAGAATAAGCTTGCGGCTGCAAAACCATTACTGGATCAGATCATCAGCAGCGGCACCAACTCCAAGGGCGTCCACTATGCCCTTGAACCCATCTATGAAAGCAATTTCAATCCTGCCCAGAAGAATGGCGAAGAAAGCGTGTTCGCCTGCCAGACCTCAGTGAATGACGGGTCCTCTATTTCGACCAATGGCGGAAATGGAAATACGGGTGATGAGCTTAATTTTCCCTATAATCATGGGCCCGGCTGCTGCGGATTCAACAATCCTTCCTGGAACCTGGTGCAAGCGTATAAGACGGATGCCAATGGCCTTCCTTTCCTGGATGGCAGCTATAATAACGCGCCGTTGGTGAGCAGCAGCACCGGCGCTTTGATCCCTGCAAGGAGAGGTCTTAGATCGACAGACTCGAAACAGTCGTGCAGTGCGGCTGCGATGTCGGGGCGGGTCTTGTCCATCTCGGCGATGACCCATTCCTGCAACGCCGCGCTCGAATGGTCGAGGTCGAGCCGGTAGCCGAGGGTTCGCCGGCACCACGCGCCCGTGCCATGGGCTCTGATCGCCGCAGCGGTATTCTCCTGGTCGAGGGCGTAGATCCCGCGGATCTCTTCGGAAATCCGCGTCGGCGTGTTGCACAGGACGAGGCTCGCGATCCGCTCCGGATATGCCGCGGCGAGCAGCAATCCGATGATCCCTCCGGAGGATTCCCCGACCCAGTGGACTCGTGAAAGCGACAACGACTGGAACACCGCGAAGATCTCGGCTTCGATCTTCGCGGGCGTGAAGCGATAGCCCTCGACGGGAACGTCGGAGGCGCCGCAGCCGAGCAGGTCCGGCCGATAGATTCGCCGGGTGTCGGCGATCGGCGGAACCCAGCGGTTCCAGAAGGTCGCATTGCGGGCAAAGCCGTGCATCATCAGCACCGGTGTCGGCGTCTCCCACGGCCACATGTAGTCGTCGACGGCGCAGTGGAGGGAAAGCCCTTCAGCTAGACGGACGGTGGCCATCACGGAGCTCCATGATCCTGGGAGATTTGAGCGGCGATCAGCGCGCGGCCGGCGCCGGCGACGGTCTTTGCCGGCCCCGAAGGGCCGAGGGATTGGCCGATCGCGTAGGCGCCGTCGATCAGCAGCTGGAGCTGCTGGGCGAGGAGGGCAGGA
>Ga0137403_10005851_pt1 | contig 14180 bp, 8 predicted proteins | sample CZOMad2_1_16fung_FD_122057 | JGI IMG/M metagenome (GOLD analysis project Ga0137403, IMG submission 122057) | Vadose zone soil fungal communities from Angelo Coast Range Reserve, California, USA - CZOMad2_1_16fungal (Hybrid Assembly) | ecosystem: Environmental > Terrestrial > Soil > Vadose zone... | reverse complement strand
ACATCCCGATCGCTGATCTGTTTCATAACATCTTGTGTCGTATGGGGCTTGCCGGAAAGTTCCAGTGCCCGCTTGGCACCAGAAACCGACATCGGGCTTAACTGATCCCCCACCAGATGCTTTCCCATTTGCCAAATCTGCTGATAGGCAGGCGAGTTTTCATCGCGGATAGAGTATCCCGAATAGTCCTTGTTATTCACCATCTCTACAAACGGTGCGAACATCATCTTGTGATACAACATCTGGACTAGACCGCCGATCAGGCTTTGGCGCTCCTGAATATTTTTCATCGCCATCGGAACCTCCCGTGTATAGAAGGCATTGGTGATGCGTCGGGGCGACCCGTCCGGGTTCAAACCCCCGATGCGGGGGAAGATGTAGTCCAGCCCCTCTGCGTCTTCCCCCGACATTCCCTTGGTCATCATCGCATTGATGGTGGCCGCCGTCATCAAATAGATGAACATGTTGGTGGTCTTGCTGGTGGTCTGGCGGATCAGGGCGCGGGTGGGATTGGGGGCATCCATCATCCGCCGCACGATTGGCTCAAAAAAACCGCCACCAAACTCACGTACAAAGCCAAGATTCCAACCAAGAGAGAGAAAGCTACCGATAGATGCATCTTTCAAGGTCCGATCCCAGAACAGGCTGCCATAGAACATTTCACCAAAACGGTTGTCAATGCTGCGGCCGAGTGCCCGCATCGCTACCCGGCGGTTGACATCATCGGTGGCCAGATCAGGCCTGCGGCGCAGCAATAGTTCCCCTTCTCGCTTCAAGGCCGCCATCTTCAAGCTGGGAATCCATTTCTCAAAAATCGCTCCCATTGATTTCTCATAGCCCGCCAATACCGCATAGGGGATGGATTTGAGATACTGGCTCTTGCTCCACGCTTCCCTGAGACCTTTGACGCCCTGCATCCGCAATTGTTCAGATAATTGCGCGCTGATACCGGCCTCGTTCACCAGTTTGATATCGGCTGCATTCTTGGGAGTCTGGAGTTCCTTGGGCATGGCCCATGAATTCCTGATGCTCTTGCCAGCATGAGGCGCATAAGGTGTGGCCGCAAAGATGGCATCACCAAGGGTCTGCAATGCAGCCTCTGGCAGCGCGATCAGACGACGAAAGGCCCCCTGTTGACCACTGCCAAAGGTCTCCGTTAAGGCACGGGTGATGTTGCCAACCCCGAGAATGTGGGCGACGTGGACCGGATGGAACAAACTTAAGCCTAGCTTGATCGGTACCCATGCCGATTTCAGTTTCATCCATTTCCGGAAGGCATCTCCACGGAAGTCTTCATTGGCCCACAATCCTTTGGCTACCACACCATTCTCCCACAATGCTTGGGCATCGGGAGCGATCAGCCATTTCTCCCCAATCGGGGAACTGATTTCTTGCCAATGAAATGGACTACCGACAAGGGCGGGATTCTTCACATGGGCGGGGGCTTGTTCAGTGGGAACAGCCACGCCAATCTTTTCCAGATTGTGTAGCATCTCCATCTTGTTAATCATATCCGCACCCGCCAACCGGCGGTCGGTCACCATATTCTGGACGTTATCGTATTTCAATTTCAGACCATTAGCTTCGCCATATTGAATTAGTTCATAATCCCTCGCCTTCTGGAACCATTCTGATCCCATGCTGCGGATCATATTGTCTGGTTGGAACACCTGACGGGCCTGATCCGGTCGATCCCATTGATGTGGAAAGTAGTTTTCAATCCAATGGGCACGGGAACCCATGAAGATTTCGTTCTTGTAATCTTGCTGGAATTGTTTGCGATAGTCATCATAGGCTTTGTCCATCCATGGGAACTTGGCCGCCAAGTCTTGAGGGACGCCCAAGTCTTCCTCATAGGCATGGATGAACCGCTTCTGATCATCCCATGGCACTGCGTTCCATTTATAGCGATAGGTCTCGGTACCATGACGGATCAAGGAATCCTCGATCTGGGCCTTCATGGATTTATAGCGGGCCACTACAGCATCCGCTTTCAGGCCCGCCTCAGAGACATTTTCGGGCTGGAATTTATCCCACCAGAATCGTTTTAAGGCTGAGGGCTTGGGCGGCAAGGGCGGCGGCAGGCTGGCAATGAAGCCATCATGGGCCGCGCTGCGTCTTAAATCCTGCGCTTGGTTGCGCAGGTCTTGAGCATCTACTGGACTAAGAGCCGGGTTCTGGGACTGCTGGTCCAACTGCTGGGCTTGCTGTTCCTTGGCAGCCATCCGCGCTGGGGCTTGATGACGGTCCAGTTCATAGGCTGCTGCCTCATGATAATCACCTGCTTGGTTCAATAGCTTACGGGCGATATCCGGCGTCGGCGCGGTCATAGAGTCGTTGAGTTTTTGGGTTCCCTTGGCCATCAATTCGTTGGCGGCGGTGAGGCTCTCGGCCTGTGTCGGAGCTTCACTTCTCCCCACCCGATCTTGGCCCAGACCGAGAATCTTATCCTTAATGGCGAGATGACCGACTGCCGGAACAGCGGTGCCGATGGCCCCTTCCTTATAAGCTTCCAACAATCCTTCGGTTGGATTGTCGCCGGTGACCACATTCTTGCCAGCTTGAGCAGCAACCCCAATACCGGGCTGGACTGCGAAGGCTTGAAATGCTAGTTGTTTAAGGGGGCCACTGAACACTTTCAAAGGAAAGGCAGCCCATGAAGCACCAGCAGCCGCGCCAGAAATCAACGTTGACTTCACCGCCCGATCCCAAGCGCCATCAGGATCATTGGGTTGCTTCTTTAACTCCTGAGCAAAAGCTGGGCCTATTGTCTGAAGCGCCGCACCTATCGTGGCACCTCCGGCACCGCCTACAAGAGTACCTATTGGACCGGCTGCCGATCCTGCCAAGCCCCCCGCAACGCCGCCAGCGATAACCGGGGAACTCTCACCTATCCGGTACGTCATCTTAGGCAGACCACGGTCTAAGGGTTCATATAGGTCTCGTAACTCAAACGGGGCTGCCGCTGGGTTCTCATCGGCGGCTTGTGGAGTGGGCTTCTGGCCTTTGGCGATGTCAACACCTTGGCCCACATCTTGGAGTGAGTGTTGAAACCCGGCCGTTAACGCATCAATCGGCCCCGGCATGGGACCGCTCTCTGGCTCTGCGACGGGTGTCCAGCCCTTGGCGGCAATTGGAGCTTCAGCCGGAAGCCATCCCTTGCCCGCCTCGGGCGGCGGCGGTGGAGGGGTTGATAGGGGTAGTTGTTCCTCAACTGGTTCCCATCCAGCCATTATGATTTATCCGTCCGCAGGTCGGAAAACATCTGCTTATCCGCCCCAGATCATGACTTTACCATCTGGACCGATAAAGTATTTGCCTATCATTTCTGGACCGGGCTTAACGTCCTTACCGGGAAAGGGAAGCGGATTGTCCTTGCTTGAACCCGGCCCGGTTGGAGTCGTGGCAACTGGAGCGGCAGGTGCCTCAACATCTAAACCATGCATCCGGCGAGCTATCTGATAGGCCTCGGCCTGCATTTGCTCGTTGGTTTTTCTTAACCTGGGATCAAACTGGTCTCTATTGGTACGTTCCATCGCATTATAAATCTGGGTAGCCCTGATGGCGATGGAGCGTTGTGTTTTGGCATCCCCGCCAGTTAGTGATCCGCTCTGATCGATTTCCCGGTTACGGGCGGCCAAATTACCTTCTTCAGTCATCGTCATTCTATTATACTTATCTAGATGGAATTGTGCATTCTGATAAAGCTGCTGTGCCTTGTCATTCAATTCCTGTTCAGTGCGCAGTTCCTTGCGCTGGCCTTCCAGACCGGCAGTACCTGCCAGAATGCCCTTACCAATCACCGATCCGATTGGACCCGGTGAGGCTGCCATGGTCGCGCCCGCCTTCACCAGCGCCAGCCATGGAGACCGGACTGCATTCTGACCCCAATCCCGTTTTAACGAATCTGGATAAGGTTGCTGGGCTTGGGGCAGCATGTAATTGCTGATAACAGGAGGCGCGACGGCAGCTTTGATTGCCCTGGCTGGGATAGCTTCTTCTTCCTCACCGCCGGTGACGGGAACTCGTGTTAGGTCCGGTTTGGCTGAGGCATCCAGTCGCATGGCTCCGCTGGTATCTGCCCCCAGCGCGCCCGGACCCGGATAGGCCTTGGGGAGGGGTGTCGTGCCGGGCGCGACGCGATTCGGATTATCAAACTCTGTATCTGGCGCATTGGGCGCATAAGGCGAGCCTTTGAACCGGTCATTAAAGGTAGGTGCCGGACCGGTGCCCTCACCGGAGGGATTGTAGAACGTCGCTGGGGCGGATTTACCAAAATGGCTGGCCGCCCTCGTCCACAAGTCGGATGCGAAAGGAGCATCCGGATTGCTATCATCACCGCCACCATCCGCGTAGCCCTTAACAGCACCCCCACGATTGATGAACATCATCGCCATCTGCGCGATCTTGGCGATATCGCTTACGGTGTGGTCTCCGGAGCCTGATGCCTGCTGCGGCGATGGGAAGTTAAGACCACCCGTTAGCGGACCTGAATGGCCCCCGCCCATCGGCAGTGAGACAGCCGGTATCGGAGTTACTCCACCTGCCTTGGGCAGATGCACACCGGGGATGGCTGGGCCTTGGTCGTCAGTCTCGCCACCTTCCGCGTACAAGGGCACCGTTGGAATTGGGGCATCTGTGTTTTGGTTTCCAGCCCCAGCGACAGAAGGTATCTGCCCCGAAGGTAATCCGCGACGATCGTATCTGATTTGCGAGGCTGTCGCCAAATCTTGCGGAGATGCGCTGGTGCGAGCTTCCGCGCTTGGAGTTCTTGGGAACCAAAGCGGACTTAATCTATTATAGTCCTCAACTGAATAAGGATACGCGGCATCCAATCCAGCCTCGCCGCCTTCGGCCATGCGTAGTAAATGCAATCCTGTGAATATATTGGAAGAATTTGCTGATAGACCATAATCTATTTTGCCGCCTTTAGCATAAGCTGCACCTCCTCTGGAGCCGAACATCGGGAAACTCATGCCCCCGGTACCAGCGCCAAGACCGCTGGCATTGGCCATTTGGCCATAATTACCAACGCCCCCTGAACCGCCACCAAAGGCTCCTGCTGCACCTGCCAAGCCAACGCCAGCGGTACCGACACCCAGTAGCTGGGATATCCAGCTCGGTGACGGTGCCGTGGTCTGCTGCATACCTGTGGTCGTGCCGCCCAGGGCCGGAGCCAATCCGCCAGCGATACCAGCAAGATATTGCGGGGTCTGGAACTGATAGGCGATCCGGGCCAGTTCATTCTGGTATGGCGCATTCAGTTCAGCTTGCTGTTGTTGCTGTTGGATTTGGCCGGACTGACCTAGTGCCCCGGTACCCTGAAGGGCGGCGGTCTGCGCCCCGGTACCGTAGCCTGCCATGGCGGAACCCGCACCAGCCTCCATCTGTTTCTGTTGCTGGGCCGCCTGTAACGCCTGCTGGTAGAGCTGAGAATAGATTTGGCCCGAGGCTAACCCCTGCTGATTCGCCAGATTCCCCATCCCGACAGCGATGCGATCAGCACCAACACCACCAGCTTGGGCGGTCAGATTGCCCTGATTTTGGACATTTTGCTGGCCATAGATATTCTGAAGCTGTTTGGTGACATTATCCGCCATTGGGTTGTAGTATTGATTAACGTCGGCCCCGGTAATCGGAGCTGCGCTCTGGGCGGTATATTGAGCGGCCTGATTATAATAGGGCTGGGCCATGCCCTGAATCTGGCTATATTGATTAAACGCTTGCTGTTGTTGAGGATTAAAGCCCGCCACCGGAGCCACTGGCATCTGGAATGGCTGTGCCGCCGCCGACTCAGCACCCTGTAATGCTTGACCTGCCGCCTGTTGTGTGCGCGGATCAGCCATATAGGACTGATTCTGGTTGGTGGTGGTGGTCTGAGAACCCTTGCTGCCCATCTAACCCTACGAACTTGCTGCGGAAAGTGGCGACATACTACTCCCCTTTGGGGTAATAAAGAAGAACTCCCCAATTTTGGGCAGCATCCTCTGGTATAGCCTACATTTGGCCTCAGTTCGAGTGGTAGATTGAACCCCGGTCAGCAATGGTAACTTGGTTAATTCTACCTGATCTTTCATAAACTGTACCAACGCCTTGGCATGATTGGAGCGACGATGTTTTGGGTCCACAAAAACCATGTATTCCTCGATATGCAGGGCATGGGTATACCAGTGGCTGCCTATAGTGAGGAAAACCAATCCTTCAACAGCGCCTACTGGACCTATCACTCCTATCACACCACGAATTCCAGTATCGTTCTCGGATATGGTTTCCGGATAAATGACCCGATTTACAAACCACCGCACCTTGTCTTCCGCCAAGGGAAATAAAGCATTCTCGTCGTGGCTTTCCATCAAGAGCCGCCAGACTTCATCATAGTCAGCTTTACCGGCAACCCGGACGGTGGACTTATTGCTCATGGCTTCGGCGGCTTCAATTTGCGCAGCGTCTTGATATGCTGCTTGCGGGTATGGAGGACGAACTTGTCCAGCACGCGATGCCCTGTGGCCATATCGCCATGGCCGACTTGCTTGACTATATCGGGATGAATGATGAACTCGCCGCCGGCCGCCACGATGGGAACATGATCCGTCTCGCCGCCTTCCGCGAACTTATGGAACTGATGGAACCGGAACGGCTGCGCCTTCTGGGTCATCGGTTTGAGACCGTAGGCGGCATGGGTGAACATCTTACCTAGGACATCGCTGCCTGCCTTGGTGTTGCCCTGACCAAGGGCGGATGGGATATCCGCAGGCAGCACATAACTGCCCGGTGACACCTTCATCGGGATCTTGTCGGTCCTTCCCGGAATCGCTGAGTCGATTAACCCGCCTTGTTTGAAGTTAATAAATTCATGGTCTTCAGGATCGCGTTCTTTCACCTTGCCCCCCTCGGCTTTGCGTTCTGGCTGTTCCTCTCCTTGATAGAGCGCCAAGGGAACTAGTGACAGCCCCGCGATGCCCGCTCCCAAATCCCGAGAATGCGCTTTGGCCGGGTCAAACTTGGCATAGAAAGACCGCGCCTTGTTCAGGTTCCAAATGACATAGGACAGTGAACCAGGGTCTTCCACGTTATTGCGATAAGCGATGCTGTCATATCCCTTGGACTCAATCAATTTGCGCAAGTTTTTAATGCGCTGAGTATTAGCTACCTGTTGATCAGCAAGTGTGGTACCGGGTTTAATCCCCTCAAAATAAGCATGATTGACCTCATCTTGGGTGAATTTCGGATTTTTAAGCAACCCATACCTGATGTGCGCAGGGGTCCATGCGCCTAAGTCCGGCAGCGTCAACGGATTGTTGGTGCCGATGCGGGATGGAATAACCCTGAATTCACTCTCATGTGGTTTAAGGGATAGGGACTCACGGGCAACATTGGTATTGGTCCTCAGATTGCGCTCAACAGTTTGGCGATGCAACGGATGAAGATGGTGCAAACCCCTATCAACAGCCGCCTTGAGCGTCCCAAAATGAACCCCAATCTCTGGGGTGTGACCCATTTCCTCGGGCAGTTTGAATTCCGAAAAATTCTTCAAGGTGCCATGGAAGGCGGTGGTATTCAAACCAAGCTTGGCCGATTTCTCTGCAAGATCAGGTGGAGAGAGTGCCTCGTGAAGGTCATTGGTCGGTGGCCTTGGACCGTTATAATCAGAATTGGCGGTCTCATTTGGTTCCCATTCTGGCTCCTTATGACTTGCCTGATGGGCATAATAGTCTTCGATATCGGTGTCTTTGCCGGTGGGCTTGAATTCGCTCTTGGGCTGTGTCGGCGGCTGAAGTTCTTTCTCAATGTCCGCCAATAGCTTATCGTAATCATCTTGGTGGGTCACTTGCTGCCTGATATAGTCAGGATGCTCTGGCGTTACTTTGGGTGCACCCGGCTTGGTGGCCTGTATCTCCGGCGTGTTCCATAGCGCTGGAGCGAAGGAGGGTTCCTTCTTCGGTGCGAACTTGGCGAACTTGCTGTAATAATTATTAAACCCCTCCTTAGCGCTGGGGCTCAAATAGGTTTTAATGTTGGCAATTTGCTCAGGTGTGAAGCCACCTTCTACCGCCTTAATTGCGATGTCGTGGTTGAAATTGTCTTTCAGCTTGGCAATTGTAATGTTTTCAGCGGCTTTGATGTCGGGTTGATCAATTCCTGTCTTGCCATATGTGGCAGCGTAATTCAGAGCTTGTTCAAGACCTGCCGCCTTCTTCCCTGCCTTCAGAGCAGGTAGGGCGAACAGGGCGGCCTTGCCCGCCCCCAGAAAGGCAGTGTCCGGATTGATCATTCCGGCCACATCAGCCGCATGTTCCATACCGGGGCCAATTCGGCCCGCAGCCTTGGTCAGGGCTTCATAGGCAGCCCCGATCGGAGCCACGGCTGGGAGGGCTGTGCCAGCCAGTTCCTTACCGGCCCCCGCTACCATTCCAAGAGGATTGCCGGACGACAGGCCCTCCTCGCCACTCTTATAGAGTTCCGCAGAGGTTCGAGCTTGTTCTGCCAAGGACTTCTTAAAGTCCTCCATCCGAGGCAGGTAGGCCGGATAGTCTGTCGCGGGTGACTTATTAGCCTTGGGCTGTGGCTGCACCGGCAGGTCATAGTCCGTGGATATCGGTGGCGCGACCTCCTTGTGGGGGCTGATATAGACCTTCTTCAGGGCATTGAAATCCGGCGGAGTATCATCAACCTCGCCGCCCTCGGCCTTGCGGCCGTACTTGCGAACCGTATTCAAGGCAGACTTGATGGCCCCGCCAGCAGTATGCTTCTTGCCATACTTGTGGCCCGCATCGGCTGCGTGAAATTCCTTGGCCACTTTGACAGGAATTTTGGCCACCGATCCTGTAGGTTTCCACCCGTGGCTGATCGCTGACATTACCTTAGCTTGTTTGACGCTATGGGATGGCATCAGGCAGCCCTTATCATAGTAAGGCCGCCAATATAGGTTGGAGGCATGTTCTGGCTACCGCCACCGCCAGTATTATTTGCGGAGATACCAGTAACAGCGGTGTTGATAGTACCTGCGCCTGGAGATGCTGCCGATACTGCAAGGGCGCTTCTTACAACGGCGGATTGGTTGGCAGCGGCATTATGTACATGGGTGTGGCCGGGGTCAGTGATAGTATGGTTATGTTGCTGCATGGACTCATTACCCCCCGCAGCAAAACGGGTAGCGCCATTAATGCCACTGATAGCGGTGGTGATTCTGCTGGTGGTTTGGGTCAGTGTAAACCGGGATCGTCCCCGCGTATCCGGCAATGTGGTGCTGTCCAGAATGACAGCCAGCGCTGGATATGTGGTCGCCGAAAAGGTGCTGCCATCACAGTTCAAGTAGGGTGGAACTGTACAGCCTGAGACCCAAGCTGGAATGGATGAACCCGCATAATCCCAATATCGGCCGACGCGATGCAACGATTTGAAGACCATGTTGGTGCCGGTGTTGTTGACATCATGGAACTCACCAACAGGCGCACAAATTACCTGCCCGCCAGCGGCGGTCGTGGTCAATGTCACGGTAAAGGCACTCGATCCCGTGCATTGATTGAGAATTTCATAACCTTTCACGAATGATGTCGGAAAGGTGATGGTGACCGAGCCTGTCAAGGTCGAGTTGAAGATGATCGTCTTGCATTGATACTGCGACGAAGCCAAGATGACATTGGTATTATTGAGCGGAATGGTATTGATGCCGCCGAGAACACGGTCGAGGATCGTCCAATTAGAATCAACAGGCACATCCCACGTGCCCACCTGATCTCCAAAGGCCGGATTCTCAAGTTGAATATTGGGGGTGAAAACCGAAACCATCGACTTACCCTGTCCGGATCAAAGTAAGACCACCGACATACGCGGGCGGCATATTCTGGGAAGCACCAGCGCCGTTATTATTGATGCTGATACCGGTAACCGCAGCATTGATGGTCGCAGCGGCATTCACGATCATCCCTTCCGCTAGATTTACTAGTACTATACCACCATTTTGCACTTGAGCGTTATGAGTATGGGTATGACTGGGGTCAGTTACCCCGTGGTTATGTTGCTGCATAAGTTCATTGCCACCAGCGGCAAAACGGGTAGCGCCATTAATGCCACTGATAGCGGTGGTGATTCGGCTGGTAGTCTGGGTAAGTGTAGCACGAATGCGGCCTCGTGAATCCGGCAAGGTCGTTGTGCCGAGAAGATTCGCTAATTGTGGATAGGATGCTGAACTGAAAGTTGTGCCATCACAATTAAGATAAGGTTGTGGGGTAAAGCCCACATTGTTGGTGCCACAGGCCGTTATCCAATTAGGAACAGACGAGCCACCATAGTCCCAATATTCCCCGATATGGCCAAAGTTCCTGTATTGCAGATTGCCTAAGCCATCATTGGTGATGTTAATCATCTCGCCCGGTGGTGCGGCGATGAATAGACTGTTTGGCGTTGTGGTTGTCAGGGTTACCGTGAAAGCACTCGAGCCCGTACAGAGGTTTTGAATCTCGTAGCTTTTGATGAATGTGCTCGGAAAGGTGATCGATACACTGCCCGTCAGTGTCGAATTGAAGATAATTGTCTTATTGCGATACTGGTTAACCGACAAAACAACATTACTGTTGTTTAGTTGAATGGTCATGATGCCGCCGGTCACAAGGTCAAGGATTGTCGAATTGGAATTCCATGGTGTATCCCACACGCCTACGGCATCTCCGCGAGCAGGTTCTTCAAAACCGAGGTTCGGGGTAAAGGTTGAAACCATCAGGCAGCCCGGATCATAGTGACACCGCCGATATAGGCGGGTGACATATTCTGGGAAGCGCCGGTACCGGTGTTGTTAATGCTGATGCCGGTGACAGCCGAGTTGATGGTCGCAGCGGCGGTTGGAACGGCAACGTTTCCGGTGGTATTGGGCGAAGCACCGTTGTTATTTTGATTCAGGTTATGACTATGGGTATGTCCGGGGTCAGAGATGCCATGATTGTGTGATTGCATGGATTCATTGCCACCAGCCGCATATTTGGTATTGCCGTCAACGCCGCTGCCCGCAGTACTAATGCGACCCACTCCCTGACTCAACGTCCAGCGTCCCCGCCCCCTCGAATCCGGCAATGTGGTGGTACCCAGCATGATAGCCAGTTGCGGATAGGTTGCCGATGAGAACGCTGTTCCATCGCAATTAATGTAAGGCGGAACGGTGCATCCTGAAACCCAATTGGGAACAGATGACCCCGCATGATCCCAATAGTCTCCCAGATGATGGAGGGCCAAATAAGACATATTACTGCCATTGTTAATGACGCCAATGGTTTCACCCGGAGGCGCACAAATTACCTGCCCACCGGCAGCGGTGGTGGCCAGCGTGATCGTGAAGGCGCTGGTTCCGGTACAGAGATTTTGGATTTCATAGCTCTTAATGAAGGAGGTCGGGAAAGTAATGGTAATATTGGCAGTCAAGGTCGAGCTGAAGCTGAGGGTCTTGTTTTGAAATTGCGCAGTGGAAAGAACTCTTGACGAGCTACTCGCGGTGATTGACGTGATACCGCCCCAGCTCAGATCGAGCGTGGTCATGATGGCGTTAACCGGCGTGGCCCACGCATTGTTCTGATCCCCTCGGGCGGGCTCTTCAAATTGAACATTGGGCGTAAACGTCGAAACCATTTCTTAACCTATGGATTAAATGCCGGTATCTTAAGGGTTACGCCGGAAGTGGAAACGATCGTAATAAAGGTAGTCGGTTGAGACGAGTTAAAACTTATTGCTCCAGTTGTCGCTGAGGTTGAAGTTCCCGTCACTTGCGGAAACGACAATGATATCGACTTGGCAATCGAGCCAAGGGCGACAACACCATTTTGCAGTACTGCAAAGATATCGGTTAACGAACCTGCCATTAGCGCCTTCCTGCGGGTGCCCAGCGGTAGCGGATTCGCCCCAGACGGAAGAATTCATTATTGGCACTGGCCACCTGCACCGCCATTAACCTACCACGGATACGAACGTTAAGAAACTCAGTGGCTTGGGTGACGGTATAGGGACCATAAGAGATCGGAGTGTCGCCGGGATAATTGACGCTGTAGAACGTCAGATTCATCTGGGCATCCTGCAATCCAGACTTTAAACCCCAGATGAAATCCGGAATAATCACATCGACAAAGGCAAAATCATTGCCCTCGGTAATAGACCACCATCCAGTCCGAAAGGAGGGAGCAGATGCGCCGGGTTGAATAACCCCGGTTTCGTGTTGGAAGAATGATCCCGACGTATCGCAGCCGATGGGCATTCCAAGCACGGACACATCGGTCCATGCGGTTCGTTCCATCAGGCCATAATCCCATTCAGCACCACCACCAGTGTCGAAGGTCACCTTAACATAAGCGTTATTCTCACCCTGACCGCCAGAGATCGAGGGATAGAACCATATGATTTCATTGAAGGCCGAGTTGACCGCGCACCTGATCTTGGTCTGATTGGCAGTGTCCAGATTCTGAAAGATTTGATCCCAGACGGTACAAGGAAGCGGCACCACACCACTCGGTCCCATGGTGTAAAAGTTATTGGTGCCGCACCAATAGAAATTACCGCCCAGAATGCCAGCCGCATGGGGACCTATCCAGCCACACCCCGTGCCGACGCGAGTGAAATTAAAGATATCAACGCCACCAATATACTGCATGATCCATGCATCAATATCGGTCGAGATCATGGCATAGGTCGGTCCCTGCATCCCCCCAACGATGATGGAGCCGGTCGAGATCGTGAAGGAACCCGCTGTGGTCTGGTTGCTGACGGTCCAGTTGGTATAATCCAGTGCGTTGGACCAGCGCACCACCAGATTGTTTTGAGCACCGGTGGATTGTACCGACCTCCATACCACCAATATCTGTTGCGGTTGGGAAACAAATAGACCGCCATTGGTGAAGGGCGCTTGGACGACAACCTGCGCAGTGGTGAAGCCGAGCGAATCTCCCCAGATATAAACTGGCCCATTCTTTGGGCAGGCAATCAGAAGGTCACCCCAATTATCCAGTGACCAATCGGTGGTGGTGATGGGTGTGCCCACAATGCCCGCGAAGGTCACCCCGGTTCCAAATCCACCGCTGCCATATCCCGAAGCGCCAAACCCAGAACCTGCGGGCTGGGGCGCACCGGTGACATAGTAAATCAGTTGCGGCTGGCCACTGCTCATGGTCACCGAACGAGTGGCCGAAGCTGTTTGGGTTAAGCCAATGGTATAGGTATAGCTGGACCCGGCGGTGGAGTTGACAGCCGTGATCTGATAGTTTCCCTGAATATTTTGCAGGGAACTGACCACGGTATTGGCTTTAAAGGGATAGAATAGACCGGTAATAGACAGATAATAACTATAGGCTGATAGCACCGTCACCAGCGCTGAAGCATTGACCAGATTAAATACCGGCAAGGCCCCACCACTAGAGACCGTAATGCTCGAATTGCCGCTGGCATTAATAGTATAGCTGCCGGTCGAGAGCACCACCGTAATGGGATAAGCTCCTGACAGGAAGGCGCTGCCTACGGTGACTGGGGTATTCAGGTAGACTGAATTGTAGATCGAAGCCCCACTGTTACTGTCAGTGACTGTGATCTGATTACTGCCCGCCGTCACTGAGAAGGTAATGGCAGATGAGGTGTTGGTGAGTGTTTGTGGCGTAATGTCTTTGGTCAGAGCCGTGGTGGATTGGTATGCCAGCAGGTTCTGGGTTGCGCCAACACCGAGATATTTATTGCCGCCAAGGGTTTGCCATGGATGCAGGTCGCGTACCGTTGATGGCGAAATGAGCGTGCCATAGGGCACCCAACCACCATAGGATTGGATCATGCCATCCTTGTAGCGGGCCAATTGTGACTGCGACACACCGGCTTCATTCAGAAGTGCAGTCTTCTGGGTGTTAACACCGGGGCGAAGGAGAACTGAATTATACGGCAAGTTACAGCCTCGGCGGTGTAGCGACGGGAGAAGGTGTCATCGCCTGCCATGCAGGTCCCATGAATCGCTTGCGTAGTTCCTCGATATTGGCGGACATCATCAGGGTCTTATATTGGTTCTCCCATGACGCTGCTCGCTGTGGATCATCTACCATCGCCCCGAAGTCACGCTGGTAGCCCGTCGCAAATACCATTGAAGCGGCAATGAACACATCTGGCAGATTCAGGGTCAGGAAGGTGGAACTATTACTGGCGGATAAGGGGGCGGGACGTTGGGTGCC
>Ga0137403_10005850_pt1 | contig 14181 bp, 17 predicted proteins | sample CZOMad2_1_16fung_FD_122057 | JGI IMG/M metagenome (GOLD analysis project Ga0137403, IMG submission 122057) | Vadose zone soil fungal communities from Angelo Coast Range Reserve, California, USA - CZOMad2_1_16fungal (Hybrid Assembly) | ecosystem: Environmental > Terrestrial > Soil > Vadose zone... | reverse complement strand
TGGTCGTCGACAAGCTGCGGCAAAAAGATCTTGCAGCTTCTCAAATCGCTCGAACCACCATCCGGCGCGGTGCGGAGATTTTCGGCTTGGGACTGCTGTTTCGCCTACAGGAATATCTGATCGCCTGGGGCTGGGCGCCGTGGAGCGATCTGTTCCGCGTGGATATTCTCAACACCATCGGCGTTTCCATGATGCTCATGGGGGTGAGCTGCGGCGCGGTGTTGTGGGCTGCTGGAAAGGCTCGGCGACCTCGGCTCATGTTGGCCGGAGCAGCAGCGGCAACGGCTTTGACGATCGCCCTGCTCACGCCGCTGCTTTGGACAACGTGGCGTCCGCACTGGCTTCCGTGGCCGCTCGAATCGTACATCAACGGTGTGCACAATCTGGGCGAACCACAGCCGTGGCTCTTCCCGGTTTTTCCTTGGACAGGGTTTGCTTTTGCCGGACTAGCAATCGGATTGTTGCTGGCTGGTGACTGGGGCCGGAAGCGCGGCAGCCAGACATTCGCATTGATCGCGGCCGGCGGCATCGTGCTCATCTATCTAGCACGGTGGTTTGATGCTCGCCAATGGCAGCTCTCCCCCGTGTACGATTTTTGGCACACCAGCCCTAATTTTTTTCTGATCCGCGTCGGCTTGCTGCTGGTGATTCTCTCGGCTGTCTACGCCTGGTGCCGCTGGGGTGCCGGCCAATGGGGCTTCAGCCCGCTCATACAACTAGGCCAAACATCGCTGCTGGTGTACTGGGTACACATCGAATTCGTGTATGGCCGCTTTTCAATTCTGCCTAAACGCGCACAGGATATTCGCACCGCGTCATTGGGCCTGTTGACGATATTTCTCTCCATGCTCCTGCTGTCAGTAATGCGCACTAAGCTGAAAGGACGAGGTGCGGATGTGCTGGGATGGTTTCGCAAACCAGTCAGCGCGTAAATTTCCACGATGCCGAAATCTGGCGGATGGCGTTTTCCACCAGCTTCAATCCAACCGTCCATTGATCCTGGGCGTGTTCCTGGTCGTCGGCATATCCGAATAAATAAAAAGTAATGTAGAAGCCTTCGCGAGTCTCAGTACCTTGATGAAAGTAGCACCGTCGAATCAAGAATTCCGCGGCTGCCGGAATTTCAGGAACTCGCTTCAACAACTGCGTCAGTCGCTGAACCAGTTGCTCATGCGCTGGGAACAAAAAACGCAGCTCTTCCGCGGAGAACAGCAGATCAACATACGAGCCAAATTTGCAGGCCGCTCCGAAGATTTCTTCTTCTGCACTGATTTCCGAGCTTTCCCATGCATCGCATTTGGCAGTTTCGAGAATGCTGGAGGCCGCATTCATTGCCCTCAGAAACTCGCCCAACTCCGGCACGCGCTGTGCTTCTTCCACCTGCGCCAAAAGCTCCGGGTGACGCTTCAGATCGTAATAGCGGGGACCATCCGCGGCGGCCGCCCAGGGAAATTCCAGCGTTTCACTGTCAGCCCCAAGCTCCACCGCAAAATCAGCTTCCACATTATTTGGCCGGAGCTGGCTGCGGCGCCGTATTCGGTGCAGAGAAGTTCACCTTCGGCACTTCGCGAGAGCCCTCCGCCGCAGCGAAGTACGCGCTGTTCGGCTTGAATCCAGCCCACCGGGCAAAGATGTTATTCGGAAACTGCTGAACGTAAGTGTTGTAATCCTGCAAAGTGTCGTTATAACGCTTGCGCTCCACGGCGATGCGATTTTCCGTGCCGGCCAACTCATCCTGCAAGCGCAGGAAATTTTCATTCGACTTGAGCTGCGGGTAATTCTCAGCTATGGCTAACAGCCGTCCCAAGGCGCCATCGAGATGCTGGTTGGCGGCAATCTTGTCTGCGGGCGTGCTTGCTGAAAGCAACTGCGACCGCGCCTGCGCGATTTCGCCGAACACAGTCTGCTCCTGCTTAGTAATTCCTTTGACGGTTTCGACCAGGTTAGGGATTAGATCAGCCCGGCGCTGCAGCACGACATCTACCTGCGACCATGCCGATTTCACCGCCTCGTTCTTGCTGACCAGCGTATTGCGGACGCTCACGTACTTGCCAAACGACAGCAGAGCGATCAGCAGCAACGTAATAATCACAATCAGGCTCTTGCTCATGCGATCTCTCCTGGAAACAAAATTGTCACTGCCGGCCCGGTGCTGGCGAACCTGGCATTTTATCCACCGCCGTGGTCACGGTCCCGATTGCACTTAAATATCGGGCAGCGACATCCATAGCGCGGAACTGCTTGCGGTCAGACTTCTTTGCCCGAACGTCCATTAATTGTACGAAGGCGGACGAATCGAAGTTCAGCCGCGATGCCAGCTCCTGGACCGCATCCCGCGAATGCTTCCTGCCCTGCTCGCCCAATTCGATCAACACATGCCGAAACAGAGTTGTGAATGACGACAAGGAATTGAGCATGACTTCCCATAAGTCTTTTTCCCGGGTTCCCGCCACCAATATATGCTGCCGCAACAGAAATAACTTTTCGCGCAGCTCGTACTCAAGCTGAGAACGATGTAAATGCACGGGGACATCCAAATTGCGGAGCACATCTTCTCCATAAAGCACCCGGTGCCGCTGCTTCATATCCACAAATTCGATCGAGAAAACGTCGGCGGTATCTTTCAGCTCCTGCGGAGTCAGAACCAGCGGCGGATGGTACTTCTTCTTGCGCCACCACTCCACAGCGCTTGCAATCTTGCTCAGGGAAGCAAACGACGTATCCCGCAGAACGCAGAGCAAATTCAAATCCGAATATTCAGGATGAAATTCCCCTTCAGCCGCGGAGCCGTACAGAATCACACTTATGAGGTTCTCGCCCGCTGCCGTCCGCATCTTCTCAACAAATTCGCTGAGCAGCTTCTCGTGCGCCATTACTCCTCCTTACCAGCATCCCAGGCCTCCAAAACCTCCGCCGCCGCCAAAAGGGCCGTTAAAGCCATAGCCGGTGTAGTATCTGAAATCCTCTCCGCTGACCGGAATAGCCAGGACGAGGACGATCACAATAACGCCCAGGGCCATGCCGGCCACAATGAGTAACCATATTGGGGGCTGGTGCGAATTCTGAAGATCCTGCAATATTGAGGTTCGGTGGCGCGAGCCAGTCAACCACATCGCCGCAGATTGTGCGAGGCGATTACCGAAAACTCCTTCTTCACAAGACAGCATCACTTCTTCCTACCAGCTTCCACTCGCTCCGCCGCCGCCGGAACTGCCGCCGCCAAATCCGCCAAATCCACCGCCGCCGCCAAATCCGCCTCCGCCCCATCCTCCGCCGCTGTGCCCACCGTATCCGCGGCCGCCAAACAAAAGCCACCAGAATATCAACCGCCTGAGCGGAGTAAACAATACAACCAAAATAACTATTACAAGTAGGAGAATCCCTCCTACGGAAATTCCCATCGGCGGCGTCGGCGCTCGCGCCTGCGCGCCGGTGAGTTGCACGCCGGCATCCTGCGCAATCACATTCGCTACTCGCGAAGTCAGCAATAATACTGCGCCGTTGTAATCATTCTGGCGCAGCAATGAGACCGCCTCGCGGCCGAAGCCGCCGACTTTACCGTCCGGCAAAATCGGTTCGAGCCCGTAGCCTACTTCAATCCGGTAGCGGTGATCTTTCACCGCCAGCAAAATCAATACCCCGCGATTGGTCGCCTTGCTTCCAACCCCCCATTTGTGGAACAAGTCCACCGCGTAGCTCTCGATATCCGAGCCATCAAGTGAGTTGATAGTGACTACAGCAATCTGGGCATGGGCTTTCTGGTCAATCTGCTGGCAAATGTTGTCGAGCTGCGCGATGGTAGTTTGGTCAAGAACATGGGCGAAGTCGTTGACATAATCAGTCGGGTGTAGTTGCGACACCGGCTCGGCACACACCAGTACCGAGATCCAAAGCATCAGAATCCCGAGCAGGATTGTGCGCCCGGCAGGCTTCATTTGCGGTGATTGTACAGGAGCGAAACGCGATCCCGCGGGCACTCAGACGGGAATCCAGCGGCAACGGGCACCGTTGGGCAAAGAAATAGTTTTCATGTTTGGTCTTTTAAACCACAGAGCGGCACAGGAAAGATCAAACACCGACTGGCTGCTTGCTGGGTACCGGGACAGGAGTCAGCCAGTGATGACGGTCAGGCTTCTCGCCACCAATAATGGCGTAGAACTCCTTCTGAATGGCCCTGGTGATCGGCCCGGTCATGCCTTTGCCGACGTTGATCTTGTCAACGGAGCGGATGGGAGTAATCTCGGCGGCGGTGCCGGTGAAAAAAGCCTCGTCAGCGATATACAGCATTTCACGCGGGATTCCCTGTTCGACAATTTGGATGCCGAGATCGCGGGCAATTTGCAACGCTGAGTCACGCGTGATGCCTGGAAGCACGGAGTTGCCGAGAGGCGCCGTCTGCAGCGTCCCATTGCGGACGATGAATACATTCTCACCCGATCCCTCGCTGATATAACCTTCGGCGTCGAGCGCGATTCCTTCGGCGTACCCGTTCACGATGGCTTCCATCTTGATGAGTTGCGAGTTCATATAATTGGCGCCGGACTTGGCCATTGCGGGAAGCGTGTTGGGAGCGATGCGGGTCCACGAAGAAATGCAGACATCCACGCCCTGCTCGGCGTCCGTGCCCAGATATTTTCCCCAGGGATAATTACAGATGTAAACCTCAGTCGGTGAATTGAAAGGATTCACGCCCGCTTCGCCATATCCGCGCAATACGATCGGGCGGATATAGCACGGCCACACGCCGTTGTTCTTGACCACTTCGACCATACCGGAAACCAATTCATCCCGCGTGTAATCCAAGTCAATCCGGTAAATCTTGGCGGAATCCACCAGGCGCTGCATGTGCTCATTGGCGCGGAAAATTGCCGGGCCGCTGGGGAGCGCGTAGCAACGGATTCCCTCAAAAACAGAGGAGCCATAGTTCACCACGTGCGACATGACGTGGATGTGGGCGTCGTCCCAGGGGATCAGTTTTCCGTTGTGCCAGATTTTCTCGGTCTGTTGGATAGCCATTGGCGCTCCTTACAGGCGGCAGATTGGGTGGTTCGATCAGAGATGCGCGACTCAGAGATGCGCATTTCTCCTGCCCCAGTTATCGTCGAAAACTAGCCAAAACAAAAAGGCCAAATTACGCTTAATTATAACTGAGGGTAAAAGGGCCAAAAGAGTACAGATAAGGGGCTGTTTGGGGATTACAGGCCCGCCTCCGTTCACCTCAGGCTGGAACCCCGTCCCTACCAAAGTGCGACGAACCTGCGGTTTTGGCTTGCCTTTTCGGCGAAAATTCATATACTGTATATACATATTTGTAATTACGACCAATTGATGTGGAGTTCACCTGGGACGGGCGAAAAAATCGGACCAACGAGCGAAAGCACGGCATCAGCTTTGAAACCGCCATTCTGGTGTTTGATGATCCGTTCCACTTGAGTGTTCAGGACCGGGAAGTAGAAGCCGAAGCGCGATGGCAAACAATCGGAATGGCGAACGCAGTAGTTTTGCTGGTCGCGCACACTGTGGATGATGGTGGAAATATTCGAATTATCTCAGCGCGAAAGGCGACACGGCGCGAGCGGGGTATCTATGCGGAAGGAAACTACAAAAACAAGAAGTAATCAACCATCAACGCAGGCTCTTACCGCGAAGCAGAAGCGAGAGCTCGCGCACCTGACTGCGGTTCGTGATGATCAGATCGATACTTCGGACATTCCGGAACTTCCTCCGGCCGCCTGGAAACATGCCGTCCGGGGCAGGTTCTATCGGCCAGTGAAGCAGGCTGTCTCCATGCGCCTCGACACAGATGTAATCGCGTGGCTGAAGAAGCGAGGCAAGGGATATCAGACTCGGGCGAACCGCATTCTGCGAGAACGCATGTTGGATGAGTCCAAGCGGGCTTGAGACTAGGCTCTGAATGAATTCGACTTCAAACCGCCACGCGCTTGAACCGTAGCGGCACATCGCGCTGCTCCTGACCCTGCCGTAAATGCTCCAGAAAGGCGCGGTGGACGCGGCTGCGGAAGTGTTGCTTGAGTTGCACGATTCCGACGCGGCGGTAGGCGCTGTCATCTGCGAGCGGGACGAAGCGGCAGCCTTCGCGTTCTTCGACTGCCATTTCGGGGACCACGGAGACGCCTGTGCCAGCGGCCACCATGGCCAGAATCGTCGTGAACTGTCCGCTCTCAAAAACGACATTGGGCTGTAGGCGGGCGCGTCCGCAGGCGGAGAGGGTGTTTTCGCGGAAGCAATGGCCTTCTTTGAGCAAGAGAAACGGATCGCTCTCGATCTGCTTCAGGTGGACTCGGGGCAGCGACGCAAGGCGGTGATTTTCTGGAAGGACAACGTAGAGCCGTTCGCGAAAGAGTTCATGAGACAAACAGTGACTGGCCGGAACCGGCAGCGCGAGAAGTGCGAGGTCGACGACGCCAGCTTGGATTCGATTGAGCAACTCGCTGGTCACTTCCTCCACTACGCTGACCTGAACACGAGGAAATTGTTGGGCGAAGCTTGCCAGGCATGAGGGCAGGAAGTATGGCGCGATAGTCGGGATGGCGCCGATCACAAGCTTGCCCCGCTCTGTTCCGGCCATTTCCTGGATTTCCAGCTTGGCGGCGCTGACTTGGCGCAGGATAGTCTCGGCGCGGGGCAGGAAGACCTCACCCATTTGAGTGAGGCGCACGGTGCGTCCTAAGCGGTCAAATAATCTGGTGCCGAGTTCATCTTCGAGCTTACGGACCTGCTGCGAGAGCGAAGGCTGGGCGAGGTGTTCATGTTGGGCGGCGCGCGTAAAGCTGCCGGTCCTGGCTACGGCACAAAAATAACGGAGCTGATGAATTTGCATTTGGGTCCAAGCCTTCTCAAGGATCGCGACCATTGCTAGCGGTCTTCTGAAGCGAAGCCATGTCAGTTCCGAATCTCCTCCCGGCGGCAAATTCTGCGCGCAGCCTCCCAAAGGAAAATACTATGCTTCGAATAGAAACTATATCTTAGACCTATGCCGCGATGGGGCGCTAGAGTGGAGACTTAAAAAAGGAGGCTCCATGCCTGAGAAGAAAGACGTTCAGGTCGTCAAACATGGCGATGTCTCGCAGCGAGTGGGAGTGGAAGTAATCAAGGCGCGAGGCGTCGATGTTGACCTGTTAATTAAGAAACTAATTGCCAACGCAGCCGCAGAGTTTGCCAGCACCTATTATTACTACACCATCCTTCGCATGCACCTGGCCGGCCACGAAGATTACAAAGAAATCTGTGAGGATGCGCGCTTGGAGGATCGCGCCCATTGGGAGCTAATCGTCCCTCGTATTTACGAACTAGGCGGTGAATTGCCCAACGATCTGCCAGCATTCCATGATCAGGCGGGTTGCCGCGCTGCCAAGTTGCCGGATCCGCCTACGGTGGTGAATATTCTGACTCTGTTAATGGAGTCGGAACGCTGCGCTATTCGCAGCTGGATTGAGATTTGCGATATGACCTTCGGGAAGGATCCGCGCACGTATGACATGGCGTCGCGCATCCTGAACGAAGAGATTGAGCACGAGGCCTGGTTCATTGAATTGCTGGCGAAGGAACGCGACGGCAAGACTGTCCCCTCCGGACACTTCCGCCGTGGCGAACCGGGACACGCGCCATACAGTAAGAATGCAAAATTCTACAACCCGTAAGACTGACGCTCCGTGGCCCTGCTTGGCTTTCCAGCCAGGCAGGACTACCGTGGGCTTATGACGCGAGAGCCAGATAAATTCCAGGTTGCGTTGTTGCTGCCCAATGAAGAAGAGCGCTCGATCGAGGTGGGCCGGGACGAGCACATTTGGGACGCCGCTTTCGCCGCTGGCATTGTCTTGCCTGCGATGTGCCACCAGGGATATTGTCTGACCTGTGCCGGCAGGCTCGAGAACGGAGGGGAAGTGGATCAGTCCGATTCGTTGGTCTACTTCCCGGAAGATCGCGAAGCGGGTTTCGTGTTGCTATGCACCGGGAAGCCGCGCTCTGCTCTGAGAATCCGAACTCAGCAGCAAAAGCAAATGCGTGAATTTCGCAAGCAGAAAAATCTGCTGGCGCCGTATTCCTGGAGCAAGGACTAGGAATGCGCTGAATCTGGTGCTTCTGGAACTTAGGGGCGGGCCACCCTACGGGGGATTAAACGGAGGCACGGAATCCATTAAGAATCGAAACGAAGTATTGACCATTTTTCATGACTATGATCTAATCAATGGACCATGAAAGAAGTTGCCATTTCTGAGTTCAAGGCCAAGTGTCTGGCGATGATCGAACAGGTGCACAAGACCAAGCGGCCGATTAGAGTGACGCGATTCGGCAGGCCAGTGGCTGAAGTTGTGCCACCTTCTCCCGAGGCGGCGTCCGGCGATTGGATCGGCTCGATGCGCGACAAAATGGAAATCCTGGGAGACATCGTTTCTCCGGCAACCGAGCCAGATGACTGGGAGGCGTTGCGCGATTGAGACTCTTGCTCGATACCCACATCTGGCTGTGGAGCTTGCAGGACCCGAATAAGCTGGGGCGACGAGTGCAGCAGGAGTTAAGAAGTCCGGCCAACGAGATATGGCTGTCTCCGATCAGCACGTGGGAGGCATTGACGCTCTATGCTAAGGGCAAAATCCGCTTGCAGGGTGATCTCAGCGAGTGGGTTGCCGAAGCGACTGCTCCCCTTCGGGAAGCTCCTCTCACGCATGAAATCGCCTTGGCTGCGCAGCAGCTTACTTTGCCCAATCCCGACCCGGCAGATCGATTTATTGCCGCCACGGCAAAGCTGCTGAGACTGACGCTCGTAACCGCCGACGCAAAATTGCTCGGGTTGGGAGAGATTTCCACTTTAGCCAATCGTTGAATGGCGGGGGCAATACTGCAAGGCCTGAGCTTGCGCTATCGGGACGGCGTTGTTGCCGCTGGTGCCGCTGGCCTAAGATCGGCATGGATGGGATTCGGCAGTTCATCGCCGCGGAAGTATTCGCCTCTGGCAGCGCTCATCTCCGGCATAGCTACGAATGGTTTGCTGTAGTCGTTCCCAGCATTCCAAAACAAGAATCCAATCCCGCCCTTTTTCTTCGCGGTTAATACTTGGACTTCAATGTATTTGGGCGAATAGGTTTTCGTTCGCCAACGGAAGGCTTGCAGCCACGGGCGGATCACAACTCCGCTTCCCTTGGTGATGAGTTCAAAACGGTCCATAGATTCGGAGATGAAGTGTTCGGGCGCATCGCCGGGTCGGGCGTAGCCGTCCATCCCGAAGAAGTGCGAGGGGTAGATCATCGGCGAGAGCGCATCGCAATACTTCGCCATGCTCACGATGTCTTGCCCGGTGTGCGCAAGGTCAACCTGGCGCTGCCACGCCATCACTCCGAATACATCCAGGGACAACAGGACACCTGCCGGGTGTAGCTCGGCATAGGCGTGCTTCAGGAAATCGGCGATCACGTCGGTGCGGCGCCATTCGGGATGTGCAGTCTGAAATACAAAGCTGGCATCTTTCTGGTCGCCCTCGGCTGGGAAGCGAACATAGTCGAACTGAATCTCGTCCGTCCCGGCCTCGGCTGCCTTCGACGCCAGGGCAATGTCATATTCCTGGACCTTGGATTGGGAAGGATCGGTCCAAACGAGCTTGCCATTCTCCCGCCATGCCTGCCCGGTTCTGCGTGATTTCACGGCCAGCTCGGGATGGGTGGTAACCAGCCGCTCGTCGCGGAAAATCGCGATTCGGGCGATAGCATGCATGTTTTGCGAATGAACGAAGCGCACGAACTTCGGTAAATCGTGGATCGGCGCATGGTGGCTTCCGAGCAGCGGGTGCTCGAAATGAATGTTCACGCTGCCGTCGCTGTCTTTTATATCGAATACGACCGCATTCCCGCCGACCTCGCGCCACCGCCGGATGATGCGAAGCCCGCGATCGCTTGCTGCCATCACTCCGGTCAGGTACACTGCGCGGACTTCGAAGTCGCGCGTCACGGGGACCGATTTCTCCACGATAGGCGCGTCTAGAATCCCCGGAATAATTATCGGCTGACCGGGTTTTAGAAATGTGCTGTGCGTATCTGCGTTGGCTTTGCGAATTGCCTGAGCTAATTCGGTGGAAGTCAGGTATGAAGTCTGAGAAAGATAATGACGAGCAACAAGCGGAATACTGTCTCCGCGCTTAGCTATATACAGTGTGGTCCCCGGGGGCACAATCATGGCAACCGGCGTGACGCTGGCACCCGTCGAAGGGACGGCAATCGCAGGTTTGGAAGCCTGCATCAGTTGTGGTTGCACCGATTGCGCTGCCGCGCCGGCACCCCATGAAAAGAGAAGGGAGCAAAGGATGGCGGGCAGCGAGATCGATGTCAGCCGGTGCAAGTCGTTCTCCATTGAGATGCTTCTGTGATGCTAAACAGACCCATAGGTCAACGCCAGTTACGAGTGACCAACGCCAGGCGATTGCTGAGTCCGGCAAGTTAGACGCGATAGGAAAATTCCAGGATGCTGCGCAAACGTTTTCCCTTTACACGATCTCACTTTGGCTTGTACCTGACACTCTTTTGGCAGCTGTGTCATCTAACGCTAGTGAGTAGTAGATGATGGGCTGTTGCCCGGCGATGGCGAGTCGTTTGCACTTGATCGGGATGTTCAGGCACACGGAAGGTGACAAATTTTGCCAAATCCCATGACTCAGCCTCCCAGGAAGCGAATGCGGCCCCAAGTAAGGAAAGGCGAGGGCCAGACCCTATGAAAACCGTCCTTAACGCAGTGCTTGATCCGACCCGCCGCAGCACCGATGCCAAGGATTTTGAAGGCGCTCTTCGCCGCAAGATCGTTGGCCAGGACCAGGCGGTTGAAAAAGTGGTAGAGATTTACCAGATGTTCCTGGCGGGACTGAACCCGCCCGGTCGCCCGGTAGGCAATTTGCTATTTCTCGGTCCGACCGGCTCGGGCAAGACCCGTGTAGTCGAGTCGATGGCGGAGGCGTTGTTCGGTGATTCGCGCGCCTGCATCAAGATTGACTGCGCCGAGTTCCAGCACTCGCACGAGATCGCAAAGTTGATCGGCTCGCCTCCGGGCTATCTGGGTCACCGCGAGACGCACCCTCTTCTCACGCAGGAAGCGCTCAACCAGTGGCAAACTGACAAGCTCAAGCTTTCGATCCTGCTGTTCGACGAGATTGAGAAGGCCTCGGATGCGCTGTGGCAGTTGCTCCTCGGAATCCTGGATAAGGCTACCCTGACCCTGGGCGACAATCGCCGGGTTGACCTTTCGCAGTGCATCATCATTATGACCTCAAACCTGGGGGCTGGAGAGATGAGCAACCTGGTTGAGGGCGGCATGGGGTTTGCGCAGAAGCCGACTGAAGTGGATGAGACGTTCGACGAGAAGATCAACCGTACGGCAACCGAAGCGGCGCGGCGCAAGTTCACGCCCGAGTTCATGAACCGAATTGATAAGACGGTGGTGTTCAAGACCCTGCGTTCGGAGCACCTGCAGCAGATTCTGGAAATCGAGTTGGGGATGGTGCAGCAACGCATTCTCATGGCTTCGGCCACCAATCAGTTCGTTTTCAGTTGCACGCCGCGAGTGAAGAATTTCCTGTTGCACGAAGGCACAGATCCCAAGTACGGGGCGCGGCATTTGAAGCGTGCCATCGAGCGGCACGTAGTCTTTCAGTTGGCCAACCTGGTGGCAACCAGCCAGGTAAAGCTGGGGGACTTCGTGCGCATTGATCTCAGTCCGGAAGGCCGCCTGACATTTGTGAAAGAGGCTGAGAACGCAATGGTGCCGATGCTGCTTGAGCGCTACGGAGCAGCGGCCGGCGTGAGTGCGGTCGCGCGCGCGACTAGAACAGTGGCGTCACGGCGGGAATTGGGCGCAACTGGAACATTGGACGGCAAGTAAAATCTGGGCTCACCTCGAAAGGCGCCGCTTCTGCAGACCGTTACGAAACTCGATTCGATTCAGCGACTACGATGCCCCTCGGATGAGGGGCATCGCATTTTGGAATGCTGATTGGTTCCGATTTGGGTGTTTCGGTGCGGGAGCGAAGGATTAGACGATACTGAAACTAGTTTTTAGCTGTAGTCCGCCGAGGATGTTAAACATGCGTTTGATGTTATAAGCCATCACCGCGAGGCTCATCTCGGTTTGTGCTCCGCGAAGGCCTCGCAACAGGAAACGCGGATGCCCGAAGATGCGGTACTTCAACGTGGCAAACGGATGTTCCACTGTCGATCGCCGCAGCCGCATGATTTCAGGCGTGGCGCGTTGATCCATGCCCTGCAGTGCGGCTTCGTGCAGGTGCCGTGTCACGAACCGCCGGGAACGAGCTGTACAGCGACCCTTGAGGGCGCAGGCTCCGCAGACCTCCGGTTGAGCTGCATAAATCACGGCGCGATCTTTGCGCGCTAACTGTTTGCGGGTGAGAGTCTGGCCAGCCGGACAGACAAACGTGTCGCTTTGTTCCTGGTACTGGAAGGCGGTGCGGTCGAAGAATGTGCCGTCGCCCTGATTGTTGATCGCGCGATTGCTGGGTACATGAGGAAGGATTCCTTTCCCCTCGCAAGCTTCGGCCTGTTCGCCATTGGAGTAGCCGGCATCGGCGATCACATTCATCCTCTGAGGCTCGCCCACGGCCATCTTCGCGGCTTCCGCCATCGGCTGCAGACTGCGAGTGTCGTTGCTCTCCCGGGTGACCTTCTGCACCACAATGAGCGCGTGTTCGGCATCCACCGCGGTCTGCACGTTGTAAGCCGGAGCTGTGCCATCGCCCGTGCGCATAAAACCAGCTTCCGGTTCCGAGTGCTTCTTTAGTTTCTCCAATGCCGCAGCCACGGCACTGGGGTCAATGACGACTTCGTCCTGCGCGTCAGCCGATTCCAGTTCATCCAGGTAACGTTTCAGCGCCTCGCGCTCGCGCACGCTCCGCGCGCTGCTTACCGCTCGGAACTTAGAGCCATCGATAGCAACCCACTCGCCGCGCACCAAACCTACCGAGCGTGCAAACCGGATCAACTCCGCACCCGCCTCCGTCACCGCATCGCTATGCACCCGCCGGAACTCAGCGATGCTCTTGTGGTCGGGACACAATCGTCCTAGCAGCCACATCAACTCGACGTTGCGCTGACACTCCAACTCCAGCTAATTTTGACTGTGTGTGCTCGAATCGGCCGATGAAACTGGCATCGGTTGGCCATGCACTGCGGCAGCGTGCAGGGCCTGACGGGCCGTGTCAAAACCGTTGCTTTTACGCACATCTGCCATCCTGATCCGTTACAATTCCCGTGATCGCGGAGTTAGGTATGCTTGCGACAAGGATGGAGAGCGAAAAATGGCAAAGACAACGCCTAAAGCAAAGAATAGCGCCTTTATGAAGCCAATGCAGCCTTCAGAGCACCTGGCCAAAATTGTCGGCACAGAACCACTGCCTCGAAGTGAAGTCACAAAAAAGATTTGGGCCCACATTAAGAAGCACAAACTTCAAAATCCAAAGAACAAACGAGAAATCCTGGCCGACGATAAGTTGCAGCCGATCTTTGGCAGTAAGAAACTGGACATGTTTCAGATGACCAAGGCGGTCAACAAGCATTTGAAATAAGGGACTGGAGAGTCACAGCTTTGATGAACCGTTGCGCTGAAGCTCCAGAAGAATCCATTTTCCGCGATAAAAATTCTCCTTGTTATAAGCTGTTTCCCGGCGGCTCAACACTGCTTTGAATTCGTAGTTGGCAACGCTCTGATACTTCGAGAGAAGTATTTCCGGAGGTGAGATCCGGTGCAAGCCAACTCAATCATCACACTCGTGTGGCTCCTGTCTAGTTCTTGGTGCTTAAGCGCAAACCGCCGATTCGGGGGTACTACTAAGCGTTCGGGAAGCCGCGGGTTACCGCAGCTATTGGATCGTTCACACCCCTGCGGACTCGCAAATTGCCGTGACGCTGCCCAACATTTTCGTCAAGTCCGTGTTTTCCTTGCAGAATTCAGATGCACCCGGACAAGCTGCGAATCGTAGGCACACGCAGTGCGTGGATTGTTCTTGCTGGCGTGAACAGTCCATTGGATACCATCCCTCATGAACCTGCTTGATCTGGTTGTCGGCAAGCCCATCAAAACCAGCGACGAACGCGCCGAGCAGATCGGTCCTGCGCAGGGCATCCCGATCTTTGGCCTCGATGCGCTTAGCTCGGCTGCTTATGGCCCGGA
>Ga0137403_10005849_pt1 | contig 14182 bp, 12 predicted proteins | sample CZOMad2_1_16fung_FD_122057 | JGI IMG/M metagenome (GOLD analysis project Ga0137403, IMG submission 122057) | Vadose zone soil fungal communities from Angelo Coast Range Reserve, California, USA - CZOMad2_1_16fungal (Hybrid Assembly) | ecosystem: Environmental > Terrestrial > Soil > Vadose zone... | reverse complement strand
GGAGTTAGCGAATCTGTAGGCATCGGCTCGAAGTTGTCGGGGTTGAACGACACGGTTTCGAGAACTCGAACCGGGCGGCGGGGCTGATCTCGAACTGTCACAAGCGACGATAGCACAGATTGTTTACCCTGTCAATATATATCTCTTGCTGTACTGTTCGAACAGACGTTGAGAACGCGGCTGAGGCAAAACAGGGCGCTCCGTTCGAACGGCGAAATAATCATTGAAATGCAGGGAGGGAGGGCATACACTGCGGGCGTGAAATATCATGCTTACTCGTATTGGTTTGGCTTTTGGAACCCACACACAACTGGGCGAGGGGCGAATTTGTAAGTAGAGAGACAAGAGAGAGATTCGACCCACTCGCAAGTTGAGTGGGTTTTTTGTTTCTAGGGAAGAAGGGATGAAGTGGGCACGAGGTCGGGTTTGGTGTTGGGTGGTGGGAGGGTTGGGGCGCATGGGGTTTCGTTGAGGTCCTTCGGCGATCCTTGTCGGATCGCCTCAGGATGACAGATTGCGACTTTGGTTCGCAGGTGATGGTTGGTTCCTAGGCAATCTCGGTTTCCGAGCTTGATGTTGGTTCGTACGTTGTTACGGTGAGTCTCGACGGGTGTCGAAAATAGAAAAATGCGTGGGGGCAGGGAACATGATTATTTCGATGAAGTTGCATGCTACGCGGCAGGAGATTGATGAGGTGCGGGCGCAGGTGGCGCACTTTGGGTACAAGGTGCACTCGATCGAGGGGGAGGAGCGCGTGGTCATTGGCGTGGTGGGGGTGGGGGATGTGACTGCTTGTCTGGAGTCGGTGGAGTCGATGCCGCAGGTGGAGAGGGTCATGCGGATATCGGCGCCTTACAAATTTGTCAGCAAGCAGTTCAAGCCCGGGCGGACGCGGATTCGGGTGAATGGGTTGGAGATCGGAGGGGACGAATTTATTGTGATGGCGGGGCCTTGCTCGGTGGAGTCGGAGAAGCAGATTATGCAGGCGGCGGAAGGCGTGGCTAAGGCTGGGGCGAAGATGCTGCGCGGAGGGGCGTTCAAGCCGCGGACTTCGCCTTACGATTTCCAGGGGATGGAAGAGGAAGGGCTGAAGCTGCTGCAGAAGGCGAAGGCGGCTACTGGGTTGGCGATTATTACCGAGGTGATGAGCGATCGCGACGTGGAGATGATCGCGCAGTACGCGGACGTGATGCAGGTGGGCGCGAGGAATATGCAGAACTTCGTGTTGCTTAAGGCGCTGGGGAAGTGCGGGCGGCCAGTGCTCCTGAAGCGCGGTTTGAGCGGGACGATCAAGGAATTATTGATGTCGGCCGAATATGTAGTGGCGCACGGGAATCCGAACGTGATTTTGTGCGAGAGGGGGATTCGGACGTTCGAAACCGAGACGCGGAACACGTGTGATATTGCGGCGATTCCGGCTTTGAATGAGTTGACGCACTTGCCGGTGATATTGGATCCGAGTCACGCTACGGGAAAGCGGAGCTTGGTGCCGGCGCTATCGCGTGCTGCAGTGGCGATTGGGGCGGATGGATTGATTGTGGAGGTGCATCCGGCGCCGGAGAAGGCAATTAGCGATGGTGCGCAGTCTTTGGATTTGGGGGGATTTGAGAAGATGATGCGGGAGTTGCAGCCTTATGTGGCGTTGTGGGAAGCGTCGAGGAAGAGCGAGGCATTGGCGGCTACAGCCGGTTGAATTTGGTCAGGCCCGGGAAAACAATCGAGGTCTGCTGGGAACACTACCGGAGCCAGAGGCGATCTTCGGTCCAATGCAGACCGACAGAGCTGCGTACCGATTTGATGAGTTTGACGGAATCGTAACCGACTCCATCTTTGAAGACAATTTCTACGTTTTCGATGTCGGCGATTGTTGTGGAAGGATCGCCATGGATAACTACGAGGTCGGCTTGTTTGCCGGGGGCTAGCAAGCCGATGTGGTCCGATTCGCCTAAGAAACTGGCTCCATTTGCTGTCGCGATTTGAATCGCTTGCACTGGGGTGAAGCCGGCTTCGACGAGCAGCTCCACTTCGCGTTGATCACCGAAGCCTGCCAAATTTCCGCCGTTGCCCGTGGGGTCTACGCCCGCGAGGACTAAGCCACCCGCCTTAACGAAATCGCGTTCGAACTGCATTTCTTTTTTGAGCAGACCCGGCCAGAAGGGCGATTCACCCAGATTGCGGTTGACGTCTGCTCGGACGTCCAAATAGTCCGCACGCGAGGACGGCTGTAGGGCTTCGAGGATGCGGGTGAGGCCTGGAGCTCTGAAGGGCGCGTAGGTTTCGAAGACCGGAAGCGTGGAGGTGACGGCGACGTGGTGGCTGACTAGATCATGAATCACATCCTGAACAGGTGGGCTTTCGAGATCGAGCTGAACAAGCGAGGACATCCATTCGGGCCGCGGCGGACACGCATCCGGGATTTTCTGTGGGTCGAACTCGGTGTCGACGAGCAGGCCGTGCTCGAGGTTGTCAATGCCGAGGCGGATGGCTTCGCGAAAGCCGACCGCGCAAAGGTGCGCGGTAACTTTCAGATTGCGCTGGTGGGCCGCTTCGATGGTCGCGGCGAGTGCGGCGCGCGTGATGGAGGTGTAGGCCTTGAATGAAGTGGCGCCTCTGGCGGCCCAGGTTGCGACGCCCTCGCGAGCTTGCGCCGGAGTTATGTTATCGAAGTACGGGCCGGACACAAAGATTTTGGGTCCGATGATCCAGCCGTTATCAATTTGGGTTTTCAAGCGAAGGTCGGTGGAGGCGTCAAGGGCGCCGGTGGTGCGAATGGTGGTCACGCCGGAGGCGAGGTACAGGCGAGGGAAAGCAAAAGCCATCTCTCGAATCGTCCAGCCGGAAAGTCCCGAAAGATGAGCGACACCTCCGTAGAACAGGTGGTCGTGCATGCCGACGAGTCCGGGAATTACGGTGTAGCCTGTCAGGTCGAGGACTTCGGCTCCTGCGGGGGCGGAAGTCGTGTCCGAGTTGCCAATCGATTGAATTGTGCCGTGGGAGAGAATGACGTTGGAGTTCTGAAGCGGGGCGGAGCCAGTGCCGTCGATTACGCGAACGTGAGTGAGCGCGACCAGCGGGGCCTTGACCCGGACGTAAGGAGCGACACGGTAGCCGGGCCATGCGGGAAACTTCTCCGACAGAGTTGGCCGCAGAAAGAGAAATGCGGCGACCGCCACCACTAGGACCAAGGGAATGTTTTTGCGTCGCATTGGTTGGCCGCGAATTCCGCTGAGCGTCTTTCCGTGCCGCTCGGCGCACTAGTTTGCCGTGGGTGGCTGGGTGTCGGGAAAGTTTTGGGCAGCTTCGGCGGCGGTTGGGTAGATTTTTACGAGGCGATCGACTTTGGTTAGTTTGAGGAGACCGGCGACCATATCGGAGACGCCGGCCAGGTACAGGGTGCCCCCGGCGGTTTTCAGGCGGGAGAGGCAGTTTACGATTTTGCCGAGGCCGGCGCTGTCTACTTTTGTGGTTTTTGAGAGGTCGAAGATTACGCGGGTCTGTCTTTCTTGCAGCAGTTCGTCCATCGCTTGTCCGAGCCGCACGCACTCGACGCCGGACTGAAGCTGGCCTTTTAGCTCCAGGGCGACGATGCCGGGACTGATTTCTTTTCGGGTGATTTCCACGCAGGGCCTCCGTAAATGCAGAGCGTTGTTGGTGCGAGATAAAGGCGCCCGCTTCCCTTCGAAACTAGGGTAAACGGAAAGCAGCTGCTACAACTGCCAGTATCGCATCATCGTAGGGCGCTTAATTTGGCGATTGAGCTCGGTCATGCGCCTGCGGCGGTTTCCGTCGATGAGGCCTCGCCGTCTTCGCAGGGGAATTCGCGGATGGCGCGGGTGCAGCCGGTCAAAGCTTCGAGGATGGAATTGCCCCAGCCAGAGGCCAGGAATGGGGCGATTTTTGTGTTGATGGGTTTGTCGGCTTGGGCGAAGTAGCGGAAATACTGGCCGGGGGGCGGGGCGGCGAATTCTTTGACGGTGATGACGAAATTGATGTCTACGCCGCTTACGCATTTCTTGAAGGAATAGAGGTGGAGCTGGGCTAGTTCCTCTGCGGGATTTTTTTGGGCGAATCGCCAGTCGCTCACTAATTCCTCCGGCGCAGAGAGATGCGCGTCGTTCGGGCGAGGCTAAAAGGGAAACAGGCGCATCTTAGTTTGGCCGGCGGGGCAAGTCAACGCGGGCCGGGCGGTTGGAAGGCGGGAAGTTTATCCCACCGTGTTGCTTTGATACCTGAAATCGAGGAGAGATTCATCGCGCAAAGTGCGCGCGATGGTGCAGAGTTCCTCCACTGCGCACGCCGACCCATTCGCCCCGCAAGAACATCCGGGGTAAACAGGAAGCGAATGGGGAGAAAAGGTCGGGCGTGCTCCGGTCGGAATGACCGTTTCGAGTTGGAAGGCGAGGGTTGCGATTGACCGCTTTTAAGTGAGTAGCGCGGGGTGTGCCTGACCCCTTTTAGCGGAATGGCACTGGGTGCGCTTGACCGCTATTGGGGCGCGGTCTAGTATCGTGCGGACATGACGGGCTCGGACTCGGTGGTTGGTCAGACTTTCTCTCACTACATCGTAAGCCGCAGGATCGGTAGCGGCGGTATGGGTGTGGTCTATGAGGCAGAGGACACGCGTCTGGGACGGCGGGTGGCGCTAAAGTTTTTGCCGCATGACATGGCGCAGGATTCACAGTTGCTGGAACGATTTCAGCGCGAAGCGCGGGCTGCGTCGGCGCTGAACCATCCCAATATTTGCACGATTCACGCGATCGAGCAGCACGAGCGGCAGCACTTCATCGTGATGGAATTGCTGGAGGGGCAGACGCTTGGGGAGCGGATGGGACGGCAGCCGTTCGCTATCGATCTGCTGCTGGCGGTGGCGATTCAGATTACCGATGCGCTGGAGTCGGCGCATTCGAAGGGGATTGTCCACCGGGATATCAAGCCTGCGAATATTTTTATTACCGCGCGAAACCAGGTCAAGATTTTGGATTTTGGTTTGGCGAAGATCGAGCGGGTGACCAGCGCCAGCGGAGTGGATTCGACGCCATCGCGGATGGAAACGGTCGTGGGGGAGGAACTGACTTCGCCGGGATCTTCGGTGGGTACCGTGACGTATATGTCCCCGGAGCAGGCGCGGGGGCAGTTGGTGGACGCGCGGACGGATTTGTTTTCGGTGGGGACGGTTTTGTACCAGATGGCGACCGGGACTTTGCCATTTCGTGGCGATACTTCGGCGGTGATTTTTGATGCGATCTTGAATCGCGATCCGGTGCCGGCGGTGCAGGTGAACTCGGCTTTGCCGCCGGAATTGGGGCGGTTGCTGGATAAATTGTTGGAGAAGGATCGGAATTTGCGGTGTCAGTCGGCTACGGAGTTGAAGACCGATCTTAACCGGTTGAAGCGGGATCTGGATTCGGGGTCGAAGCGGGCAGCGGAGGTCAGCGATTCGCGTCCAAGCGTAGCGAAGCAGGGCGCCAAATCCCTGGCGGTGCTCTATTTCGAGAATTTGAGTGGAGCGAAAGAAGACGAGTACCTGCGCGACGGAATCACCGAAGACATTATTACGGAGCTATCGAAGATTCGTGGATTGAATACGTTTTCCCGGCCTACCGTATTGGCGTTTCGCGACAAGCAAGTGACACCGCTGCAGATTGGGCAGCAACTGCATGCGGCTTATGTGCTGACGGGAAGTTTGCGGCGGTCGGGAAATCGTTTGCGAATCAACACACAACTGGTGGATACACAGACAGATTTTCCGATGTGGTCGGAACGCTACGACCGGGAAATGAAGGATGTCTTCGAGTTGCAGGATGAGATTGCGCGGAAGATTGCCGAGGCGTTGCGGGTGACGCTTTCTCCGCAGGAACTGGAAGCGCTGGCGATCAAGCCGACGGAGAATCTGCAGGCGTACGATTTGTATCTGCGGGGGAAGAGGTATGCGCGGCGTCAGACGCGACAGGACCTGGAATTTTCGCTGCAAATGTTCGAAAACGCGGTGACCATGGACTCGAGCTTTGCGCTGGCGTACGCGGCATGTGCCAACGCTTGCGCGATGTTCTACTGCAATTTCAGTCGCGACCCGGTGTGGGTGGAGCGGGCGCGAGCGGCTTCTGGCAAGGCGGTGGCGCTCCGCTGGGACTTACCGGAAGTGCAAGTGAGCCAGGCCTGGGTGCTGTATGCGACGGAGTTGCATGATGAAGCGGTGCGCATGGTGCGCAAGGCGATCGAGCGCAGGCGGGATTGCGAGGGTGCTTACTATTTGCTGTGCCGGGCCCTTTGCGCTGCCGGGCGTTATCAGGAAGTTGTGGACGTGATGGACGTCGCGCTGGAGGCCAGCGGGGAGGACTATAACGCGTACGTGCCGATCATGAATGCGTTGAATGCGCTGGGCAAACACGAGGTGAACAAGAACATTTTGCAGCGGTGCAGCGCGGCGCTGGAGAATCATCTGGCGCAGGTTCCCGAGGATGCGCGGGCGCGGATTCTGCTAGGGAGTAATTACGCGGAGCTGGGCCGGATTGACGATGCGATGCGCGAGACGAATCTGGCGATCACTTTGCGGCCTGACGAAGCGTCGATCCTTTACAACGCGGCTTGCATGTATTGTTTTCTGAAGAAAAAGCCCGAGGCTTTGAGCATGCTCCGGAAGGCGTGGGAAGCCGGGTTCAAGGACGCGGGTTGGGCTCGGAAGGATCCCGATCTGGCGTCGCTGGTCGGAGAACCGGAATTCGAACGGATGTACCCGGCGAGGCCGGGTGATTTGGGTTCGTAACTGGACGACGTACCAAGTCGTCGTGGTCGAGGTTCTTTCCGGTTCGGCCGGAATCCGAGATCAGGCATCCTTGTCGGACAGCCTCAGAGTGACATTTTGCTTTCTCTCAAATGTGGTTGAAGAGGAGCGGGGCGCCTAGCTTTGAGGCGTAGCTGGGGCGGTAGCGCTCGGTGTTGTAGAGCGACGGGATGTCGACCTTGCGGGCGCCCAGGGAGCTGGCGGGGAGCGGGGCGTGGGCGTAGCAGCCGTTTTGTACGGCGACCATGCGGCCGGTTACGCCGTCGAAGAGCATTTCGACGGCGATGTTGGCGAAGGTGATGGCCACGAGTTGGTCGATGGCGTCGGGTTCGCCGCTGCGGAGGTCATAAGTCAGGTCGCTGATCATGATCTCGTCGCCGGTGCGGCGGCGGATTTCGTCGCCGAGGACTTGGCCGATGTCGGCCTTCTTGCGGTGGCCGTAGGCATCGGGTTCGCCGTATTCGGCAACATTGCCCTGCTTCCAGACGGCGCCTTCGGAAACGACGACGACTGCGTAGTGGCTGAGATTTTCGTGCTTGTCGTGGGAGAGGATTTCAGCGACGTGATCGAGGTCGAAGGGGTATTCGGGGATGAGGCAGCGGGTGGACGTCACGTAGGCGGTGTAAAGCGCGGTGAAGCCGGCGTCGCGACCGAAGATCCGGAAGACCCCGATGCGTTCGTGGGAACCCAGCGTGGTGCGCTGGCGGGTAATCAATTCCTTTGCGCGGGTGATGGCGGTGGAGAAGCCGATGCAGTATTCGGTGCCCTGGACGTCGTTGTCCATGGTTTTGGGGATGGCGATTACGGGCATGCCTGCGGCCGAGAGGGCGGCTGAGAAACTCAGGGTGTCGTCGCCACCGATGGTGACTAGGCAACCGATGCCGAGGCGATCGAGATTTTCGAGGACGATGGGCGTGAAGTCGTAATGTTTGCCGTCGAACGGAAGTTTTTTGATGCGGTCGGGGTGGATGTGTTTGGGAAGCTTGGCTTCGGCCATTTTGCGAGGGTTGGTGCGCGAGGTGTGGAGGACAGTGCCACCGGTGCGATCGATGGTGCGGGTGTTGTCGCGAGTAAGCGGGCGGATGTAGATGGGGTCTTCGTTCGAGTCGGCCATGTGCGTCAGACCTTCCCAGCCCTTGCGAATGCCGATGACCTTGCGGCCCATTTCCGTTGCGCGATAGACGACGGATTTAATGACGGGGTTCAGGCCTGGGACGTCGCCGCCGCCGGTCAGAATGCCGATGTTAGTTTTCGCAGCCACGAATGACCTCTCCTCGTTGGGAAAAAATTTGTCCCGGCGCGGCCGCTCTTCGGGAGCAGGGACGCGTTCGCGACCTTGTATTTTGGCACAAAGTTTGCGGAACCAAACCGATATGAAAAAAATTAAGGGCTATAAGGAAAACCTATTTGCAAATGGGGCGTTTGTCGCTAGGCTAAACGTCGCTGAGGTGGATTGATGGGAGCTAGTGGGGTTCCCGCGACGAAAAGCGGGTTGGGCAGCACGCTGCGGCGGGACGCGTGGTGGGTGGAAGTTCTGCCGGTGATTGTAGTGCTGGGGGGATTCGGGCTTTACGCGACCTTGCGGGCGTTCGAAGGGAAGTTTTATGAGTGGGGACCGTATCTGTCGCCATTCTATTCGCCGCTCATTGATGCGAATCATCGCTGGTGGAAGCTTTCACCGGCGATTTTGATTTTGGGCGGGCCGCTGAGTTTTCGCGCAACATGTTACTACTACCGTAAGGCATATTACCGGGCATTTTTTCTCGATCCGCCATCATGCGCGGTGGGAGAACCGAAGCGCAAATATAGCGGCGAAACCAAATTTCCGTTTATTCTGCAGAATTTGCACCGATATGCGCTTTACCTCGCCATCATTTTTCTGGCGTTCTTGTGGAAAGACGCGGTCCAAGCATTCTTTTTTGACGGGAAGCTTGGGATGGGCGTGGGCACGCTGGTGCTGTTGGTCAACATCTGCTTGCTTACGATCTATACGTTGTCGTGTCACTCTCTGCGACACCTGGCGGGAGGAAAGCTGGATTGCTTTTCCTGTGCGACATTTGGCAAGCCACGGCATACGGCGTGGCGAGGACTCACATTCTTGAACGAGCGGCACATGTTGTTTGCGTGGCTTAGTTTGTTTTCGGTGGGATTTGCGGATTTTTATGTGCGGCTGGTGTCGAGCGGCGCCATTCAAGACGTGAGGATCTTTTGAGCGAGCGATTTGAGACGCATGAACATGATGTTTTGGTGATCGGGGCTGGCGGCGCGGGTCTTCGGGCGGCAATCGAGGCGTTGGCGCAGGGCGTGTCGGTGGGTGTTGTCAGCAAATCGCTGCTCGGTAAAGCGCACACGGTGATGGCTGAAGGCGGGATCGCCGCGGCCATGGGCAATGTGGATTCCGCGGACGGATGGAAACCGCACTTTCGCGACACCATGCGCGGCGGAAAGATGCTGAACAACTGGCGCATGGCGCAGCTGCACGCGCAGGAAGCGCCGGAGCGTGTGAGGGAACTGGAGCAGTGGGGTGCGATTTTCGATCGGACCACGGACGGAAACATTTTACAGCGCGCGTTCGGAGGCCATACCTATAAGAGGTTGTGCCACGTAGGTGATCGAACCGGCCTGGAGATGATTCGCACTTTGCAGGATCGCGGCGTGCAGCAGGGTTTCGACGTGTACATGGAGTGTACGATCGTGCGGCTGCTCACCGACGGGGAACGCTGCGTGGGCGCGATTGGATATTGGCGCGAGCAGGGGCGCTTCGTGGTGTTCAAGGCGAAGTCGGTAGTAATGGCTACCGGCGGCATCGGCAAGGCGTGGCCGATTACGTCGAATTCCTGGGAGTATACAGGCGACGGAATGGCGCTCGCTTACGAAGCGGGCGCGGAATTGATGGATTTGGAATTCGTTCAATTTCATCCGACGGGAATGGTGTGGCCGCCGGGCGTCCAAGGACTTTTGGTTACGGAAGCGGTGCGTGGAGAAGGCGGAATCCTGCGCAATAAATTGGGCGAGCGATTTATGGAGAAGTACGATCCGAAGCGCATGGAGCTTTCAACGCGTGACGTGGTGGCGCGATCGATCTACACGGAAGTGAAGGAAGGGCGTGGCACGGAACACGGTGGCGCGTTCCTGGATATTTCGCACAAGCCGGCCGAATATGTGAAGAAAAAGCTGCCGAGCATGTATCACCAGTTCAAGGAACTCGCGGACGTGGACATTACCGCGGGGCCGATGGAAGTTGGGCCGACTTGCCACTACGTGATGGGCGGAATCCGCGTGGAGGCGGAAACGGCGCAGAGCACGCTGCCGGGACTGTTTGCAGCCGGTGAAGTGGCGGCGGGTTTGCACGGAGCGAACCGGCTGGGCGGAAATTCGCTGTCGGATCTCTTGGTGTTCGGACGCCGCGCTGGTCTGGCGGCGGCGAAACACGCGAAGGAGACTTCGGCGGCGAACGTCGATCCGGGACAGATCGACGCGGCGGAAAAATACGCGCTGGCGGCGTTTCAGCGGCCTACGGGCGAGAGTCCCTACGCGATCCATCGCGATCTGCAGACGACGATGCAGAGCCTCGTAGGGATTTTCCGGACGCGTGATGATGTGCAGAAGGCGCTTGTGGAATTGGGTAAACTCAACGAACGCTGGACGCAGACGAGCGTGGAAGGCTCGCGCATGTTCAATCCGGGTTGGCACCTGGCGTTGGATTTGAAATCGATGCTGACGATTTCCGAGGCGGTGGCGCGAAGTGCGCTGGTGCGCGAGGAAAGCCGTGGAGCGCACAGCCGCATTGATTTTCCGGAACTCAGCGCCGAATGGGGCACGAAGAACAACATCATTAAGCGCGATATTTCACGGCGCGACGTTTCCGTGATGACGCTGCGTCAGGACGTAAAACCCGAGGTGCCGGCGGATCTGAAACAGGTTTTGGCCGAGGACAAGGGATGAGCCGGGACTTGGTCGGGTGGCCTCGAAACATGGAGATTGCGCGGAATGGATATCCCGTGGAAAACGCTGGCTCCCCCCGACAACGGCCGGGAATATGTCGCTTTGCTGAGTTATTTGCCTTTGCGCGCCTACCGCAACATTCCGCTGTTCTTTCGGTTCACTTCGCAGATAAATCGCCAGCTCCGAGCGACTCCTGGCGCAATCGGCTATTCGATGAGAGCCAAGGTGTTTAGCCGGCGATTCTGGACGCTTTCCGTGTGGGAGAGCGACCGCGCTGTGATGGACTTCGTCGCTAAGGTGCCACACGCAGAAGTGATGAAAGAACTGGCGCCGCATATGGGTGCGACGTCCTTTACTCGTTGGAAGCTGTTTGGCTCGGGCGTTCCTCCTCGATGGGATGATGCCATCCGGCGCTCGGTACAGGAGAGCTAATTCATGGCCGACGCAGTTCTCAACGTTTTTCGCGGAGACAAAAGCGGAGGGCAGACCGTCGACTACAAGGTGCCCATCGCGCCGGGAATGGTGGTGCTCGATGCGCTGCACTATATCCAGGGGCATTTGGCGCCGGATTTGGCGGTGCGGTGGAACTGCAAGGCCGGGAAGTGCGGGTCGTGCTCGGCGGAAGTGAACGGGAGGCCGCGGCTGACGTGCAAGACACGCATGGACGCGTTGCCCGTGAATGAACCGATTACCGTAAGACCGATGAAGACGTTTCCGGTGATTAAGGATTTGGTGACCGACGTGTCCTGGAATTACACGGTGAACAAGAAGATTCCGCCGTTTCAGCCGAAGCCCGGGACGGATTGGAAGTTTTATCAGGAAGATGCCGACCGCGTGCAGGAATTCCGCAAGTGCATCGAATGCTTTTTGTGCCAGAATGTTTGCCACGTTTTGCGCGATCATGACAAGAAGGCGCAGTTCGGCGGGCCGAGGTTTTTTGTGCGCGTGGCGGGATTGGAGATGCATCCGCTGGACGGGTTATCGCGAGAGAAATTGCTGAAGGAAGAATTAGGGCTGGGCTACTGCAATATCACGAAGTGCTGCACGGAAGTTTGCCCCGAAGACATCCACATTACCGACAACGCCATCATTCCGCTGAAGGAGCGCGTCGTCGATCGATACTACGATCCTCTGGTGTGGATCGCGCGAAAGATCCGCGGAACGCCGGACTAGCCAGAGCCGGGCGTTCCGGAAGGAGGTTGGATGGATCTGAAGCTGAAAACCATCTCCAAATCGGGTATTGGCGAAGCCATCGCCAAAGCAGAATTGTACCGCTACCTGAATGAACCGGAAGAAGCGGAGTCGATCTGCCGCGATATCCTGGCGGCCGATCCGAATCACATGCTGGGGCTGCGGACCCTGGGGCTGACGATTACCGACCAGTTCACGGGCGCACCCAGCGATCGCTACGCGGAAGTCGAGAAGATCTTCCAAAGTTTGAAGGATCCCTACGAGCGAAACTATTACACCGGGTTGCTCTGCGAACGCCGCGTCAGGGCGCAACTGCGAGCCGGCCGGGCGCCGCACACTTTGCTGCCGCTGCTGGAGCGGGCGCTGCAATGCTTTGCGGAAGCCGAGAAGATCCATCCGCCAGGAAATGATGACGCTATCCTCCGTTGGAATCGCTGCGTCAGGTTGTTGCATAGCCAGCCGGAGTTCGAATCAGAGGAAGTAGCTTCGCTGGAAGCGTGGGATAGTCCTCCGGTCTGAGCGCGCCGCACCTGATCGTCGCATTGATCTCTATCACACACTCGTCTAAACCCCGCCCTCTCCGAGAGGGCGGCTACAGGATGCCGAGGGATGCAATTATTGCGGCTTGGTTGATCGTGCGGAAAGATTCGCGGCCGCGTCATTCAGCTTCAGGATCAGGACGTTTCCGTCGGAATGGAAACTTCCGCCGGTGGCGGTCTTCGCTTCTTTCATTGGTGTCTCGGGGAGGTAGTGTTCGATTTCAGAGACCAGACCGGTGGACGTCAGCGTTTTCTCCACAAAGTTGCGCTCCAGGTCAATGTCCGGATCGATCTTGTGGGTTAGGCCGTTGTTGCGCTGATCTTTCTCAAAGCCGATATCGTGAGTGGCGGCGCCAACCCACACGACTTGGCCGTTCACTTGAAATGGCGCTTTCCACACGCGCAAGTGATTACGCGAGGCCACCACTTGAATCGGTTCGGCGTGTGCCCATCCGTAATCCTGCTGGCGGCCAAATAGATACAGCGGGCTCATAGGCATCGTCAAATACGATTCCTTGGAAATGCTCTCGAGCAGTCCGTGCAGGAAAGTGTCCTTTACGTCGGCGTCGACTTTGACCCAACCCGCGGTCGTGAAAACCTTCTGCATCGTGCCTTCATTGCCGATGATCAGAAAATTCACCATGTCGCCCGAATTGCCGGCTTTGTCGCTGATACGACGCGGAATCTTCGAAAACAGAGAAGTGTCGATGCCGCGCATGGTGTCCACTTGCTTCACGGCCAAAAATCCCGAGTCAGGTGGATAGATCTCCACACGTACCGTATAGGTGCCCTCGCCGGTGTCCGAGCTCATTTGATTAACGCCAACGGAAAGCAATCCTCCCGAATAAGATGTGACGTTGCAGTGAGCGCCGATGACAAACGGTTGAGCGGTGGCAGCGTCTCCGACACGGCCGATCACCGCGCCTCGCCCAGCAGCGTTGTAAGGAAGGATGCGAATCAAATCCTTGAAGCCGCGTGCCAGACCCGCGGGGCCGGCGTCATCCGCGGCGTCGGCGTAGTGCATTTTGCCGGTGACCGTGGCGACGACGTGCTCACCCGGTTGGAGGGTGATCCCGGTTTCGGCCCACAGCTGATCGCCGGTTACCTGAATCTCCTGCGAAAGCCGGCGCTTACCGGCTGGCGGGGTTTGAGCGGGCGCGGCCGTCTGCTGCGATGCCGGGGGCTGGGCCTGGGGCGCGGTGTCCTGGCGATGAAGTTGCGCGTGCAGGCAGGAAGGGGAGACTCCTGCCGCGAGCACGCTCGCAACCCAAAGCACGGGTCGGCTCATCCAATTTTTGTGCATAGGATCAGTCCTGTACTCGCGGGTATTAACGAAGCCCCAGTGTTAGCAGATGCGTGTGGGAGACGCAAGCGTTGGCCGGCCGAATCCAAATGACTGAGTTCACGCGATTCCTTGACGAATCGCCGCAGTGCCTTGTATGTTGAAATCACGCTGCGGGAAGCCAGCTGAACACGCGCGGCGAACAGATTAAGGTGCGATTGAGAGCCTTCAGTTCAACCAGGAGCCGCGCCGAATTCCATGACTAGATTTTTTCGCTGGATGGCGTTGGGAGTTTTGTCGGCGGCGATGCTGCCTTGGCCGTCTTGCGCGCAGACGCGACCAGCGGGGCAAGGGCAACAGCCGGCACAAGCGCCCGCGCCACCGAACAATCCGCGGTCGCGCCTGGGATTGCGCGAGGCTCCCGTCTCGAACGTAACTGTGGAC
>Ga0137403_10005848_pt1 | contig 14182 bp, 11 predicted proteins | sample CZOMad2_1_16fung_FD_122057 | JGI IMG/M metagenome (GOLD analysis project Ga0137403, IMG submission 122057) | Vadose zone soil fungal communities from Angelo Coast Range Reserve, California, USA - CZOMad2_1_16fungal (Hybrid Assembly) | ecosystem: Environmental > Terrestrial > Soil > Vadose zone... | reverse complement strand
CCCGGTGGAGGGCGGCGCCGCCCTCTTCACCCCCGAGTTCCGCGACTACCTCGTCCACCTGTGCGACGGGTTCACCGCGCGCGCGCACGCGCTGCGGGTCAAGCGGGACGAGCGCCTCGCGCGTGCCCTCCAGCAGGGTCGGTTGCCCGAGCCGTTGACGGCCAGCGCGATCACCACCTCCGACTGGACGGTGCCGCCGGTGCCGAAGGACCTGGCCACCCCCGGCATCGAGATCTCAGGGCCCTGCTCGATCACCAGCATGTTCATCAACGCGCTCAATCCGGGGCCGGAAGGGGAGCGGGCCGAGGGCGACCTCGACGACGACGAGGACTCGGCGGGGCATCGCCTGATCGACACGGTGCGCGCCTGCCACAACCGGCTCGCCGCGGTGAACCACGAGCTGCAGTACACGGACCGCGAGCGGAACCGGGAGTACCGCATCGCGCCCGGCGAGCTGCCGTTCTTCATGCACCGCGAGCGCGGCCTGCATCTCGACGAGCCCGAGGTCACGGTGGACGGCCGGCCCGTTTCCGCGGCGATCCTCGGCACCGCGCTGACCCTCTACTACCCGGGCCGCGCCCAGGCCAGCCGCGGGCAGGGCATCTACTTCTACCTGCCCAAGGTGGACGGGGCCGAGGAGTGCGCCTGGTACCGCGACGTGTTCGACCGGAGCCGCGCGCTGCTGCCGTTCCTCAAGGACGCGACGATCCGCGCCATTCCCCTCGTGGAGGCGCTGCCCGCGGTCTACGAGATGGAGGAGATGCTCCACGCGCTGGGGCCGTACGCGGCCGGGCTCAACGCGGCCCGCTGGGACCTCAAGGCGAGCATCTTCGAGTTCGTGATGGCCGATCCCAACTCGGTGTGGCCGGATCGCTTCGGGGTGGACATCAAGACCACCCCGTTCCTCTCCAACATCTTCCGCCGGCTGGTCGCGGTCTGCCTCAAGCACGGGGCCGTTCCCATCGGCGGGATGGCCACCGCGCTGCCCAATCCCGACCCGGAGGTGAACCGGGTGGCCGCGGAGTCCATCAAGGCCGACAAGGTGTGGGAGGCCGAGCAGGGCTTCATCCGCGCCTGGGTGGCCCACATCTTCCACATGAAGACCGCGGCCGAGCCCTTCCGGCGGGTGCACGGGAGCGGCACCTGGAAGCCCACGCCCGAGATGCTGAAGCCGGAGAGCTACCCGGTGCGCATCGAGGTGCCCGCCGGCCCGATCACGCTCGAAGGCACGCGCCGCAATGCCCGCATGGTCATCGAATACGTCGAGGCCTGGCTGCAGGGGCGTGGGGCCAAGGGCATCGACAGCCTCGCGGGCAAGCCCGGCGTGCACCCGGCCCTGATGGAGGACCTGGCCACGGGCCGCATGTCGGTGGCCCAGATCGCGCAACGAATCAGACACTCGGTGAAAACGAACCAAGGTCCCGCGGCGACCCACGACGCGGCGCTGGTGAAGCGGCTGCTCCAGGAGGAGTGCGAGGACATCCTGCGTCTGATGAAGACCCGCGACGCCCAGACCGAGGAGCGCTACCGCAAGGCGGTGAAGATCGCCCTGCGCTGGATCAAGAACTACGTCGAGCTCGACTACCGGAGCCTCGGCTCCTACACCCGCGCCGACCTCGACCGCATCGCCCTGGAGGCGGACGCCCTGTAGCTCTCGCGGTCGTTACGCCGCCGACGGCTTCTCGATCGGCGCGGCCCGCTGCTCCACCGGCTTCATCAGCAGCTTGAGCACCACCGGCAGGACGATCAGCGCGGCCGCGAGCCCGCAGGCGGAGCCCAGGGTCAGCAGGAGGCCCAGGCTGAAGATGCCCTGGTGGGTGGCGATCATGAGGCTGCCGAAGCCCACCATGGTGGTGATGCCGTTCAGCGCGACGCCGAGCACCGCGCTGCGGGCGACCAGAGGCCCGCCGTGGGCGCGGCCCTCCAGGTGGCTCAGGATCACGTTCAGGCCGAACTCGGCGGCGGTCCCGATGATGAGCGGCAGGCCCCAGATATTCGCCAGGTTGAACTTGATGCCGAAGAGCTGCATCAGCCCGATGGTCCACAGGACGCCCAGCACCATCGGCACGAGGCCGAGCAGGCTCTCGCGTAGACGCCGGATCATGAGAATGCTGAGCCCGCCCACGAGGATGAAGGCGTACAGGCTCCCGGTGAGGTACGCGCGCTCCATCAGCACGGTCGCCTCGTAGGTGATGATGGGCGGGCCGGTGATGTTGGGATCCACCGTGCGCAGCTCGCGGACGAACTGGGCCGCGCCCGCCTTCTCCCAGATATCCACCTTGGGATGGACCTGGATGAGGAAGCGGCCGCTCTCCCCGATGAACTTGCGCTGGAGCTCCTCCGGAACGTCCTTGATGGTCACGCCGGTGGGGCTGAGGTTACGCTGCAGGCTGTAAAACAAGTTCACGAAGTCGCGGTAGAGCTGGGCCTGCAGGTAGTTCAGCGCCGCCTCCGCCGAGTCGCGGTTACTGCGCGCGAGCAGGCGCTGCACCGCGATGGTCTTGTCGCGCACCACCCGGATCTCCGCGGGGAGCTTGGCCCCCGCCTCGACCGCGACCACGTCGAAGCGCCGCCTGATGTCGGCGAGCGCCTGCTTGAGCCGGTCGAGGTCCACCGGGCTCGAGCGGCCGACGCGGATCGGGGCCACCAGGGGAGCGAAGCTCTTGATCAGGGCGATCTTCTCGGCCTGATCGTCCGGGATCACGCGCAGGACCGAGTCGGTCTCGGAGACCGACGGCAGCTTCTCGAAGGCGGTCTGCTTGGCCCGCAGCTCTTCCAGGGATGAAGCGGACGACAATCCGTTGTAACCGGAGCGGCCCGTGCTCGCGAGGATGCGGCGCTCCCAGGCCACCGATTCGGTGCCCTTGGCCTGCAGGTTGAGCACGTTGTAGTCGAAGCCCACTCGGGGCACCGCCCAGATGGAGAACGCGGTGAGGAGGCCGGCGCCGATCAGGACGGTGCGGGGATAGGTGACCAGGCGGTCCAGGAGGGGCACGCGGATGCGCTCGAGCTGGTGCGCCCGCGGCCGCTGTCCCCGCGGGCGGTCCGCGTGGTGCCGGTCCACGAACACCAGGATCGCGGGGAAGAGCGTCATCATGCCGACCCAGGCGATCAGGATCGCGATGCCCGCGATGAAGCCCAGCTCCTGGATGCCCCGGAAATCGGTGAGCATCAGGACGAAGAACGTCCCGGCGGCGGTCAGCGCCCCCGCCAGCATCCCGGGGCCGGTGCGCGCCGCGGCGAGCTCGAGGGCCTCGCGGAGGTTCCGACCCAGGAAGATCTCCTCCTCGTAGCGGAAGAGGTAGTAGATGCCGTAGTCGATCCCGATGCCGACCACGATGGAGATGAACATCACGGAGAAGAGGGTGAGGTGTCCCACCGTGAGGGTGACCACCCCCATGGACACGGCGAGGGTCACCGCGAGCACGCCCAGCATCAGCAGCGGCTTGCCCACTCGCATGAAGGCCAGGGTCATGACCAGGAGCGTGAGGGCGAAGGCGAGCACGTCCGAGATGCTGCTGTCGTGGAAAGCCGCCGTCATCTCGTCGTTGGACAGAGCCGGCGCCCCGGTCACCCCCGCCTGGACGTTCGGGAAGGCGGGCCGCAGCTTGGCGATCGCCTCGCGAATCGTCTCGATGGCGGCCTGGTCGCCCATGAAGCTGCCCTTCTCGCTGGGCGGAGTCTCCACCAGGATGAAGAGCAGGCTCTTGTCCTCCGAGAGGAAATAGCCCGCGTCGTCGGGCGGATCCTCGCCGAAGGAGAACAGCGTGCCCCAGGGCGAGCGGTAGGGCGCCGGGCGCTCCAGGCGGCTCGCCATCTGGTCCAGGAGGACCCGCAGGAAGCGCGTGTCGACCGGCAGGTCCTTGTCCTGGAGCCCGATGTCGAAGAGGTTGGACACGAAGGCGGCCGCCATCTGGGTGTTCACGCCTTCGAGCAGGCGGGCCAGGCTCGGATCGCCCGCGAAGCTCTCCATGAACTCCTGATGGTCGAAGATCTTGTCGCGGATCTCGCGCAGCTCGGGGGTCGAGAGGTAGAGGAGCTGGCGGCCCTCGAACCGCTTGGGATCGATCCGGTAGGCGACTCGCTGGAACTTGACCTTCGCCTGCTTCAACTCCTCGGTGAGGCGCGCGGCGTAGGCGCGCGCGCCTTCGAAGGAGCCGGCCTCCACCACCACCACGATGTCCTCGAGCTCGCCGAACTCCTTGGCGTACTCCGCGTAGCGAGCCACGTAGCCCGCGTCCTGGGGTAGCAGCGCGCGGGTGGAGGTCTTGAAGGTCAGCGCGTGCGTGGTGTAGGCGATCGCGGCGACCGCGAGCAGGAGGGAGATCGCCACCGTGACGGCGGGCCGCCGGCAGGCCAGGCGCACCAGCCGGCGGAGAACACGGCCGGTGCGGGAAATCGCGATCATAAAGCGCGGACGACGGGTGGCGCGGCTACTCGGCGCCGTTGATGAACGTTTCCAGGCGCGTGTGCGCCACCTCGTCGGACCACTGCTCGGGCGGAGATTTCATCAGGTAGGCCGAGGGGGCGAGCAGGGCGCCCTTGATGCCCCGATCCATCGCGATCTTGCACGAGCGGATCGCGTCGATGACCACGCCCGCCGAGTTGGGCGAGTCCCACACCTCGAGCTTCAGCTCGACGTTGATCGGCTGGTCGCCGAAGCTGCGGCCCTCGAGGCGGATGTGCGCCCACTTGCGGTCCTCGAGCCACGGCACGTAGTCGCTCGGGCCGATGTGGATATTGTCGTCGGCCATGTCGTGGGCGAGCTGGGAGCGGACCGCGTCGGTCTTGGAGATCTTCTTGGAGTGCAGGCGCTGGCGCTCCAGCATGTTGTAGAAGTCGGTGTTGCCGCCCACGTTGAGCTGGCTGGTCCGCTCGAGCCGCACCCCGCGGTCCATGAAGAGCTTGGTGAGGATGCGGTGGATGATGGTGGCGCCCACCTGCGACTTCACGTCGTCGCCCACCACCGGCAGCCCGCGGTCCTCGAAGCGGCGGCGCCAGTACTCCTCCCGGGCGATGAACACCGGGATGCAGTTGACGAAGCCGCAGCCCGCGTCGAGCACCTGCTCGACGTACCACTTGGTGGCCATCTCGCTGCCCACCGGCAGGAAGTTGACCACCACGTCGGTCCGGGTCTCGCGCAGGATGCTCTTGATATCGGCGGTGCTGCCGGGGGCCTTGGTGATGATCTGGGAGAGGTAGTGCCCGAGCCCGTCGTGGGTCATGCCCCGCTGCACCGGCACCCCCAGGTGGGGGACCTCCGCAAAGCGAACCGTGTTGTTCGGCTTGGCCGCGATGGCCTCGCCCAGGTCCAGGCCGACCTTGTTGGCGTCGATGTCGAAGGCGGCCACGAACTCGATATCCCCGACGTGATAGCCGCCCAGCCGCGGGCGCATGAGACCGGGGATGAAGCCGTCGTCGGGCACACCCTTGTAGTAGTGGACACCCTGGACCAGAGCAGATGCGCAGTTCCCCACGCCGACCACCGCGACGCGAACAGATCCCACGGCCGCCTCCTCAACGATTCGTCGCCGCAACATACGGCGACGCGACAAGATTCACAGAGTCTAGCACACGCTCCCAGCCCCGGCCGTAGACCTAGGCCGGGGGCCGCTCGGCGCCGAGGACCAGGAAGCCCACGACGGCCCACGTGATCTCGCGCAGCCGGCGCACCAGCACGTAGGAAAGCCCGGCGGCTGCCCCCAGGCCGAAGGCCTCGAAGAAGACCACGTAGCCGCCCTCGAGGGCCCCCAGCGAGGCGGGCACCATGAAGCTGGCGAACTTCACGCCGCTCGCGAAGGATTCGACGATCAGGGCGATGCCGAGCGGTGCCGGCGTGCCAAGCAGGCTCAGCACCAGGTAGATCTCGAGGCCTCCGGTGGCCCAGGCCACCGCGTGGACGATCGCGGAGGCGACGAGCCGCCGCCGGCCCTGCCGGTAGAGGGCGGCCAGCGCGCGGTCCAGGTCGCCCAGGCCCTGCTCGAAGCGCTGGGCGCCGCCCACGCCCACGCGCTTGGCGAACCGGCCCAGCAGCCGCCCCCCGCCGCCCACCGCCCCGCTGGCCTGCACGAGTGCGAAGCCGCCGATCGCGAGCACCTCCACCACCAGCAGGCCGGTCATGACCGGTAGCAGCCGGCCCGCCGGCGGGGCCACGAGGGACCTGGCGGCCAGGAGACCCAGGGCCAGGAAGATCACCTGGCCGGCCACCACGGTGGTCTTGTCCGCGATCACCGACACGAAGCCGTCGAGCAGGGGCAGCTTCGGCCGCAGCAGGTAGGCCTTGAGCGGATCGCCGCCCACCGACAGGGTGGGCGTGGCCAGGCTCACCGCCTCGCCGGCGAGCCGCGCGCGGAGGAGGAGGAGAAAAGGCACCGGCGTGGGCAGGAGCAGTCGCCAGGCCAGCGTGTCCACCACGGCGGCCAGGGAGTACGGGAAGGCGAGCACGAGGGGCAGCCGCCAGCCGAGGATGACGAAGGAGGACCAGATCGCGGAGGGGCCGATCTGCGCCACCAGATAACCCACCAGGGCCAGGCCGGTGAGCACCAGGAACGGACGGATCCAGCGAGACACTAGGGGCGCGGCCTCCGGATGCGCGCGAGGCAGCCCACCCAGTAGGCCTGCGAGCCCACCGCCACCACCACCGCGATCACGAAGACGAGAGACGGCGCGAGCCAGCGCAGGGCCGCGAAGGAGATCAGCACGATGTAGAACAGGTCCCGGTTGGCGATGTGCGCGAGCACGCCGCCGACCGTGGGGCCGATCTCGATCTCGCGGGGCAGGTAGCGCGCGAAGACCGCGCTCAACGTCACCCCGGTCGCACCGAGGAGCCCGATCACACCCATGAGCCGTCCGCCCGAGCTGACCCCGAGGCCCAGCACGATGCCCACGTGAATGATCGTGTCGATCGTCCAGTCGAGGTTGGCTCCCAGGCGTGACTCCTGGAATGTCAGCCGAGCGATCTCGCCGTCCGCATGGTCCACGACGCAGGCGAGCGCGTACACCAGCACGCCGAGCCAGGCGCTCGCGGCCGTCGCATGCCAGAAGCACCAGATGGCCACCAGGCCGATCACCAGACTCACGAGGCTCACCTGATTCGGCGCCACCGGTGTGCGCACCAGCAGCCGGGTGATCCAGCGCGAGCCGCGGCGATGGAGATACCGATCCACGCCCGAGTCCGCCGCGATGCCCAGCGTGGCCTCGAGCGCTTGCTCCGCCTGGGCCAGGTCCGACGCCTCGCGGACCGCGGCGTAGGGGCCGGTCGTCTCGCGGGCCTCGGCCTCCACGAGCCGCCGCGTGAGCCGTGCCCCGACGGGCCGGCCCGCCGCCAGGTCCGTCCAGAGCTCGGCGACGAGCGGCGCGGGGACGAGCGCCACCGGGGCCGGACCGGCGGCCGAGGGCGCCAGCACCGCGCCTCGGGGCGCCGGCGTGGCGAGCAGGGGCGCGAGGGCGCTGACGTGAATCAGGGAGGAGGCCGGGAGGAGCAGCCACGGGGCCCGCTCCGCCGCGGGCACGGGGGCGCCGGGTGTGAGCCAGCGCACCGCCGCGGCCAGCGCGGGCATCCGGAGCAGCGCGCGCTCGACCTCCGCGTCGCGCAGCCGCGAGGGCACCGCGACCGGGGAGGCGCCGACACGGAGGGCCGCCACCATGGTGCGGACCGCGAGCGTGCGCCCGGCGACGGAGGCAGCCGCTAGGGACGGAGCCGCGTCGTCCGGGAGATACAGGAGGGCACGGACCACATCAGCGCCCGAGGCTCTCGATCTTCGGGAGGATCTGGGTCTCGGCCCGGCGGAGATCCTCCGCGAAGTCCACCTCGGTCCACGGCAGGCCCGTGACGTCCACCCAGCCCACCGGCACCCGCGCGAGGAGCCGGTGCAGGGCGTCCTCGTACTCGTTGACTCCGCCCGTTTCCTGGATGGATTCCTCCAGGAGGCGGACGTATTCCGGGGCATGGGCCACGCCACACTTGAAGAACCCGACGCCCTCGCCGATCACGTCCCAGGCGTCGGGCACGAACTTCTTGCCGAGCGCGATGATCCGATCGCCCATCGCGTAGAGCTTGACCTCCTCGCCGGTGTCGTGGAAGCCGCGGTCGAGCAGGAGCGCGCTCGGCGCGGGCGCCGCGATGAGCCGGGTCAGGAAGCGCTCGGGGAAGAGCACGTCGGCGTCCATGACCAGGGTGGAGTCGCTCAGCATGGTCTCGCGGGCGCACCACAGGGACAGGATCGAGCCCTTCTGGTACGCCGGGTTCTCGACGTAGCTGATCCGCATGGCCCCGCGCGCCGAGCCCGCGGCCCGGCGCACCTGGTCCTGGCAGTGGCCGACCACCAGCACCGACTCCTCCACCCCGCACCCCGCGAGCCCCTCCAGCATCCGATCGAGCAGGGAGCGCCCGCCCACCGGCAGCAGGGCCTTCTGGGTGGAATCGGTGAGCGGCGCGAGCCGCCTCGCCACCCCGGCCACCAGGATGACGGCCTTCACCGGGTCACCAGGCAGGAGCGGAAGCGATCGCGGATCTCTTCCGGGGAGTAGGGAATGCGGGGCGCCGGCTGCTCCTCGCCGGTCACGCGCGCCAGGATGAAGCTCGGCCCGCCGCCCGCCACCGCCGTGGCGACGGCGTCGTGCAGCTCGTCGGCTCCCGCGACCGCGGTGGCGCGCTCGTAGCCGGCGGCCCGCGCGATGTGGTGAAGCCCGACCGTGCGCGAGGGCGACGCCTGGCCGCCGGTGGAGCCGTAGAGCGCGTTGTCGAACACCACGTGCACCAGGTTACCCGGCCGGGCGCGCCCCATCACCGGGCCGCCGCCGATCATGGGCAGGATGCCCAGGCTCATGAGCAGGTTGCCGTCACCGTCGAAGACCACGGTGGGGCGAGACGGCGCCGCGAGCGCCACGCCCAGGCCGATCGCGGAGGCCATGCCCATCGAGCCGATCATGTAGAAGTTCTCGATCCGGTCCTTGACCGCGAACGACTCACGGCAGACGTAGCCGTTGGCGTGCACTACCGGCTCGGACGTCAGCGCCGAGACCGCGGCGCGCAGCGCCTCGAAGCGGGAGATGCGGGGGGTCGGGATCGGGTCGTCGAGAGCAGCGCGCGTGGCCGGGATGGTGGCAAGGGCCGGCGTCGCGGCGGCGTGCGAAGGGAGGTCGAGGATGCCCGGAGGAAGTAGCAAGGCGACGGGCTGGCTCAGCCGCTCCGACTCGGTGCGGCCCCACGCGATATCGTCCGCGAGGGTCTTGGCGGAGAGCACGCGATGCGGGATGCGGATCATCTCGAGCAGGCTCGGCGAGATCTCGCCCATCAGCAGGTGCTCGGGGGCGTCCTGGCCTCCGTGGCCGCGCCAGGTCACCAGCAGCAGCGCGGGGAGGCGGTACATGAGCGACAGCGAGACCAGCGCGTTGAGGCTCGTGCCGAGGCCCGAGTTCTGCATGAGCACCATCGGCCGCCGTCCGGCCAGCCAGGCCCCCGCGGCCAGGCCCACCGCCACGTCCTCGCGCACCGCCGGGACATAGGGCAGGCGCGGATGCGCCTCCAGCGTGGCGATGAGGCTCGAGATCATCGAGCAGGGCACGCCGGTGAAGAAGTCGTAGCCCTGCGCCTCTAGCAGCGCCGCGAACGCGGCACCGGTCACGGCTTCTTCTTCCCGCCCTTGTCCTCGGCGAGCAGCTCGTCCTGCTTGTTGCGGAGCTTCGACACCAGCTCGTTGTAGGACGTGGTCTGGATGATCTTGTTGAACTGGGTCCGGTAGTTCGACACGAGGCTGACGCCCTCGATGCTGACGTCGTAGACGAGCCAGCGGTCCGCCCGCTTGATCATCCGGTAGTCCACCGGGACCTCGGTCCCGTTCTTGGTGACGATCCGGGTGGACACGGTCGCGAAGTCGCCGTCCGCGCGCTCGGCGGTGTACTGGATCTTCTCGCCGCCGTACGTCTCGATCTTGGAGATGTAGGAGCGCTCGAGCAGGTCGGCGAAGAGCCCGACGAACTCGGTCCGCTGGGCCTCGGAGAGCGGCTGCCAGTGCCGGGCCATGGACCGCTTGGCGATCTCGCTGAAGTCGAAGATCTCGTTGGCGATCTTGCGGACGGCCACCCGGCGGTCGCCCAGCCGCGCATCACCCCTGAGGGCCGGGTCGTCCAGGGTCCTGAGGACCCGCTCCACCGCCCCCTTGAGCTGGTCGGTGGGCACTCCCGCCGCGGCGGGCGCCGAGCTCAGCCCGACCACCAGCACGCCCGCCAGCACCATCGCCCCCATGCGAAGCCCGTTCATCGAATGCCTCCCTTGGAAAGTGAGCCTAGACCTTGCCGAAGATGTACTTGGACAGGAGCTCCTCGATGTCGACCGGCGGCTCGACCTCGCGGATCCGCCCGTTGGGGCCGATGATCTTGTCCGAGCCGCCCGGGCTGATGCGCACGTACCGCTCGCCGATCAGTCCCTTGGTCTTGATGGACGCGATCGAGTCGTCCTGCAGCTTGATGCCGGGCTGGATGACCATGACCACCCGGGCCTGGTAGTCCTGCAGCAGGATCTTGTCCACCCGTCCGATCTCGACGCCGGCGATCTCGATCGCGGACCCGGCCTTCAGGCCTCCCACCGACGGGAAATCGGCGCTGATCACGTAGCCCCGACTGCCCAGGAGGTCCACGCGCCCGAGCTTCACGGACAGCCAGCCGAGCGCCAGGAGCCCGATGAGCACGAAGATACCGACGCTCAGATCCAGTGCGGAACGCTTCATTCTGTTCTCCCGGCTAGCGCCGTTGCCCCGCGGGCACCATCTCGACGTCTCCGCGGATGAACTGCTGGACGATGGGGTTCGTGGAGGCGCGCACCGCCTCCGGCGGCCCGACCTCGACGATGACGCCCTCGTGGAGCATGGCGACGCGGTCCGCGATCTCGAAGATCTCGGGGATCTCGTGGCTGACCATGACCGCGGTGAAGCGGAACTTGCGGTGTAGCTCCACGATGAGGTGGTGGATGGTGTTGACCAGGATCGGATCGAGACCCGTGGTCGGCTCATCGAAGAAGACGATCTCGGGCTCGGTGACCAGGGCCCGCGCGATCGCCACCCGCTTGCGCATGCCGCCCGAGATCTCGGCGGGGTTCTTGTGCCCCATGTCGGACAGCCCGACCTGCTCGAGCTTTTCCTCCACCCGTTCCCTGATCTCGGCGTGTCGAAGGCGGGATTTCTCGCGGAGCGGGAAGGCCACGTTCTCGGCGACCGACATGGAGTCGAAGAGGGCGCCGCCCTGGAAGACCACCCCGTAGCGCGCGCGCACCCGGTCCAGCTCCCCGCCGCGCAGGCGCGTGATCTCGGTGCCGTCGACCGCAACCGTGCCCGAGTCGGGTCGGAGCAATCCGATGAGGTGCTTGAGCAGGACCGACTTGCCGCCGCCGCTTCGGCCGATGACCACCATGATCTCGCCGGTGGCGATGTCGAGATCGATGCCGCGCAGGACCGGCTGGCGGCCAAAGCGCTTGTGGAGGCGCTGGATCCGGATCACGGCAGCACGGACCCCAGGAAATAGTCCCAGACCAGGATGAGGATGGAGGTCAAGACCACCGCCTGGGTGGTCGCGCGCGCGACGCCCTCGGCGCCGTGCCCGCAGTTGAAGCCCTTGTACGTGCAGACCCAGGGCACGATGATCCCGAACGAGATCGCCTTCCAGTACCCGGTCATGAGATCGGACATGTTGACGAAGGTCTTCATCTCGCCGAAGTAGGTGCCGGGGGAGAGCCCGAGGAGCTCGACGCCCACCAGGTAGCCGCCCAGGATGCCCACCACGTCGAAGATCGCGGTCAGGAGCGGGAAGGTGATCACGCCCGCCACGAGGGCGGGCGACACCAGGTAGCGCATGGGGTTGAGCGCCATGACCTGGAGCGCGTCGATCTGCTCGGTGATCTTCATGATGCCGATCTCGGCGGTGAGCGCCGAACCGGCGAGGCCGGTGACGAACACCGCGCAGAGCACCGGGCCCAGCTCGCGGATCAAGGACAGGGCCACCGCGGGGCCCAGGTAGGCCTCCGACCCGAACCGCGACAGGGTCAGGAAGATCTGGAGGCCCAGCACCATGCCGGTGAACGCGCCGGTCAGGATGACGATGGTCAGCGACCGGAAGCCGATGAAGTGGATGCGGTCGATCAGCCGGACGATCTTGAAGGGCGGGATCACCACGTAGCCGACCGCCTGGCCGAAAAAGCGGCCGAAGCGACCCAGAGCCGAGACCAAGTCGAGCGTCAGGCCACCTAGCGCCGCGATCGGGCGAAGCGGCGCCGGCCACAGTTCTGGCGTTGGCGACGAAAACATCGCCCGATACTAGCACATAGCTCCGCCAACCCGCCGCCGTCCTTGAAAAAAACCGACCAGTTCCGTATCGTGAGCACGTGGCGAACTCGATCGCGTCGGTCGTGACCCTGCTGGCGGGCACGTTCGTGCTGAGACCGTACGTGGTCGGTTTCCTGGTCTTCTTCCTGGCCGCGGGTACACGCGACCTCGGCCGGGCCCGCACACTCCGGTTCTTGCTCTGGGGCTTCGTGGTCGCGCTGGTGGCCGAACTCTCGTCCACGCGGGTGGGGGTGCCCTTCGGGTTGTATCACTACACCGGCGAGACCGCGGGGCTGGAGCTGTTCCTCTCCAACGTTCCGTTCTTCTCCCCGCTGTCGTTCCCGTTCCTGGCCTATGCGTCCTTCTCCCTCGCCCGGCAGGCCCTCGGGCCTGGCTGGGCCGGGACCCGTGCGGGCCGCCTGCGCACGGTGGCCCTGTCGGGCGTGCTCATGGCCTTGCTGGACGTGGTGATCGATCCGCTGGCGGTGCGGGGCGGGCGCTGGTTCCTCGGCCACCTCTTCACCTACCCGGAGGGAGGGGTCTACTTCGGAGTGCCGCTGTCCAATTTCGCCGGCTGGCTCCTGGTCGGCTGGGCCACGGTGGGCGGGTATGTCTGGGCGACGGAGGACACGCGGCTGGGGTCCCCCCGGCTGGGGATCACGCTCTACTATCTGGTCCTTGCGGTCAACCTGACTGTGACGCTCTGGATCGGCGAAATGCTCATTGCCGCCGCGGGAATAGTGGTCCAGGTAGCGGCCTTTCTGCTACTGTACAATCTCACTCGGGTATCGCCCGGCCGATGGTCGGCCGAGCGGCTGTCCGCAACTCCCTGAAGGGCGAAAGGGCCTGTAAGCCATGGGCGTTCCGATGTCTCAGATGTGGACGGTGGCGACGTACGTGCTGCGCCAGAAGCTGGCGGGGCGCAAGCGCTATCCCCTCGTTCTGATGCTCGAGCCGCTCTTCCGCTGCAACCTGGCCTGCGCCGGGTGCGGCAAGATCCAGTATCCGGCCCAGATCCTCCGCAAGAACCTGAGCGTGGAGAAGTGCCTGGCCGCGGTGGAGGAGTGCGGGGCGCCGATGGTCAGCATCCCGGGCGGCGAGCCGCTCATGTACCCGGACATCGACCGCCTGGTGGCGGAGCTGGTGAAGCGGAAAAAGTACGTGTATCTCTGCACCAACGCGATCCTGCTGAAGGAGAAGCTCGACCTGTTCACCCCGTCGAAGTACCTTTCGTTCAGCGTCCACATGGACGGCCTCCGGGATGAGCACGACGAGGCGGTATGCCGTGACGGCGTCTACGACCAGGCGGTTCCCGCGATCAAGGAAGCGGTGGCCCGGGGCTTCCGGGTGACCACCAACAGCACGCTCTTCGACGGGGCCTCGCCGCTCCGGATGCGCGAGTTCTTCGACGAGATGATGAGCCTGGGCGTGGAGGGCATGATGATCTCCCCGGGCTACAGCTACTCCAAGGCGCCGGACCAGGAGCACTTCCTGCTCCAGTCCCGCACCCATGAGCTGTTCGCCCGGATGCTCTCGAAGCCGAAGAAGCGCTGGCGGTTCAACCAGTCGCCGCTCTTCCTCCGCTTCCTGATGGGCAAGCACGACTTCGAGTGCACGCCCTGGGGCAACCCGACCTACAACATGTTCGGGTGGCAGCGCCCGTGCTACCTGCTGCAAGAGGGTTACACGAAGACCTTCCGGGAGCTGATGGACACCACCCCCTGGGAGAACTACGGCAAGAAGAGCGGCAACGAGAAGTGCCGCGACTGCATGGTGCACTGCGGGTACGAAGCCACCGCGGTGGACTACACGTTCAGCTCGATGAAGGGCTTCGTGGAGACGGTCGGGGTCACGCTGACCGGCAAGCT
>Ga0137403_10005847_pt1 | contig 14184 bp, 13 predicted proteins | sample CZOMad2_1_16fung_FD_122057 | JGI IMG/M metagenome (GOLD analysis project Ga0137403, IMG submission 122057) | Vadose zone soil fungal communities from Angelo Coast Range Reserve, California, USA - CZOMad2_1_16fungal (Hybrid Assembly) | ecosystem: Environmental > Terrestrial > Soil > Vadose zone... | reverse complement strand
CAAGGCCACGAGGGCGAGAATGATCCTGGCTACCAGCACCTTCTGCTCCTTCTGAACCAGCAATTCCTGCTCCTTTAGTTCGAACCGGTATCAGTCAGTCACCGGGTTGCGCGTGGGCTGCGATCGCTAGACCCGTCCCGGTCCCAGCCCACCCCAATAGACGACGAGATAGTACAGCGCCCAGATGAACAGGACGATGTAGACAACCAGCAGCCACGCGGGGATGTAGCCGTGGATCGATTGAATGGTGCCGCCGGCATACTCCTCCATTTCAGGGTGCGGGCTCTCACGCACCTCCGCTTCGGTGCGTGATGGGCTATCTGGGCCGCTGTTCCGAATTTCTGTCATCGCCCACCTCTCTCTGATAGAACCGCATCGCCGCGTCGTCGCCTCCCGTCAACGCGCCGGAGAGCACGCCCCAAATGAAGAGGCACAGCGCACCGAGACTCATCATCAAGGCTGCAATGTAGGGACCGACGATCTCGAAATAGATGGTCATCGCTCATTACTCCTTGGCGGCCACGCTGTTCCCACCGCGGCCGGCGAAGACGTGAGCGCCGCCGCGGCTCGCTGTGGCGCGCCCGCTTGGAATGTAGGCTTTGTCTGGCGTACCGGCCTCGAGCGCGGGATCGTTGAGCGCTCTGCGATCACTGGGGGCGATCGGCAGCGGTTCGCCCGTTAGCGGATCCTTGTAGGCCGATAGCGCGAGTACGTAGTAGGAGAGCGCCCAGCGATCTTCTTCTGACAATGGATCCCGGTAGGACGGCATGGGCGTGCCGCTCAACCCGGTCGTCATGGTGCGAAAGATGTCCTCAACTGTCGGGCCTGACTTGAATTGTCCAGCAGTGAGGTCCGCGGGCTTGACCGGGAAGCCCAGATCGTCCTTCAGCCCGGGAGCCTTCTCGCCATCACCCTTCCCGGTTTGGCCGTGACACTCCCAACACTTGGCATTCCGCCACACATCCTTGGCGTGAGCGAGCATCTGCTCGGACGGAACAGGCGGCCGTCCGATATACAAGGGCGGGCCCGGCGGTTCTTCCTTGAAAAAGGCATAGGGCTTTGCCGGATCGGAGCGATCGACCGCCAGTTCATACTTGATGTACTGAATGACGGCGAGGCGGTCGGTTAAAGGCAGCTCGTGCCAGGCCGGCATCGCCGTGCCGCGAACACCTCGCGTAACGGTGCGCAGGAGGTCGCCGTCAGTCGGCAACGGCTCCTTGGTCAGCCTGAATTTGAAAACGGCCGCCGCGAAGCTCCTCGGGCGCTGCTTGTACAAAAAAGTCGCAGCCGGTCCATTGCCGTCACCGTTCACCCCGTGGCAGCCGACGCATCGCCGCTGATAGACCTCCTTGCCGTAGGTGATCCATTCGCTCGATCGCGGCATCGTCGCATCGGTAACTTCTAGCTTTTGCGGCTCAAACAGATCCCGCCACTTGCCGCGATTCATGCCAAGTTTCTGGAGATAAGCGATGAGACCCCGCAGCGCTTCTGTCTCCGCGGCGATGGTAACGGTGTCGCCGGTGTATTCCTTGTTTGGTATCCAAATGATTGGAGCCTTGTCGCTCGCCTCCAACGGCACAAACAGGAGTCCATCAGCATTCGGCGTAAGCTTGATCTGCTCCTTGCTTCCGAAAGCAAACAGCTTCTCAGTAACAGGCGTACGTTCCAGGCTACGATTACCGGCTCCGTCTTCGACGATCTTGACGGATTCCGCGGGCGTCTCGAACAATCCCCGAAAAGGCGCCATGATCGAATCCGGCGAGAGCATCCGGGGATTCCAGAAATGCGCGAGATGCCATTCGTCGCTGTACTTGAGCCCCACCCGTGTCAGATCCGGCCCGATACGCCGCGTGCCCCATAGGTGCGGCACATCGAAGGCGTATTCGCCGGCCTCGGAGACCGGACCCCAACGGCGCGTCTCGCCGGTCACCGGACGCACGTATTGCGAATGGCAGTACCAACACCCTTCGCGAAGATATACCTGGCGGCCGAGCTTTTGCAGCGGCGTATAGTCGGTGGCCTCTGTAATGATCCATTTGAGCTGGCCGAAGTCGGTTCGGATCACGGCGGTCACGTCGGTCGTTCGCGCTGACGGCTCGATGAAGGGGAGGATGCCCTGGGTGGCCACGGCGAGGAAGAAGAAGAAGACCCCGGCCACCAGAGCGACAAAGCGCGCACTCATTCGGCTGACCCTCCGGCGGGAATTGGGGCTGCTCCTGGAGCTGGAACGGGCTCTCTTTCCTCGGCCGGTCGACTGAGCGCGGTCATCATGAGGTTGAAGACGAGCAGCGACATCCCGACATCCATCGTTATGCCGCTGAGGGTACGTACCAGCCAATAGGCTCTCATCCGGATCACGGTGTCGAGCCACTCGGTGCCGTTCATCCATTCGAAGCCTTGCTGCAGACCGCCGGCGGTCAGCACCAGCCCCATGGTGGAAATACCGACAGTAATCAGCCAGAACGACCAGTTGCCAAGCGTCCAGGACCAAAGCTCGCGTTTGAACGCGCGCGGCCACACATAAATCAGACCGCCCATCGCCCAGACCACGAATGTGCCGAAAACGGTGAGATGCGAGTGTGAAATGACGAAGTCGGTGAAATGGGTGGGCTGCTGGATTGAACGCAAAGCCTCGGTTGAGCCCTGGAAGCAACCCGCGAGGTACATCAGCGAGCCCATGATCAGGAACTTCGCGGGGAGATTCTTCCCGAATCCATCCCAACGCCCCTTCACGGTGCCGAAGAAGTTCACGAGCACCGTCCACACGGGAATGATCAGCAACATGGAGGTGATGATCGCGAGAGTTTCGGCCCAGTCAGCGATCGGACTATAGAGATAGTGGTGGATGCCAACGAAAGGGTAGAACAGCGCGAGCGACCAGAAGCCGACCAGCGACAGCTTGTGCGCGTAGAGCGGGTTGCGCACGCTGACGGGAAGGTAATAGTAGATGAGCACGTAGCCGGCCGGCGTGAGCCAGAGGCCGACGATGTAGTGAATATAAAGGCCGTGAAATCCGGCGCTGTTGATGCCTGAAATCGTATAGGGAAGGATGAAGCTGCCGAGAATAAGATTCATCGTCGTCCAGACGAAGGCGCCAATGAGGTACCAGAGCGCGACGTAGAGCGGCGCTTCGAGGCGACGCCCGATGGTCATGAGGAACTGCGCGGTCGCCAGCGCGGTGACGATGAAAATCGGAATTTCGGAGTACAGCGGTAGCTCGCCTGCCTCGAGCCCGTGATTGTCGCCCAACCCTATTCCGATGAGACCGGCCATCAGGGCCAGATTCCACACCCAGGCTGCCGGTACACCCAATTGTGGCCAGACCACGCGAACACCGCATAGCCGTGGCACCAGATAAAAGCATTCGCCAATGAACAGGGACGAAAAGGCGCCCATGATCACGCCGTTGACATGGATCGGCCGCAGCCGGCCGAATGTCAGCCCCAGCTGCGTGGTGCCAAGATAATCGGGATAGTTGAAGAGGCCCGAAATGGTCACGCCGACCGAAGGCGTGATCATGAGCCAGAACATCCCCCAGTAAAGCCACGCACGCACGACCCGATTGTCGACCAAACTATCGAGATCGATACCGGTGAACCGACCACGCAAAGTTTCCGCCATGCCCCTGCCTCCTCGCAGTCAACGCGGCCTCATGCAGCGTGCGGCTGCTTCAGGACCGATGAGCTTCGACATCAATCGAAGATCATCTCAACACCGCCCCTGAAGTTCGCTCCATGCAAAAAGAACACGGCGGACACCACGGCCATCCGCGTCTAGTACTTGCCGGGAACCAAAACCGAACCCGTGTTCGACCAGTAGATATAGGCCTCCAGGGCCTTCATAGCTTCGGAGTCGGGGTCGATCTTCTCACCCTGGTTGGGTTTTTCGATGCACCAGTTGATCATGTCGCGCAGCGTCGCGAACTTGTTCATGCTGACCTGGAATTTCGGGAAGGCCTGCGGATGGGTATCTGAAGCAAAGGGATGGCACATGGCGCAGGCCATCGCCGAGGTCGTGAGTTTGACCCCCATCTGTTTCGCAGTCGCCTCATCGCCATGGAACAACAGGTCGCCCTTCTTGACCTCGTCCATGAACACCTGGTTGTAGGCTTCCAACTGCTGCGGCGTCACCGGCGTCTTATTCGCCTTGGCAGGGCCGACTAGAACCGCGACAGCCGCGAGTGCCGCGACCAACGAAGCGCCACCCGCGAAGAGGAATGTCTTTCTCGCAATCATGGCCATCCTCCCTCAGTATGGGTACAAGCGATCGGCGATGCGTCCGCGCAGGACCTCCGGCTGGCTCAGCGAGGAATCGGGCCCCGACTGAGCAAAGACCTGAGTGCGGCCCCACATCACGTACTCGTTCTCGACGCGATCATTATTCATGGTGAGTTTGCTCCAGCCGACACCGTCGTAGATATCACCGGGGTCGACCCGGATCATCGGCACCGTGAGCTTGGGCACGCCCTCCGGGGCATAGGGCCACGGCCATGACGTCGCCAGCATGCCGATCGAGCGCATCGACCCGATCTCGTTGTAGAGCACCTGGTGGACGTGACCGTGGACGTTGGTGACGTTGCTGTAGGGTTTCAGTACGTCGTTGACATCGCGCCAATCGCGGACCCAGAAGTTCCAGGGCGGATAGTATTCGTAGAGCGGATTGTGGCTGAAGATGACGACCGGCCGGGACTTGTCCCAAGGGGCGAGCGTCTTCGACAACCAGTCGAGCTGGTCGCGCCCAACGCCGGCCCACGGACCAGCGACGCTGCCGTCGAGGTCCGACATGTAGTCCATGCGCTCTTCGGGACTCATCTTGCGCGCCGTCCAATAGTCCGGCGCGCGGGAGACGGTGTCGAGCCCGATAAACCGCACTCCCTTGTGATCGAACGTCCAGTTGGGCTTGTCAAAGAGCCGCATCCACTCCTTGCCCATGTCGTAATACCAGTCGTGCTCACCCGGGATGAACACTTTTCGAACCTTGACTTCGGACAAAAGCTGAACCCCGAGTGCGAGCTCATTGGCTCTGCCGAGCTGCGCCAGGTCGCCGCCGAAGATCAGGAAATCGGCCGGCGGGTTCATGGCTTGGACTTCGCTCGCGGCGCGCTTCACCTTCTCCACGAACCGCGTGTTGACGGACTCCGGATAGAGGTGGGTGTCGGAAATCCAGGCAAACTTGAAGGGGGGCTCGGCAGCGTACGCCATGTCGATGGTACTCATCAGCGGCCACCATCCGAAAGTCTGAGCGACCGTCGCCGCGCCGGTTAAGCACGATCGGTGGACGAATGTTCGTCGCGTGATCCGCATTTCGGCATCAGGACGTACCCCAGGCTGCTGAAGCACCGCAGCCATCTCTCGTCGTTCACGGTCGAGCTCGGACATGGGAGAATCTCCTCTCGATGAATTACTTCGCCGATTTTGCCTGCGTGGCGGCTCACTTCTTCTTCAATTCGATAGTCAGCGCCGTCGGCTTGCCGCCTTCGACAGTGACGGATTGCTCGATCGGTCCGGTATAGGATTGGATCGCCACCAGCTTGTAAGTCCCGGGCGGCACGTCGGTGATGCGGAATTTGCCGTCGTCGCCGGTGATCGCGTAGTAGGGGTTGTCCACCACGTAGATCCAACCCTCCATCCAGCCATGCGCGTCGCAGTCGACGCGGACGGCCCCGGCGCGCGTCAGTTCCGTGGGAATATCTTGTCCTTGATTGGGCAAGGCCATATTGAACGCAGTGCGATTGCCGTAGTAGCCGTGAGTGTTGTGCAGGACCGGGTCCTTGTTGACGACGTCTAGCGGACCGGCACGGATCACCTGAACCTCGGGCTCGAACCGACATTTTATGTTGTCGAGTTGAGGCGGCTTATTCGCCGTCGGCCAGGCTTTTCCCTTGGCGACATCGACCAAGTACACAGCGGCGTTCTTTACGCCTTTATCGGGTGCTACCTCGACGAGGGATTCCTCGCGGATGCCGCCGCAGACCTCGACATCTTTGTTGGGGATGATCTTTCGTGTCGGCACCGGGCCGTTATAGACGACCCTGCCTTCGATCGTTCCGCCACCCGAAACGGCGCCCGCCTCATAAGCAAATGCAGGCTTGGTTGCCATCGCCGCAGTCAGGGCAAACGCCGACAGCACCACGATGGAACTGACGTGGTTCCGCAATTACGCCTCCCTCGTTCAAACTATTATTGCCAAGAGGCTCTTTTGAATTAGTCTCGGATAAATCCTACGTGGTGAGAAGTCAGGAATTCTTATGCTGCTGCGCCCCAATCTAATGGGCGCACACAGATACAAGGCCATTGGGAAGCGCGAATGAATTCGCTCGCAGTGGCACCCCCCGGTGAGGACCGGTGGCCGATTCAAGGTGATCATCCGCGAAAGGCTGCCTCATGGCGCGATAAGAGTTGCGCATTGCACGATAAGAAGTTTTGATATCAACGGCCCTGGAATTATAATAAACCAACGCTCAGGGGTGATTACCATGCTGACCCTTCGGCAGCTACGGTATCTCAATGCATTGGCCCGACATCGAAATTTCGGTCGGGCGGCGGAAGAATGTGCGGTGAGTCAACCCGCGCTCTCGATGCAGATCCGCGAACTCGAAAATGAGCTCGGAGCGGAGTTGGTGACGCGCCGTCAAGGCGCCACCGTACTCACCGAGGCCGGCGTTGAAGTCGCTCGACGCGTTGCCCCGATCCTCAGCGCCACGCGTGACCTCACAGATTGTGTACGCCACAATGGCCACTTGCTCAGCGGGACGTTGCGGCTCGGAGTGATTCCAACGCTGGCACCCTACGTGCTTCCCCTGCTGTTACCGGAACTCCACCGTAGTCATCCGGAGCTGCGTCTTGATCTGCTCGAAACCCAGACCAAGTCTCTGCTGAGCGAACTTGCTCAAGGAGCGTTGGACGTGCTCCTTCTTGCGCTGCCGCTCGAGAAGGCCGAATTTGAAACGGTCGTCTTGTTCAGCGACCGATTCTTGCTCGCCGTGCCGGCGGACGATCCATTGCCGGAACGCGGCCGAGTCAGCCAGCGAGACGTCAATGCGCGCGAGTTGGTGCTATTGGAGGAAGGCCACTGTCTGCGCGATCAGGCGCTGAGCTATTGCGGCGAGCGCAACTACGCTCATAACAGGCTCGGGGCCACTAGCTTGACGACCGTCTTGCAGATGGTGGCAAGTGGCTACGGCGTGACCTTGCTGCCCGAAGTCGCGGTCGATATCGAGGTGCGCGACGAGCGCGTGAAGCTCCTACGCTTTGTCGAGCCACAGCCGCGACGCGACGTCGGGCTGGCCTGGCGTCCGACCTCGCCGCGAAAGGCCGATTTCTTGGAACTCGGTCAGATTCTGCTCAAAACGCTCAAGTGCGAGCAGTCGCACAAGTCGCAACTGGTGCTCGCGGCGAGCATGGGGTGCGTCGTCAACAGCTAGTTCGAACCGGGACGTCGACATCAATCGTCGCGGCGAGACGAGGAACTCGCCCTATACGGTGCATTTCAGAGCAGCGATCGCCGTCTCGGCATTCGCCCGCATAAGCCAGCATGCGGGCAGTATCAGCAAGACTGAATTGAATGGCTCAAAGCAATTCGCATAACATCAAGCTCGGCAACAGGAATGGTGCTTAGGACCCCAAAGCGAGGTTCCGGAGAGACGGTGTGTATCGCTGGCATGCTTTTGGTCCGCTGATCCTCACCAGCGTCGTGTTTGCGTTCGCGCTGATGATGAGCGAGCCGCCCGCGTGGGCCGCCGCGTCAGGCGTGAAGATCGGCGGCCCGTTTACGCTTGCGACGCCAAACGGCACGACGGTCACCGACCAGACCTATCGCGGCAAATGGCTACTGGTTTATTTCGGGTATACGTCCTGTCCAAATAGCTGCCCGACGACACTCCTCGAAGTCGCCACGGCTCTGACGAAACTGGGCTCGGATGCTTCCCAAATTCAACCGCTCTTCATTACAGTCGATCCGGAGCGCGACACGCCGAAGGTGATGCAACAATATACCGGGTCGTTCGATCCACGGATCGTCGGCCTCACCGGAACGCCGCAGCAAATCGCAGCCGCCGCCCAAGAATACGGCGCCTATTTCGTGATTCACCGGACTGGACCCGGTGTCGGCGACTACGTCATGGACCACAGTACTTATCTTTACGTTATGGATCCTCGAGGCAAATTCGTCCGTGCCTTCAACACCGACGCCTCAGGCGATCGGATCGCCGACATGTTGCGCGAATTCATTGCGCAAGGGCATCATGAAGGAGCGGAAGGGCGCGATAGAGACTCGCGATTCAGCTCATCGGGGAGTTGGTTAGAACAGTTGCCGTCGCGATAGCTGCCTGGCACGGCGGCGATTTCCGGGGGTGAAGCATGAACTACGACGATTTTTTTGCCGACGCGTTGGCGCGGTTGTGGCACGAGCGGCGCTACCGAGTGTTTGTCGATCTGGAGCGGATCGCCGGCCGCTTCCCGCATGCGGTCTGGCATTCGCCGGACGGGCCGAAGAATGTCGTAATCTGGTGCTCAAACGACTATCTCGGCATGGGTCAGCACCCGAAGGTGATCGGCGCCATGGTCGAGACGGCGACGCGGATGGGGACCGGCGCCGGCGGCACCCGCAACATCGCAGGCAACAATCATCCGCTTGTCGAGCTCGAGCGCGAACTCGCCGATTTGCACCGCAAAGAGGCGGCGCTGGTGTTCACCTCCGGCTATGTCTCGAACGAGACCGGCATCGCCACGCTGGCAAAGCTGATGCCGAACTGCCTGATCCTCTCGGATGCGCTCAATCACAACTCAATGATCGAAGGCGTGCGCCAATCGTCCAGTGAAAAGAAAATCTTCCGTCACAACGATATGGCGCATCTGGAGCAGCTTTTGTCCGTGGCTGCTCCGGACCGTCCGAAGCTGATCGTATTCGAGAGCCTCTATTCCATGGACGGCGACGTCGCGCCGGTGAGCCACATCTGCGATCTCGCCGCGCGCTATAGCGCCATGACCTATATCGATGAGGTGCATGCGGTCGGCATGTACGGCCCGCGTGGTGGCGGCATCGGCGAGCGCGACGGCGCCGCGGCCCGCATCGACGTCATCGAGGGCACGCTGGCCAAGGCGTTCGGCTGCCTCGGCGGCTATATTGCCGGGTCGCGGGCGCTGATCGATACCGTGCGCTCGTACGCGCCAGGATTCATCTTCACCACGGCGCTGCCGCCGTCGGTCTGCGCCGCGGCGACCGCTGCAATCCGCCACCTGAAAACATCCCAATGGGAGCGCGACCGCCACCAGGATCGAGCGGCACGGACTAAAGCGGTGCTCGCCGCGGCGGCGCTACCGGTGATGACCAGTCCCACGCATATCGTGCCGGTTTTTGTCGGCGATCCCGAGCGTTGCAAACAGGCGCTGACCATGGCCAAATGGCTAGCGGGCTCAACCGCTGAGGCTCGGTGAACTCTGTGATGCGGAGAAATGGACAAGATATCGCAGGTTCGGTTGGACATCATTTCGGAATAAAACTCCGAACTCGCACGATCAGGCGTTTTCGATCTCTGCAACACCGGCAGGCTCGCGATCTTCTAAAATCGGGAATACCTCGCGAAGTCTCGGTTGAGGGCAAACCAGGCTTTCCGTGATTTTAGTACGCTGATTCTTTTCACGAGTCCGACCTGTTCGAACTGACGTGAGGCGCTGCATACCGTGGCTCTCGAAACATGGCAGCGCGCTTTGGAGGCCTCAGCGTAGAGAATTTCGGCAGTGAAATAGTGGCGGTTGGTTGCGATCAGCAACGTCAAGAGGGCGATGCGCTGTCGGGTAGGGCAGCCCGGGTCGCGCAATTGTATCATTCCTGATACTAAACTTTAGAGATTGTCGGGCAACATTGACGCGAACCGCAGATGGAGCTTAAGGCGCATGTATGCGTTCGCTAGGCTTGGGGGCCTCGTCGCCGGTATGATAGCCGGGGGCCTTGCGGCTTTCATTCAGCTTATCGCCTTTGCTGGTCTCTATTTTGGCATTCAAGGTATCTTCACCAGTCTGCCGGCCAATCCAACCGCAGGCCAAGCTCTGCTGTTCAATTTGACCGTCTATGCGATCCCGGTTTTGATAATTCTCTTCCGGAGTGGTTTTAGCGATGCTGAACCCTCCCGAAGCTCTGCCTTCGTTAGCTCGTTCATCGTTGCGTTTCCGCTTCCTGCCATCTGGCTTGCCTATGCATGGCAATCGTATGAGGCCAGCATTTGAACGACAGCTCTAGAGAAGCTGTGCGAGCGATTTGGCATCCGAAAAGGTCAAGCCAGAGAGAACTGGCAAGGTCGGTTTGTGTGAAGGTTTGCGTACGCCGGCCCCGGTCTGTGCCGCGCCACCGTCATGGGGCCGCCATCCGCAAACCTTCACAGTAACGGCCTCAATAGCGTCGTTATTTGATCACCTCGTCGACGCGTGCGAGCGGCGAGGGCTGCACTGTGAGGTCGAGCGTTCTGCGTTGAAGCCAGCTCGAACTTGGTCGACTGCGCCACCGGCAGGTCCCGCAGGCGTCGGGCCGCTCGCGCACGACACCTATCAACTTCCCCTGAAGCCGAAATTTTATCTTGCTGGGGGGCGTCTAGTCTCTCCGGAAGCGATTTAGCAGGGAGAGACGGTCATGTTGCGCAAGACGATGATAGCTCTGTTCACAGTTGCCTCGATCGGCATGCTTGCGCCGAGCTTCATCTCAGCGCAAACGAGCCTCACATCCGCTCGATCCGGCATTGGTGCGTTCGGCACGCAGCCTCGGACGTCGCGCGGATCGTCCGGCAAAGCCGCGATACGATCGTTGGCTATCGAAACGACATTCAAGACGCAGCTTCGCCCAGTCGTTTTAGACTGCCGCTGAGCACCAAACGGACCGAACGCCGCGCGCGTCGCGGATCCTTGGCCGCGATTGCTTCGTAGATGGCGACGTGCTCCCTATGGGCATCGGCCTCGGTTTGGGCTTGCTTCGCGGACGTATTGCGCGCCAGCGCGATCGCCTCGTGAAGATGCGGTTGCAAAAACTTCATGAAATCGACGATCAGCGGATTTCGCGTCGCCTCGGCAATGGTACGGTGGAAAGCGAGATCTGCAACCAGCGCTTGGTCGAACGGCTTGCGGCCCGGCTCCATGAGCTTGAGATATCTCGCCATCGTGCTGAGGTCCTGCGCGGTCCGCCGCTCGGCCGCGAGGCTTGCTGCCTGAACCTCGACGCCCATGCGCAGCTCGAAGATATGTGCGACCGGCATCCGCGCGCCGCTGGTGAGCTCCAACCGGAAAGGACGTAACCTCGTGTCGTTCGGAACGAACACACCCTTGCCTTGACGCGAGGCCACCAAGCCATCGGCTTTGAGCCGCGACAAGGCCTCGCGCACCACCGTGATGCTGACGCCGAACCGCTGGCCCAGGTCCTTGCCCGCGGGCAATTGCCTGCCCGGCGCATATTTGCCGCTGACGATATCCTGCCGAAGGGTCTCCGTGATGCGATCCGTCAGATTGTTCGGCGCAACTTGTACAGCTCGCTCCGAGACCACCATCATGTTGCTTCCTTATGATCCGCCAGCTTGCCACAGCAATGCCGGCTCCGTCGTCGCCTTCGGAGCGATCTCCACCGGCACCGTCAACGACCGGCGTTCTGCCCGCGGCTTGCGCAGGACGAGTGCCAAGTTCTGGGCAAGATGCCGCTAATCCCGTCTTGTTGCCTTCAACTTATATTATAAGCTGATAACCGTAAAGCCACGAGCGGCGAGACTGCGATGACACCTGACGATCAAAGCCTGCGAGGCTTCCTCGCGACGATGGAAAAGACGCAGCCTGATCAAATATTGCGCATCCGCGAGTCAGTAAGTCGGAAGCTGGAGATGACCTCGGTTGTTTTCGAACTCGACCGCATCGGCAAGAGTCCCGTCGTCGTTTTCGAGAATGTCGCCGGCTCGGAGATGCCTGTGGTGACGAATATCGCCGGAAGCCGGAAGCTTCTGGCTGGCTGCCTGGGCGTCGACGTAAGGGACCTGCCCACTGCGTTCCGCGAACGCTGCCAGAAGTACATCCCGTGCGAGCTGGTCAAGGATGCCGCCTGGAACGAGGTGGTGATCGAGGGCGACGAGGTCGACCTGACGAAGCTGCCGATCCCGCTGCAATTCACCGTCGACGGCGGCCCCTACATCACGGCCGGCCAGCTGTCCGCGCGCGACCCCGTCAGCGGCGTGGACACGACCGGCTTTCACCGGCTGATGCTCAAGGGCAAGAATCGTCTTGGCCTGTCGCTGCATTCGCGCCGGCGCATGTATGAATTCCAGCGCCGCGCCGAGGAGAAGGGGCAATCGCTTCCCGCCGCGATCACGATCGGGACACATCCGCTGCACTACATGGGTTCAATGGTCTACGCCTATCCGCCCCATGTGCGGAAATTCGAGATCATCGGCGGCTTGTTCGGCGAACCCTATCGGCTCGCCCGCTGCGGGGTCGCCGATCTCGAAGTGCCCGCCGGCGCCGAGATTATCATCGAGGGTGAAATCCTACCCAATGTGCGCGAGCCGGAAGGTCCGTTCAGCGAGTTCACCGGTTACGCCTCCTACCGCAGCACCCAGAACGTGTTCGTCGCGCGTCGCATTCGCATGCGCCGCGACGCCATGTTCCACAGCGTCACCTCGGGGATGTCACGGGACCATATCTTGGTTTCCTGCATCACCCGGGAAGGCGAGATCCTCAACGCGCTGCGGCGCAATTTGCCGAACGTGCGCGCGGTGCACGTGCCGCACACCACTTGCGGCGCCTTCATGGCCTTCATTTCCATGAAGAAGATCGCCGAAGGCGAGCCGCAGATGGCGATCATGGCCGCGCTCGGCACCGAGCAGTATACGAAGTACGTGATCGTCGTGGACGACGACGTCGACATCTTCAACATCAACGACGTCATGTGGGCGCTCGCCACGCGGATGCGGGCGGAGAAAGACATCGTCTTCATTCCGGGGGCCAAGGGCGCGATCCTCGACCCCACCTCCGACCCGGAGACTTTCACCCTGACGAAGATGGGAATCGACGCGACCCGCCCCGCGGGGCGCGAATTTGCCGAGCGGCTGACGATCTCGGATAATCAGCGCGCGCGGGCGCGCTCGATCCTGGCCGCGGCCGGCGTCAAGGTATAGGCGGGGGGCCGCTACCTCGTTGCTCGGCGCCGTCATTGTCGCCCGGATGAAGAACGCGCTCGCGCGATTGGTGGGCAAGTTTCGCCGATGACACAGGCAAGCGCGTCCTCACAAGGCATCGGAGCTCGCGTCGGGCGAAAGGAAGACGATCGGCTGTTGCGCGGTCGCGGGCAGTTCGTCGCGGATATTCGGCTGTCCGCAATGAAGGACGTCGCTTTCGTCCGCAGCCCAGTCGCGCATGGGCGCATTCGCGGCATTTCCGTCCCCCCCGAGCAGCGCGGCAACACGTTCGCCGCAGCCGATCTCGTCGGCGTGAAGCCGATCCGCGCGGTCTCCGGTTTGCGCGGCTTCAAAGTCTCGGAGCAGCCGCCGCTCGCGACCGACAAGGTCCGCCACGTCGGCGAATTGGTGGCGATGTGCGTCGGCTCGACGCGGGCGCAAGCCGAAGACCTCGCCGCGTCAGTGGCGCTCGATCTCGAAGAATTGCCGGCCGTTTACGACATGCTGGACGCACGCACGAACACCGGCGTCCTCGTCCACGAGCACTGGGGCGATAACGTGTTTCTGGAGACGTTCGTCGACGTCGATATCAGCAAGGCATTCGGCGCACCGATCAAAGTCTCGCGCGAGATCCGCACCGCGCGCCAATGCATGGCGCCCATCGAGGGCCGCGGGGTCGTTGCCTTCTGGGATTCACGGCTCGAACAATTGACGGTCTACTCGGCCTGCCAGATGCCGCACATTGTGCGCACCGGCTTGTCCGAATGCCTTGGTCTCGAAGAGGGCCAGGTCCGCATCATCGCTCCCGATGTCGGCGGCGGCTTTGGCTACAAGGGCATTCTGTTGCCAGAGGAGATTTGTCTCGGGTGGCTCGCCATGCGTTGCTCCCATCCGGTGCGCTGGATTGAGGACCGGCGCGAACATCTCATTGCCGGCGCCAATTGCCGCGAGCACCATTACCGCATCACCGCCTACGCCGAGCGCGACGGGCGGCTGCGCGGTATCGACTGCGATGCTGCGGTCGATTCCGGCGCCTATTCGTCCTA
>Ga0137403_10005846_pt1 | contig 14185 bp, 9 predicted proteins | sample CZOMad2_1_16fung_FD_122057 | JGI IMG/M metagenome (GOLD analysis project Ga0137403, IMG submission 122057) | Vadose zone soil fungal communities from Angelo Coast Range Reserve, California, USA - CZOMad2_1_16fungal (Hybrid Assembly) | ecosystem: Environmental > Terrestrial > Soil > Vadose zone... | reverse complement strand
GAGGGCGTCGCGGGGCCCACAGATCCACCTTCACCCCCGGCCTCTTCCCCACTTGCGGCGAGGGGAGCTGAAATTAACCTTGAGTTCAATTTTTTCACAGCTGCTCTTTGTTAAGGGGGAGCTTTGACCAGGTAATGTGTGGAAATCTTTCCGGTTTCTGAGGAGGGAGACTCAAAGACTTGACGTCGATATATCGACACAAGTCGCTCCGTCGTCACTCCGGTTCACGAAAGATGTCGAGCCTCTGCAAGGAGCGTCGTCGTCATCATCTCTCCGCGCCGTTTCCTTCGTTTACGCGATCGCTATTGACCGGTGGTGACCTGCACGACACCGTAACGTGCCATACGGCGGGTCCGTAGACTTCATCGTGGATTTCACCGACCCCATCACTAAGGGGATGTCGGTGTTTCATTGTCATCTGCTGAATCACGAAGACAAGGGGATGATGGCCAAGATCTTGCTGAAGTAAAACAACGCTAGGTTTTCGAGGCTGCCGCCGAGACTGCGACCAGGCGCAATTCTGACTGCCAAATTTGAATTGCCGTCTCATTTGCGCTCTCTCTGAGCGCCGCTCTCCGCTTCGGAGGCGCCGAGCCGAGGTGTCGGCATTTCGACGTCGCGTCCTCTTATCGACATGTGGACAGGGTCGAGATTACGCTCCCGATCAGCCCAAACGTGCATCTCGTTGTAGTGACACTTCCTTACCAGATGGCACAGAACTTGCTTCCGTAGAGACCAGCCGATTCACTCGCAAATCCGTGCCAGCGAGGTGGAGTGTAAAGTCAGCAGCGCTCATCCAACACTTGCGCCGGAACCGGAATCGTAAGCAATCGGCAACGGTCGTTGGAGGTGAGCCTTGAGAATCAAAGCGCGATCATTTTATCTTTGTTTTGCTGCTGCCGTTTCTGTAGTTCCATGGATCTTTCCGGTTGCGAAGCCAGTCGCACCAAGTACAGGCTTTCATAACGCCCCAGCATCCGCCGTTAGGGAGAAGAATCCATACGCAGGGCAAGCTGCGGAGGTTGCGGCAGGGAAAAGACTGTATGCGACGAACTGCAGTTCCTGTCACGGAACTCATGGACAGGGCAGCGGCAACGTCCCGGCCCTAGCCAAAGGACCCGCGCAGTCTGCATCGGATGGAGAAGTCTTTTGGTTTGTCACAACCGGATCCCCTGGCGACGGTATGCCTTCTTGGGCTCAACTGTCTGAACAGAAACGATGGCAAGTTGTCACGTACATTAAGTCGCTCAAGAACTCCGGGACTCCCCAAGCTGGACCAGAAAAAACCGATGCTGCATCTCCCGAGGCCAAGCCAGTCCCGACGAATGCTCCTCCTCCGCCAGCCCCTTTTACGGATTTCCGCTTTGAGCAACCCGGGAAGGTTCGCAAGATCACACCGCAAGATCTTCCGGCGCCATACGTCACCACGTCGGCGAACAACGGACCCAAGTTGGTCGCCCGTCCTCGCGACGCTTGGCCCAAAGCGCCCGCCGGATTTACCGTTCAGCAATATGCAACGGGACTCGACAATCCCAGATTGCTCCGCACTGCTCCCAATGGCGACGTTTTCTTGGCGGAAAGCGACAGCGGGCAAATCAAAGTGTTCCGGGGAATTACCAGCGATGGTAAACCGCAGCAGACCAACGTTTTTGCTACCGGACTCAATCAGCCTTATGGCATCGCCTTCTTTCCTCCTGGCGACAACCCTGAGTGGATGTATGTCGGGAACACCGACGCAGTCGTCCGATTTGCCTATAAAAATGGAGACCTGCAAACACGTGCGCCGGCGCAGCACATTGCCGACCTGCCTCACGGCAGAGGGCATTGGACCCGCGATGTCCAGTTTACGGCGGATGGCAAAAAGATGTTCGTCTCTGTCGGATCACTTTCGAATGTCGACGACACCGACACTACACCCGAGGAAAAGAATCGCGCCGATATTCTAGTATTCAACCCCGATGGCTCAGGAATGCAAGTGTACGCATCGGGGATCCGCAACGCCGGAGGTGGGCTGGCCATCGACCCGGAGACGGGCGAGTTGTGGTGTTCCGTCAACGAACGCGACGGCTTGGGAGACAACCTCGTCACCGACTACATCACTCATGTCGAGGAAGGAGGCTTTTATGGTTGGCCCTGGTGGTACATTGGCAACCATCAGGATCCGCGTCATGAGGGAAAGCACCCAGAGTTGAGAGATAGAGTCCTTGTACCCGACGTGCTGTTGCAGCCACACAACGCATCTCTCCAGCTAACGTTCTATTCGGGTACAGAATTCCCGTCGCAATATCGCGGAGACATTTTCGCCTCCCAGCACGGTTCATGGAACCGATCGGTGCGAGTCGGATATGAAGTCATACGCGTCCCTCTACACCAGACGAGCCGGGCTAGCGGCGAGTATGAAGATTTTCTAACCGGATTTGTGGTGGACAATGGGCATGTCTGGGGAAGGCCCGTCGGTATTACCGTAGCTCAGGACGGCTCATTGCTCGTAAGCGATGATGGCTCAAACTCTATCTGGCGCATCAGCTACACGGGCCCGGATAGCCAGAAAAGCACGCTCGAACGAGGACATACAACTAAGGGTACGAACAGCACTGGTAAGAAGACCTCCAATAAGTAGAGAACTCGTATAGGTAGAAGGCCCGCGATTTGTTGAGTCCGCGGGCCCAAGCCGTACGGCGCCTTGCGCTAAATCTCCGCTCGCGTTGTAGCTTAGTGACTCGCACCGTTGCCGACTAGGCTGCTGAACACCATTTCCGTAAAAACGTCTGGCGACACGTACCCACCACCCCATTTGTTATCGAAGTCTTTAGTTGGCGCGGCCGCAACCGCTTCCTCGATTGTCTTTCCGGACGCAATCAAGGCTTGGATGCGCTGCCGAACCTGCCCCAGCATGTCTCGGTAGTCCTGCAGATCTGCACGTGTGGCGACCGGCCCATGGCCAGGGACGATCTTCGTCCGCTCGTCGCTCTGTGCCAGAATTTGATCGATGGAATGAATCATGCCGTCGATGGATCCTCCTGACGCTAGATCAATGATGGGATAGAAGTGATTCGAGAAAATGTCCCCGACTACCACGACGTTTGCCGGAGCGATATAAATAACCGTGTCTCCGTCTGTGTGCGCAGATCCGTAATTGGCCAATATCAGCCGCTGAGAACCCTGATTCAATGTCATGCTGCTGGAGTAAGTTACCGCTGGGAGGGCTTGCGACGGATAATGGCCATCGCGTAAGCCAATAAAAGGCACTTCCTGCACCGACAAAAGCCGCTTTTTTACGTTCTCTTGCGCAATGATGCTTACGCCTTCCGAGCCAAAGTACACATTTCCGCCGATGTGATCAAAGTGCCAATGTGTATTCACCAGCTGTGTGACTGGGCGCATCGTAGCTTTGACCACCGCCTCGCTCAGCTCAGTAACTCGCGAATCTATTCCGCTATCAATCAGTAAAGTATTGCCGTCATCGACAATAGCCGTAACGTTTCCTCCGTCCCCGGAAAACATGAACATCCCTTCGCCCAGAGAGGTAGTCTTCAAGGGACTACTCTCAAATTGTTCCGTAGCCTTCTGAATGACAGTCTCGCCGGCGCCTGTCTGTCCCGCTCCGCGCGAGGTTGCTCCTGTCACGACTAGGGCAAGGGCAAGCGCTTGTATAAATATGTTTCGCATAGCCGGTATCCTTTCGTTGGTTGAACTACTTCTGGTTGAACCGGTTCTGGTTGAACCAGTTCTGGTTGAGCCACTATCTGTTCGTAACTCAGTTCTGAAGCTTTTTCACGCCGCAGCCTCTGCAAAGAAGGTTTCAATCTCGTTTACTTCCTCATTGGTAAGGCGCAACTCGCCGGCGCGCATGACTCCTTCGGCCTGCTGGGCATTGCGTGCCCCGACGATGGCTCCAGTTACAGCCGGATGGCGCAGCGTCCACGCGATTGCGACTTCGCCGGCGGACCGGTTGTAGCGTTTGCCAATCTCTCGAAGACGGTCGACCAGCGCCAGATTCCGTGAAAGATTTGGTTCCGTAAAGTCGGGATGATTCCTGCGCCAATCGTCCTTGGGCAGCTTCATTGCGCGCTCGCGGGTCATGGCGCCGGTTAGAAGTCCGGAAGCCATCGGCGAATAAACAATGACCCCGATGTCCTCTGCCAAACAGAAGGGCAGAATCTCGTCTTCGACTTCGCGACGTACGAGCGAATACCGGGGCTGCAAAGAAGTCACAGGTGCGATGGCTTGGGCACGACGCAGTTGCTGGACACTAAAGTTGGATACCCCAATCCAATGCACTTTGCCCTCGCGCTTCAGGTTTGCGAGCGTGGACCAAGCTTCCTCAAGCGCGTCAGAGTCTGGATCGGGAGGCCAGTGGATTTGGTAGAGATCAATGACATCAATGGAAAGGCGGCGAAGGCTGTCCTCGACTTCGCCGCGGATCGATTCGGCGCTCAGGACTTTCTGCACCTCGCCCTTCGCATTCCCGCGCAGGCCGCACTTGGTAAAGACGTAAGGTTTGGAGCCGCGCCACTCCTTCAGGGCGCGGCCCACCACTTCCTCGGAGTGTCCCAGACCATAAACGGCGGCCGTGTCGATCCAGTTGACCCCGAGTTCGAGCGCACGATGAATGGCGGCGATGGAGTCGTTGTCGTTCTGTGATCCCCAGGCGAACTCCCAGCCCGAGCCGCCGATGGCCCAGGCGCCGAAGCCCACCGGCGTGATGTGAAGGTTGGAATTACCCAGTTTGCGAGTTTCCATTTTCAATCCTTTCTTCGGTCGAGATTCAACGATTGCCGTCTGCCGGCATCAACGGTTAACTGTTTTTCACTGGCGGAGGGAAGGCCTTGAACATCTTGGCCACGCCCTTGTCCAGATTTTTTTCGTTCTTCGCGGCCTTGTCGGACAACATATCTTCCGCACTTCCGCGCCAGATCAGCTGCTTGGTGTTTGCGTCGTAAAGGTCCACAACCAGGGTTCCTTCCTTGTAGTCCTGTTCCGTCGTGGTCGCTTGACCCATTCCCCCGAATCCGCGCCAACGCCATCCCCCGCCGAAGCCGTCATAGAAGGTCTGAAGAGTTCGCTCGGTCTGCGTCGTCTTGATTGCGACGACGGACACTTCGCCTCCGCTCGCCACCTGAGTCCAGCGCTTCGCGGTTAACTGTGCATCCACAGCATTTTTGATACGGGCGTCCCACAGCGAATTCGCAGGCTTGATTTCCTGCCACGAATAAGTCTTGTACTGAGAGAAGTTGGCTTGGTGATCAAAGTCGGTTTGGACATGCTGGGCCAACGCAGTTCCCAGGATCCCCAGGAAAAACAGAGTGCAAACTGCTGTACGATTTATAGGCTTCATATGAGCCTCCTTTTCATGTTTCAGGAATGCAGCTGCATTTCCAAACGGCCTTCGCACGAGGAAATCGGTTCGGCCGTTGCGGTTCAATGAGTTGTGTGGGTACCCGCTGGTAATGCGGTAGGCGCGCAAGGCTGACGCCCGTCGAAATGCTGACGAAGCGTCCGAGGACGTCCGCCCGCGGACTCGAGTGGTGTTCGGTGCCCTCGCCTATTCATTTCCCTGGCCTAATTGATTCGAGAGGAAGTCTCGTGGGGAGTGAAGTGCCCAGCTCGCGCTGGTCGTTGCAACCGTCGGATCGATTGAGACGGTGAGTCTCTGGCACTGGGGAATGGTGTCCGCTTTATCTCAGCTTGCAAGTGGGTAGTGCTGTTGCAAATGCCGTGACTGCGCGGTTCCTGCTGAAGATGCGCGCAAGGTCGGCTCGCTACCAAGGCGGCCAGTCTGTGAGCAGTGGCGCGTCGAAGTACTCTATCGATTCTCCAAAAGCCGCGGGCTCCGGGTTTTTCAAAATTACTTCTACCCAGCTACCCGCGGCTTAAGGGACTCTACTTGAGTGCGCCCACGGTTTTCTCGGTTCCTTCCTTGACTCCGTGACCGACATCCTCCGTACCCTTTTTGACGACGTGGCTAGTCTTGTCTAGGCCCTTTTCATAGCCGCGAGCAGTATCCTTTGCCACCCCGTTCACTCCCTGGGCACCATCTTTCACGACATGGCCTGTTGCTTTGGCGGTCTTCTCCGTAGCACGGCCGGTGTCCTTCGTCCCCTTATCTACTCCTTTCGCAGCGTCCTTCACTCCGCGGCCTGTTTCCTTGGCCGCCTTCTCCGTGACACGGCCAGTGTCTTTTGCTGCCTTGCCCACGTCCGACGCCACGCCGCGTGCAAATCCAACGGCACCCAACGCGAGAATGCTGACCAGCATGATCGATAGCTTGAATTTCATTATGTTCTCCTTTTTGACTAATGCTGAGAAATGTTCCGTCTTGCTCTCTTTCTCAGTTAACGAATAAGCATTTAGCGTGCCAGATTGTCCTGTCGAGATCGACTAGAGAAAACAGCAGGTTGCCGGAGCCACACCGAATCCCACCGTCAGGATGCGTCCGCGTTTCGACACGGTGGAATGTCAATCGACACTGGCAGCGGGCGTCCAGGCCATAACTAGGCCGAAGACACGCTAAGTTCTTCCGTGGCGATCAAGCGACCGATGGGGAGGAATGCTTGACGCGTCATCGAAATTACACTTCACTATGAGAACAGTAGCGTCGTCGTTGAAAGCTACCCCCTGACAGAAGTCTTTGGCGCTCTGAAAAATCTTGTCCGCCAGTTCTTCCGCCGACAGCGAACAACCGCGTCGAATCAGGTCCGACAGACGATCCACTCCAAATTCTTCTTCCCGTGGATTCTCCGCCTCGGTGACGCCGTCGGTGTACAAGACCAAAATATCGCCACTAGCGAGGTCGGCACGGTTGACCTCACACGCTACGCTCTCGAACATTCCAACCGGTGAGCAGGACGAGTCCAAGGAAATAACGTCACGGGTTGCCGCTCGAAACAGGAGAGCAGGATTGTGGCCGCAGTTGACGTACCGAAGAGACCGGTTGCGAGCATCAATTTCCGCCAGCAGGAGCGTCACGTAGTGGCTGCCGTCAGACACGGAATGGATCCCGTTGTTCAAGCGATCTACCACCTCCAGCATGTTCCGCTTTTCCCTGGCCTCCATTTGAACGGCAGCCGCCGTGGCGGACATCAGAAGAGCGGCAGGAACTCCCTTGCCGGCAACATCGGCAATCACTACTTGAATCGTGTGATCGTCGATGGGCATATAGTCGTAGTAATCGCCGCCCACACCTCTTGCAGGCCGCATCATCCCGATGATCTCAAGTCCCTTGATGGAGGCCGGTTGGTTGGGCAGAAACATTCTCTGAACCTGCGCTGCCAATTCAATGTCGTGCAGAAGTTGATCGCGCTGCTGCCGCACGGTCCTATCAAGGAGTTCTCTCTGTTTCACATATCTCTGAATGACGTAGACGACAAAGGTGAACCCGGCGACCGCTGTAAGGTTGTGTGTAATCCGTGCTTCCGGACTGGGATAGGCAGGCCCGAAAAGGTCGTGCAGAAAGACACAAACGGCGATCAGCCCATAGCTGATCCGGCGGCGCAAGAACATCGCGCCGATCCCGAGGGGCAAAATGTAGAGATATCCCAGCGAGACAGACGCGACGATGGAGTCGGCATACGCAACGGCCGCAATCGATCCGAAGACCAGCAACGCCGGGAGCCAGCGATGGTCTCCGACCGCCACAGCCCTGCGCAATAGCCATCGTGAAGGAAGCGACGCCAAAGATCCAGGGAGGAGCCCCGTCATCCCGCCAATCGGTTGTTCTATTCTTGAAGTCGTCATTTTCAACCAAGACTTACGCCGCAGGAAGCCGTTGAGTTGGAGTCGTCCTGACGACTTCCTCAAGCCGGCGCGGCGGAGATACGAGCAATGGAAGCACCACCGAAACTGCCATAATTCCAGCGATTACATGGAGGGCTCCACGATATTCACCATTCGCTTGCCGCATATAGGCAATTAGCAGCGGTCCAAATGCGCTGGCGAAGCCCCATGCGGTCAGCATGAGTCCATAAACGGGGCCCACGTTTCTTGATCCAAAGTAGTCGGCCGCGAACGCAGGCATGGTCCCAAATCCTCCGCCATAGCACATGAGCACGATGAAGGCGACGATGGTCAACACACCGGCAGAGCTGATGCTGGGAAGGGCCCAAAAGAGCACTGCCTGTCCCAGAAACATCACTACGAAGGTTGCGCGCCGGGTAATCGAATCGGATGCCCATGCCCAAAACACTCTCCCCAAGGCGTTCCCAATGCTAGCCACTCCGACCATGCCGGCAGCTGTCGCCGCGCCTACTCTGGCTAGTTCCTGAAACAGCGGCGACTCCTGCGAGATCACCGAAATCCCCGCGCAGGTATTCAGGAACAAGAGCAGCCAGAGCGCCCACCACTGCCAGGTTCTCAGCGCCTGCCCGAGCGTGTAATCACGGCCGGATCGCTGGGATGCCTGCGACGATGTCGGCACCCAACCTTTCGGCTTCCAACCCACCGGAGGATTTTGCATGAAATAACCCGCGGCGACTGTTATCAGGAGAAATGCGATACCGAGATAGGCGAACGTTGGCAGAACCCCCACACTCTGGATAAGCCGCGTGGCCACGGGTGCCGTTACCAGCGCTCCGGCTCCGAACCCACCGACGGCAATGCCGGTGATCAGTCCTCTGCGGTCCGGAAACCATTTGACCAGGACTGCGACGGGTACGATGTAGCTGAAGCCCAATCCAATTCCGCCGATCACACCATAGCTGAGATACAGCCACCACAGTCTGTGATCGGAAAAGCTCGCCAGAAAAACTCCGGTGCCGTAGAGGACCCCGCCCGTGAGCGCTACAATCCTTGGCCCCTTGCGATTGAGCCAGAGACCGCCAAAGAAGGCCGCGATGCCCAGCACAAAGATGCTGATGGTAAAGGTCAACGTGACTTCGGAAATACTCCAGCGAAATTGCTTCGCGAGGGGCGTCCGGAATACACTCCAGGCGTAAACGGCGCCCAATGCCATTTGCAGAAATACACCAGCGGCAGCGATACTCCAGCGATTGATCATATCCTTCTCGTTTCCATTCCTCTCGCATCCATGCGTTCTTTAAGTTTGCGTGGTCCGACTCTCCGATGAGTGCAGGTGCCGTCCAAAGGCTTGCAAAAAGTCGACGGCCGCGGCCATACCGCGCAGACTGTCTTTGTTGAGGGCGCGCCGAAGCACCCCGAAAATGCTGACGGGCTGATCCCGCTCGGCCGTCGCTTGTGCGATTCCTTCTGGAATTGCCTGGAAGATGCCCTGAAACCATTCGGGCTCGATGCTTCCAAGAACGCGGCGCCAAAAAAGAAGATTCCTGATAGCGCGAATCGCTTCGGGCGTCCTGGCATTGTCCACCACCTTTTCCAAAATTTCGTCACTCGCCGCCAAGGCGCCGCGCATGATCTCCAGGACGCCACGGCTGTGCAACTCCTGCAGCACTTCATATGCGGCAAGAATCGCTTCAGCGTGCTCTTCGGGTGCTTGATCTAACCGGGAGCGGAGTTCTGCACGCGGGTTGCGCGGTGGAATCTCTAGAGGTATAGGTTGAGCCATGAGTTCTCCTCGCGTTATTGATTCGTCCGCAACTGCACCAAACCATTTCCTGGCTGGGTGTAGTCCGGTCGCTTCCACTTACGTTCCACTTCCACTCCATTTTGTGGCGTGGGATGACCGAAGCGGGAGTTGTTGCGGGGCAACGGATTCTCGCCGACTTCGGGCAAAACTTTCAGGTTTACGCTGGTCTCTTTGTAGGCCGGAGTGTTGGTCACTGGGTCCGTGTGGCTGCCGGTCAACCGGTTCACGGGACTCTCAACCGAGTTCATGGGCATGTACAGCTCCATCCCATGCACGCGGTCGGTAACCAAAGCGCGGACTCGGACTTGGCCGTAGCGCGAGACGAGTTGTACCCAGGTCCCACTTTGAATCCCACGCTCTTCCGCAAGTTCGGGGGAGACCTCAACAAACGTGTCCGGAGTTTTCTCTCGAATCCCGTCTGTGCGGTAGGTCAGGTTTCCTTCGTGGAAGTGTTCCAGAAGCCGTCCATTGTTGAGGTGCAGATCAAATTTAGAGTCAGGCACATCGGTAGGCCCGATCCACGCCACCGGAAACAGCTTCGCTTTCCCGTCGGGGAAAGCAAAACGTTTCGTATAGAGCAGAGGCTCGTCCGTTCCATCGGCCGCAACTGGCCACTGCAGGGATTTGTATCCCGCCAGCCTCTCGTAGTTAACTCCGGCAAACATCGGCGTGAGAGAAGCGATTTCATCCATAATCTCGGAAGGATGTTGATAGTGCCAACCCGCTCCCAAGCGGTTGGCAACGTCCCGTGTGATCTTCCAGTCCGGCCGGCAACCTTCCAGCGGTTCAAGCACCTCGTAAAGTCGCTGGACGCGCCTCTCGGTGCTGGTGAAGGTGCCTTCCTTTTCCAGGCTCGGAGCTCCCGGCAGCACGACATCCGCATACCGGCAGGTGTTGCTGAAGAAGATGTCCTGCACGACAAAGAAATCGAGCTTAGAAAAGGCGTCTCCAACGTAGTTGGCATTGGAGTCCACGATGCTCATCTCCTCACCAATCAGATACATCCCCTTTAGCTTGCCGGCATGGATGGCTTCCACCATCTCGTGGTTGTCCAATCCCTTGGTCGAAGGCAGCTTCACCTTCCAACCGGCCTCAAACCGTTGGCGGACTTTCGGATCATTTACCGATTGGTAACCCGGCAACATGTTCGGCATCGACCCGTGGTCACTCGCGCCTTGCACATTGTTGTGGCCGCGCAGGGGATACGCGCCGGTTCCAGGCCGCATGTAATTGCCCGTGATGAGCAAGAGGTTGGCAATCGCGGTGGAAGTATCGGACCCCTGGGTGTGTTGAGTCACTCCCATCGCCCAGAGTATGCACATGGCTTTCGCGTTGGCGATCATGTGGGCGACGGTTTTCAGAGTTTCTTCGGTCACGCCCGAAACGCGCGAGGCGGCTTCCATCGTGAAAGGATCCAGACTCTTGCGATATTCATCTAGTCCGTTGACCCACTGATCGAGGAACTTAGTATGTGCAAGGTCGTTGTCAAGCAGATAGCGGCTGATCGCATTCAACCAAAATAAGTCCGTACCCGGCTTGGGATGCAGGAACAGGTCGGCTCGCCGCGCCATTTCGTGTTCCCGTAAGTCGGAAACAATGAGCTTCTGCCCGTGAAGCTTGTGCGAGCTCTTCACCCGAGTTGCAATCACGGGATGACTCTCCGCCGTGTTGCTGCCAATGATCAGAATCAGGTCAGCTTGTTCCATATCAGAAATGGAACCCGAATCGCCGCCATATCCCACCGTCCGGAACAAACCCATCGTCGCCGGTGACTGGCAGTAGCGGGAACAATTGTCGACATTGTTCGTGCCAATCACAGCTCGCGCCAACTTCTGCATGAGGTAGCTCTCTTCATTCGTACACTTGGAAGAGGAAATGAACGCGAGCGCGTCCGGCCCACGGCTCGCTTTGATCTCTGAGAGTGAACCAGCGACCACACCGAGAGCTTCATCCCAACTGGCTTGGCGAAACTTGTCGCCCTCGCGAATCAGTGGAGTAGTAAGGCGGTCCTCACTATTGATGTGGCCCCAGCCGAACTTCCCCTTGATGCATGTGGATATCCCGTTGGCTGGACCACGCTCCGGCGCGACTTTCAGAATGTGACGGTCTTTCGTCCAAACGTCGAAACTGCACCCGACGCCGCAGTATGTACAGACTGTTTTCGTTTTGCGGATGCGGTGCTCCCGCATCGCCGATTCCGCCTCGGAAACCTGAAGAATGGATCCGTACCCGGTTTCCGGTTCGACGCCCTTCACCACTTCGATCATGCCGCTAAGGGCAGCCTTCTTCAGGGAGGTCAAAAAGCCAGCGTGACCCAGCATGGTTTTTTCCATCAGCGCATTGCATGGACAGACGGTGACGCAGTGGCCGCACGAAACGCAACTCGACTCTCCAATGGCTGAACCGCCATCCCAGAGGACACGCGGGTTGGGATCTTCCCAGTTGATGGAAAGCGTTTCGTTGACCTCGACGTTCTGGCAAGCCTCCACGCAGCGTCCGCACAGAATGCACTGATCGGGATCGTAACGGTAGAACGGGTTCGTATTGTCGACCTCGTAGGGCTTAGGACGGAAGGGAATACGTTGGTGTTCGATCGCGAGCAGCTTCGTTGTGTTATGGACCGTGCAATTACCGTTGTTGTTGTCGCAGACCGTGCAGTACAGAAGGTGGTTGCTAAGGATGCGGTCGAAAGCCTCAACTTGTGCGCCTACTGCCTTCGTTGACTTGGTGAAGACCTTCATCCCGTCGGCGGCTCGTGTGCCGCAGGCTCGAACCAGGCGGCCGTTCACTTCAACTACGCAGGTGTCGCAAGTCTGCACCGGGCCGAGTTGAGGGTGATAGCAGACGTGGGGGACCGACACGCCCGTACGATTGATCAAATCGATGAGGAGCTCGTCGGATTGGGCTGCATGAGCGATGCCGTCGATTGCTATATCGGCCACAGTTTTGTCTCCACACTTACGTATTGCAAGTCCAGTGCCAGTACGTAGGAGAAAGCGCGTTGCTGCCAAGTGAATGCAGCACAACGGCGGAGGCGGACGCTTTCTCCTCTTCAGGCCTTTGTACGCTAGCTGAAATCCGATGCCCTGTCGATATGCGGACTTCGTGTCCGCTAAGCGACGCCCGATCGCGGGGACGAAAGGCCACCCAGCTCACCCATGCCACTGAAAACAAGCGGCTAAGCAAGGCAACAGCGGATTGGAAAGCGGCGTGCTTTTTGATGGTGAGAGCCAGGCAAAGATCAAACGAGATCACGGACGGCGAACTGACAGCCGTCGCTAACTAGCCAAGGAAAGATTTTATGTGGATTGTTCGACTCGCATTACGGCGGCCCTACACGTTTGTGGTGATGTCCATACTCATCCTGATCATGGGCGGACTGGCGATTGTTCGTACTCCAACCGACATTTTCCCGACCATCGACATTCCCGTCGTCAGCATCATCTGGAACTACAACGGTCTCATTCCTCAGGAGATGAGCGACCGGATCGTTAGCACTACGGAACGGAATCTCACCACCACCGTCGACAACATCGAACACATCGAGTCGCAGTCGCTCTATGGAATTGCGGTCGTGAAAGTGTTCCTCCAGCCGACCGCCAACATCCAGCAGGGAATTGCGCAGGTTACAGCGGTTTCTCAGACGCAGCTCCGGCAATTGCCTGCGGGATCGACGCCGCCGCTCATTCTTGCCTATAGCGCATCCAGTGTGCCGGTTCTCCAATTAGCCCTCTCCGGACAAAATCTGTCAGAGCAGCAGCTCAACGACTACGGCCTGAATTTCATTCGGACGCAGATCATCACCGTACCCGGGGTTTCAGTTCCTTATCCCTACGGCGGCAAACAGCGTCAGGTTCAAGTGGATCTAAACACTACGGCATTGCAGTCGAAAGGCCTGTCCGCGCTGGATGTAGTCAACGCCATCAGCGTGCAAAACCTGATCCTGCCCACCGGAACCTCCAAGATCGGCTCCAAGGAATACGATGTTTCAATCCTCAACGCCGCACCGCAGACAATTGAAGATCTGAACCGGATCCCGATCAAGACCATTGCCGGCACCACCATCTACATGAAAGATGTTGCCTGGGTACGCGATGGCTTTCCGCCGCAGACGAATATCGTTCGGGTCAACGGGCAACGCTCCGTTCTGTTGACGATCCAAAAGGCAGGGAGCGCCTCCACACTGAACGTAATTTCGGGCATCAAAAATCTTCTGCCGCAAATTAAATCGACGCTGCCACCCCAGCTACAGATAGCGCCGCTGGCGGATCAGTCGATTTTTGTGCGAAGCGCCATCAGCGGAGTAGTGCGGGAAACGTTGATTGCCGCGTGCTTGACCGCTTTCATGATTCTCACGTTCCTGGGCAGTTGGCGAAGCACCGTCATCATCGCCACTTCAATTCCCTTGGCGATCCTGTCATCCATCATTGTGTTAAGCGCCATGGGGCAAACCATCAACATTATGACGCTCGGCGGACTGGCTCTCGCGGTTGGCATATTGGTCGACGACGCCACCGTCGAAGTCGAGAACATCAATCGCAACCGGGAAGTGGAGCCAGAGAAGGAGCTGGACGAGGTTGTTCTGGACAGTGCATCGCAAATTGCCACGCCCGCCTTCGTCTCCACTCTCTCCATCTGCATCGT
>Ga0137403_10005845_pt1 | contig 14187 bp, 12 predicted proteins | sample CZOMad2_1_16fung_FD_122057 | JGI IMG/M metagenome (GOLD analysis project Ga0137403, IMG submission 122057) | Vadose zone soil fungal communities from Angelo Coast Range Reserve, California, USA - CZOMad2_1_16fungal (Hybrid Assembly) | ecosystem: Environmental > Terrestrial > Soil > Vadose zone... | reverse complement strand
GCTCGCTACTGTAGCCGCTCTCGGCCTGATCGAGAATATCGCCCCGGTTCAGCTTGCCATAAGATTGCTGATCCCTACAGGCTCGTATTTACTTGAGTTGCCCGAAGTCCAAAAGCATGTCGGGCCTTTTGATGAGGCGGCGCTGAGCTATCGCTGGGAGCATCCAGACCCGCGTGTGGACGCCCTCCAGCGAGAGATAGAGACAATGGTGCAGCAGGCGTCGAAGGCTGGCGCCGACCGACGCACGGGCCACGAGTGACGCACCGGCACGCCCGGTTCGCGCCCGGTAGCCGTCGCTTACCGCGGCCGCGATCTCGTGCAGAAAATGCGCGAGCTGATTCCCCGCCAGCTTTTCGAGGTTGTCATTCAAGCCGCCATCGGCAGCCGGGTTATTTCCCGCGAGTCGGTGAAGGCGCTGCGCAAGAATGTGACCGCAAAATGCTACGGCGGCGATATCACGCGCAAACGAAAACTTTTGGAGCGTCAGAAAGAAGGTAAAAAACGCATGAAACAAGTCGGCAAAGTCGAGATACCGCAAGAAGCTTTTCTTGCGGCACTCAAAGTGTAGCGGGGGTTGCTAATGGCATTGGAAAAGGTGAATAAAGTAAAAGAGCAAAATGTGATGGATAGTTCGGCAACAGTGAAGACGAAGTCGACCTTTCGCGAATACGCGGAAGCGATCTTAATGGCGCTGATTTTGGCGCTGTTTATCCGCACGTTTATCGTGCAAGCGTTCAAGATTCCGTCCGGTTCGATGATTCCTACGTTACAAATCGGCGACCACATCTTGGTCAACAAATTGTCCTACGGCGTACGGATTCCTTTCCTCGAACGCTATCTGGTGGAATATGCCAAAGTGCAGCGCGGCGATGTCGTGGTGTTCATCTTCCCGGAGGACCGCTCGAAAGACTTCATCAAACGGGTAATCGGCGTCGCCGGCGACACGGTCGAGGTTCGGGCGAAGAAGGTTTATATCAACGGCAAACAAGTCGAAGATTCACATGCTCATTTCGCGGGGTACGATCCGCAGGGGGGCGCGGTAGGTAACGGTGACGATTATGGGCCAAAGGTGGTTCCGGAGAATCATATCTTCGTCATGGGCGATAATCGTGATCGGAGCTACGACAGTCGCTTTTGGGGGTTCGTCAATCTCAACGATGTCCGCGGCAAAGCCTTTTTGATCTACTGGTCCTGGGATGGCACGGACCGGTGGGTCCGTTGGGAGCGTCTCGGCGATTTGATTTACTAGCGCGTGACAGCAAATTAGTCTCATGACCAAAACAGTAAAAATTATTTCGACCACTATGTCGGTACTGATTCTGCTATTGGTCATCGTCAATATCCTGATCGGTCTGGGCAATCAGTCGATCCAAGCCGAAGTTGCCGAGCGCCAACAAATGATCGCGCAGACGATCCAGCTCGAAAATCTCAATCGCCAGTTAATCACTGTGCTGGCGAATTTGGCATTAAAGACCAATGACGAACAGCTTAAGAAGCTTCTGGCGGAGAGCGGCATCAATCTGTCGGCAGGACCGGAAACCGCGCCGCCGCCGGCGAAGAAGTGAGGTCGCATGGCCGACGAAGTTGAAAACGTTGCTGCTGAACCGATAGAGGATCGCGAAACTGCCATAGTCGTGAGCCCTGCTTCGAATTTGCCGTTTATCATTACGCTGGTCGCGTTGCTGCTTTATTTCGGATTTCAAACCCTCCAACTCTTCGTTGAGCGGGGTAATCTGAGCATGATGAAGAGCAGCCAAGACTCGGCGCTCCAAGAAGCGCAAAAAGTCCAAGAACAATTCAAGAATCTCGTGTCGAAAACCAATCAATTAGCCGATCAAGGCCACGCCGGTGCGAGGATGGTGATGGAAGGCCTGCAAAGGCAAGGTCTCGGCGCCCCGCCTGTGCCTGAAAGCAAAGCTCCCAGCAAAGCGGAGACGAAACCAACGAAGTGATTTCGTCAACCCGTTATCTACACTGCTTAGCCATAGAACTCTGCGTTTGTCGGTCATGTCATTGCCGGATCAAACTCACTCCAAGCTATCAACCCTAGAACTCACCGCTTATTGGGATAAAAAGATCGTCCCGCCGGGAAGTAAGTAATCATTACTGCAGCATCTCATTGTTCTCTCGTCATTCAGTCTGTTGACCCCGTGTGAATTTCCTTTTACGCTAACTTTCGCCCATTCATCGGAGAAGCATTTTTTGGAAGCATCCTTTCATTCACTAGTTCAGCGCTGGTTCGTGGAAAGATTTCAGAGTCCCACACCGGCCCAGACACAGGGGTGGCAGTCGATCGGCGCGGGTAGATCGACGCTGATTGCCGCGCCGACCGGCTCGGGCAAAACGCTCGCGGCGTTTCTTTGGTCTATCGATCGGTTAATCAAGCGGGCATTAAACGGTGGGCTCGATGACCGCACCAGCGTCGTTTACGTTTCACCACTCAAAGCGCTCGGCAACGACATTGCCAGGAATCTCCAGGCGCCGCTGGCGGAGATCTATGATCTGGCAGGACGGGAGGGGATTCTGTTGCCGACCATTCGCGTCGCCGTCCGGTCGGGCGATACGCCGGCTCGCGAACGACAATTGATGGTGCGCCGACCGCCACATATTTTGATCACCACGCCGGAGTCGCTTTACATCTTGCTTACGGCGCCGCGCAGCCGGGACTTCCTTCAAACAGCTGAGACCTTGATTGTCGATGAGATCCACGCCGTGGCGCAGGATAAACGCGGCGCTCATCTCGCGTTGTCTTTGGAACGGCTCGATCATCTGGTTGGACGGCCGCTGCAGCGCATCGGTTTGAGCGCGACGCAGAAGCCCATTGAAGAGATCGCTCGTCTATTGGTTGGAAACCGGCGGATTGCCGATGACGGCACGCCGAATTGCGCCGTCGTCGACGTCGGTCACCGGCGCGAGATGGAACTCAGCATTGAAGTTCCGGATGACGAGCTTGGACCGATCATTCGCCAGGATATTTGGAAGGCGGTCTACGACAAGCTTGTCGAGCAGATCAAAGCCCATCGCACGACGCTGGTTTTCGTCAACACGCGCCGTTTGGTGGAGCGCGTGGCGCATCAATTGACCGAAAGGCTTGGCGAGGGCAAAGTCGGCGCCCACCATGGCAGCTTATCGCGCAAGACTCGCCTTGAAGTCGAAGAAAAACTTAAATCGGGTGAGTTCCCCGTTGTCATCGCCACGGCGTCGCTCGAATTGGGCATCGACATCGGCCACGTCGACGTCGTCTGTCATATTGGCTCGCCGCGAAATTTGGCGGTCCTGCTCCAACGGGTGGGCCGTTCCGGCCATTGGCTCGGCGCGATTCCCAAGGGCATCCTCTACCCATTGACCCGCGACGATCTCTTGCAATCGGTGGCGGCTATTCGTGCGCTTCGCCAAGGCGAGTTAGACAAGCTTGCCGTGATCCGTAAGCCCCTGGATGTTTTGGCGCAGCAGATGGTGGCGACAGTGGCGAGCTTGGAATTATCCGCCAAGGCATCCCCTGAGCGAAGCCGAAGGGACGCAAAGGACGCAAAAACGATCGGGGGAGAGGCAGGAATAGGCGAAGAAGCCTTATGGCAACTGATCCGTTCCGCTTATCCGTACAAGGATCTGACGCGAGAAGAATACGAGCAGCTTCTGGAAATGCTCAGCGAGGGCGTGGAGACGCGGCGCAGCCGCCGCAGCGCTTATATTCACCGTGATCGCATCCATGGCATGCTGCGACCGCGGCGCGGCGCGCGTTTGACGGCGATCACCAACGGCGGCGCCATTCCCGACACCGCCGACTATAGCGTCGTCGAGTTCGCGAGCGAAACATTGGTCGGCACGGTGCACGAGGACTTCGCCATCGAGAGTCTCGCCGGCGATATCTTCTTGCTTGGCAACCGTTCGTGGCGCATTCGGCGGGTCGGTTCGGGAAAAGTTTGGGTCGACGACGCCCAAGGGTTGCCGCCGACCATTCCATTTTGGATGGGCGAGGCGCCGGGACGTACCCTTGAGTTATCCAAGGCGGTTTCGGATTTGCGGATCGCGGTGGCGGCGCGAACGCCCGAGAGAAGCAGGGCGATGCAATGGTTGATCGATCAAGTTCCCATGCCGCAGAGCGCCGCCGAGCAGATCGTCGATTACGTCGCCGAGACGGTTTCGGTTCTCGGTACCGTACCGTCCCAGGAGAAAATCATCGCCGAACGCTTTTTCGACGAGGCGGGCGGTATGCAGTTGATCATTCATTCGCCTTGGGGTGGACGGATCAATCGCGCCTGGGGGCTAGCGCTGCGCAAGCGCTTTTGCGTGAGCTTCGACCGCGAGCTGCAGGCCGCCGCGACGGACGACGGAATTTGTATCTCACTGGTCGAGCAGCATTCATTCCCGTTAGCCGATGTTTTCTCGATGCTCCGGCCGGCGATTCTCGAGTACAATCTAACACAGGCGGCGCTGGCTGCGCCGATGTTCACCAATCGCTGGCGCTGGAATGCCAGTCGAGCTCTGGCGATCATGCGCCACAGCGGCGGCAAGAAAGTTCCCGTGGCCTTGCAACGTATGCGCGCGGAAGATCTTCTCGCTGCGGTGTTTCCGGAACAAGTGGCGTGCCAGGACAACCGCGCCGGACCGGTGCAGATCCCCGATCATCCTCTGGTCAAAGAGACGATGAACGATTGCCTGCACGAGGCCATGGACATGGACGGCCTTGGCGAGATCATCGCGCGCATCGAGCGCGGTGAGATCGAGACGCTGGCTGTCGATACGCCGGCGCCTTCGCCGATGGCGCATGAAATCCTCAATGCCAATCCGTATGCTTTTCTCGATGACGCTCCCCTCGAAGAACGCCGGGCGCGCGCGGTGTCCCTGCGGCGGGTCGACCCTTGGCTCGCGCGTGAATTCGGCCGGCTTGATCCGGCCGCTATCGACGAGGTGCGCAAACAAGCTTGGCCTGAAGTGCGCAATACAGACGAGCTGCACGATTTGTTACTCGGCGTCTGTTTGCTGCCCATCGACGTTCGTCCGGACTGGCACCTACTGGCTCAAAAGTTGATTCAAAATGGTCGCGCAACCATTGCCGCTTGGCAAAGTCCGGCTGGCGAGCATCGCGCCTACGTCGCGGCCGAGAGATCGGATTTGATTCGCTTGGCACTGACGAGTGTTGCATTTACTCCAGCGATCGAGCTTCCACTTGGCTTCGTCGAAACCGTCGCATCCGAAGAGGACGCGATTAAAAAAATCGTCCAGGGCTGGTTGGAAGTCAGCGGACCGATCACCGCGGTCGAACTCGCATCTCGCTTGGGGATGCCGGCCGACAAGATTGAGGCGGCATTGATCGCTCTGGAGAGCGCCGGTGTTGTGCTGCGCGGCGAATTTACGGCCAAGGGCATAGCCGGCGGCGAAGTCGAGTGGTGCGATCGCGTTCTGCTGGCGCGCATACATCGCTTGACGTTGGGTCGAATGCGCCGCGAGATCGAACCGGTATCAGCGGCGGAGTTCATGCAGTTTCTGCTATCCTGGCAACACCTGACATCTCGGACTCGGCTCCGCGGCCGGGACGGCGTGTTAGAAGTGATTCGGCAATTGCAGGGTTTGGAACTGCCGGCGCCGGCGTGGGAACAGCATATTTTACCAGCGCGCCTTGAACACTACGATCCCGCAGATTTGGAGCACGTCTGTCTGGCCGGCGTCGTCGCTTGGGGTCGGCTGCGAAGCGAAACCAATGGGACGGAGCCGTTGTCGGGAGCTTCAATCGTCGCGAAAAGAGGCCGCCGGCTATTGGCGCCCGCACGCAATGCGCCCCTGGCTTTTCTCCTGCGCGAAGAGCTCGATGCTTTTCTTGAAGACAGCCGCCTGCCCTTCGACCAGATCGACACTCTGTCGCCGATGGCAGTGGAGGTCGCGCGCTATCTCGACCGCTACGGCGCTTCATTCCTGACCGACATTGCGCGCGGCACGGGTCTACTCAAAGTCAAAGTCGAGGAGGCTTTGTGGCAGCTCGTCGCTCACGGCATTGCCACAGGCGATGGAATTGCCGGACTGAGAGTTCTCCTGACGCCCGATCATAAACGCCTGGAGCGGCGGCGCAGTCTCCGCGTCATCTCAGGTGCTAGAAGTCGCGAACGCGCCATGCCTGTGGGCCGCTGGTCGCTGTGGCGTGATCCATCGCCTGACGATCGCTTGAGTAGCGAAGCGGTACTGGAGCGGCGCGCCAGACAGTTGCTCGAACGCTATGGAATTGTCTTCCGCGATCTGCTCGCGCGTGAGATGAATATGCCGCCGTGGCGCAGTTTGCTCGGCGTTTATCGGCGCCTGGAAGCCCGCGGTGAGATCCGCGGTGGACGTTTCGTCAATGGGTTTGTCGGCGAGCAGTTCGCCCTATCCAACGCCGTTGAGGCAATGCGTGAGACGAGGCGCAACGCTCGAATGCAAGATAGCCCGGTCATTGTGTCGTCGGCCGACCCGCTGAACTTGGTGGGAATCATCACGCCAGGTGCCCGGGTATCTCCTTATTCAAATCAGGCGATCGCTTATCAAAATGGCCTTGCGATCGATGTCGGCACATTGGGCGAACTCTTGAGCCGGCTGCAGCACCTATCGGTATCAAAGCAAGTCTAGCCCGGGTTTCTACCGCTGGAACAATGACTTCGCGAACAAAACGAACTATCAGATGAATTTTTCCGCGATCGACGAAAAGTACATTCCTGCGTGCTCATCATCACGCAGTTCTGAAATGGGAAGGTGTGTCTGTAGTCGGCGCTTTGTGTTGCGATTAAGAGCGCGGCTGGCCGTTTGCTCGCGGCAGCGGTGAACTCAAGACTTCTTTCAAAACGCGAATTTCAACCACGTCCTCCTGGAGCCGAGTCAACCCTTCTTTAGCTCGATGAATTTCCGCCAGCATGGAATCGAGCTCGCCGATGGAGATGGATTCGAGGGCTTGGCGAATCTTGCGGTTCATGCCAAAAAGGTTTTGCACGCCGCCTTTATCGGAGATTTTGTTGTCCAATTCTAAATAAACGCGAGTAACGCCTTCCATTTGGCTCTTAACGTCGTCCACGAGATTCCTCCTTAGTATACTTGCGACGAATGGTGTGTTGTTGTAACTACCAGAAAACATAGTTGTGCATGGAAAACAAGTGAACGCCGAGCAAAAAAAACTTTTGTAACAACAAATTAGTATTAGAATGGAAATCGCAGTCAGTGGTTAAATTTTAGTTCGATAAAGTATCGAGGTGGAACGACATGAACGAGATAAGAAGTGTCGGTATTCCCAGCCCGAGAGTTGAAGGCGAGCAAAAAGTTGGCGGCGGCGCGGTATATGCTGTTGACGTCACGCTGCCGCAGATGCTTTGGGCAAAAGTGTTGAGAAGCCCCATTGCCCACGGACGGATCAAAAATATGGATATCTCCAAAGCACTCGCATTACCGGGAGTTAAAGCCGTTGTGACAGGAGCGGATATGGCTGGCGCCAAGATCGGCAAGAAGATCGTCGATATGCCGGTGCTTGCAGAGCGAGTCGTTCGCTATGCCGGCGAAAAAGTCGCCGCGGTGGCGGCCGAGAGCGAGGCGATCGCGGAAGCAGCGCTGGATCTAATCGAAGTTGAGTATGAAGACTTGCCTATCGTCACCGATCCGCTCGAAGCGATGGCATCGAACGCGCCGCTGCTCCATCCGGATCTTGCCGAGTACAAAGGGCTGCTCCACAAGATCGATACACCGAGCAACGTGTTCGTCCATCTCACGTGGAAAAAAGGCGAAGTGGAAGAAGGATTCCGCCAATCGGACGTGGTTGTCGAAAATACTTTCACGGTAGCAGCGGTGCATCAGGGCTACATCGAGCCACATTCGTCTCTCGTGCGAGTCAACGCCGACGGCACCGCTGAGATCTGGTCCTCGAACAAGAGCCCGTTCGCTCTGCGCGAGCAGGTGGGCAACGCGCTGCAGGTGTCGCCATCGAGCTTGGTCATTCATCCTTGTTATGTCGGAGGCGATTTCGGCGGCAAAGGCGACGGCAACGATGTCGCGCTCTGTTATACGCTGGCGAAAAAAAGCGGCCGTCCGGTCAAATTGCTGATCGACTACACGGAAGAATTGATCGCGGGAAATCCGCGTCACGGTGCGGTGATTAAGGTCAAGACCGGCGTTAAGAAAAATGGCATCTTGATCGCCCAGCATGTGCAATTCATTTTCGACAGCGGCGCCTACGGCGCTTACCGGCCGCAGGGCTTTTTAGTCGGCGCCCACGATGCGCCGGGTCCCTATCGCGTGCCGAATTGCTTGGTCGAAGAGAATTATGTTTACACCAACAAAATGCCATGCGGTTACATGCGCGCTCCGGGTCATCTGCAAGCCATGTTTGCTTGTGAAAGCCAGTGTGACCTGGTGGCCAAGCGCTTGGGTATCGATCCGACCGAGTTTCGCCGAATGAACTTGATGCAGGACGGCGATACCTCTCCCTTGGGCGAAGTCATTCCACACGTGAAGGCGACCGAGACATTGACCAGAGCGCTCCAGGAGTCGGGCTATCGCCAAGCCAAACCAAGAAAAGTCGGCCGCGGTTGTGCGATCGCCGACTGGGTTTCCAAAGGCGGGGAATCTTACGCGCTGGCAAAACTCGATGGGAATGGCGTGATCACCCTCGCCTCCGCGGTCACCGATACGGGGCCGGGAGTTTTTACCATGATGCGCCAGATCGTCGGTGAAGAGCTCAAGGTGCCGCTGGATTCGATCCGCGTCGAAATGCTCGACTCATCGAAGGTGATCAAGGATACCGGAGTGCGCGGCAGCAGCAGCACCCGGGTGCATGGCAGCTCGGCCCTCGATGCGGCGCGTAAGCTGCGTGATGAGATTCTCAACGTCGCGGCCGAGTCGATGAACGCGGCGCGCGAGGAGTTGATCGTGTACGATGGTGGCGTAACCCATGGACGAGCCGAGCGGCGCATGTCGTTTGCCGAGATCGCCCGCGCCAACGGCAAAGCGCTGACTGCGGAGGGTCATTATGTCAATATGGCCGATGGGCCGGAGGCGTCCCTGGTCGCCCAAGTCGCGGAAGTGGAGGTCGATGAAGAAACCGGCGAAGTGCGGGTAATAAAACTGACCACCGCTCATAATACCGGAACGATTTTGAATCCGCTGACGCACCAAGGTCAGATTGAGGGCGCTGTGATGATGGGCGTGGGATATGGATTGATCGAAAACCTCGCCTATGATGAGAGCGGCAAGGTTTTGGCGACGAATCTCGGCGAGTACAAGATTCCCAACATTCGAGATATTCCGGAGCTCAGAACCACGATCCTGCAATCCGATTTCGGCAGCGGGCCTTATAACAGCATGAGTATCGGCGAGACTGCCTTGATTCCAACGGCTCCGGCTATCGCCAATGCGATTGAGGACGCGGTAGGTGTGCGCATCAAGTCACTGCCGATCACCGCGGAAAAAGTGTTGAACGCGCTCAAGGAACGGTGAGGGCGACGATGGCTTCACCGCTCAAGGGAGTATCAGGTGTGAGGTTTCAGTTTTCGAATATCGGGCTGAGCTGCGTCACTTTTCTGCTGCATGGCTAAGCCTGGTACCGGACCGTTTGAGCAAATCATTCGCGGGACTGATTGCTCGTTGAAAGGGATTCGCGCTGGCTGGTGTACTCAGGCGTCACTGCGTTACGAAATTTGTCTGTTAATAATCATTCTTCCCGCCGCTTGGTGGCTGGGCAAGGACGGCGCGGAGCGGGCGTTGCTGATGGGCAGTAGTTTATTCGTGGTTGTCGTGGAGCTGATCAATTCCTCGATCGAAACGGTCGTCAATCGCATTGGTGCCGAATATCACGAGCTCTCCGGCCGGGCCAAGGATCTCGGCTCCGCGGCAGTTTTCTGTTCCATCATCATGGGCGTAATTATTTGGGTTGTAGTTCTCGTTCATCGGTGAGGCCGGCAGAAATCGCTTGGGTGACGTTATGAAAGTTTATGATGCCGTCGTCAAATATCAGTATCGTTAACAATTATCGCTCGCAGTTCGATCGCGTGATCTCGAAATCGTCCTACGAGGAACTGAAGAGAATGCTCAAGGAAAAAGCGTGATAATAGAATTTTCTGCGTGAGCGCAACCTCCAAGCAGTCCAATGGAATTATCTCATCTTCTCATAATCGGCGCGCCCCGTTCGGGCACCACGCTGCTGGCGACGATGATCAGCCGGCACACGGAAATTGCTATTTTGAACGAAGACAAGGGATGGGGGATGCGGCAGTTGTTGGGAAAAAGAATCGTCGGGAATAAGCGCTGCGTGCCCAATCAAATCGAGCTCAAGAAGCCAGGCCGATTGCATTTTCGTTTTCTCAAAAACATCGGCTTGGCCAAAGAGTACCAAAGCTCTGAGTTTTCCATTGAGGATTACCTGACTCTGCCCAATATCAAGGTGATCGGGCTTATCCGCGGCGGCAACGACGTGATCTCGTCGGTGATGGGTCGCAGCGAAAAAAATTTTCGCGTCGCCTCCTATCGATGGTGCCGATCGATCGAGGTCATACATGAACTGAAGACACGGGTTCCCGAACTCCTGTTAGTGGTATCGTTCGAGAATCTGGTGTTGAGGCCAAAACCGAATATGGAGCGCATCGCGGCGTTTCTGAATGTCGAATACCAAGATCGCATGTTGGAAGGACCCCAATTCAACCCATGGTATCCGGAAGAAGGAATGAACCGTGAAAAAGTCAATCGGTCGCAGCGAGAGAATGTTGATTTCAAATTATCGGAGCGATTTCCGGCCATCTATCGCCAGTACCAAGAGCTCCTGGCGCTTTCCGAAACTGGGCCACAGGAATATGCAAGCGCCGGTGATGTTTCCAATTAACAAACGACCACTATTGCCTGCTGCTCCCCATCAGTGAACGATCTCAATCGGCTGTAACTCGATGAAAAATACTTGAGTTTGAGCAACGCGGGAGCTTGGTCAACGGCTTTGCAGTTTGCCGCGTCGTTCGTGCATTCGCACGAAGAGATTGTAAAAGGACGCGATCGTTCTTTCCTCGTATTCCGGATGACCGTCTTTGTTGCGCGATAATATCGTTATGCTGAGCTGGCGCTTGTGAATTTCCAACAGCTGGGCGCCCTTGAGATCTAGATAAGATCCCAGCGTACGAAGTGTGTTGGGTAACCTGTAGAAATCAGGTAATCGATTTGTCTGAGATCGATTGGCGCGTCCCTGGCGGTCGAGCTCATCGATATCCGGGCCGGTGAAGCTCAAGGACGTGTTCAGGCCTTCGCTGCGCCGGCGTTTCTGCCAGTTTCGCAGTGTGGCCAGCAGCGAACTTTCCTTTTCGGGTTCTCCCTTGACGACAAATCGTTCGCCCTGGTGGCTGAGCTCGAAAACGATGATTCGCTGCGCTTCTAAGGATTGGCCGATGTTACGCAGCTGCTGGTCGTAAGATTTTCCGTTCTGCATCGAAATCCTCGGGTCACGAGACGCGCGCCTGTTGATTTCTGCTCTGATCGCGCAGAGGTCGATGGCGTTCATAACATTCTGCGGCTTTATCGACAAGAGCCAAGCGGTCAACTTTCTTGACAACAACTGGGGCGAAACGTAAGTTGGGTCATCGATATCACCTAATTGCCACGGAGGCATTCATGGCGCGTCCGGAAAGAGCCGGGATTGCACATAGCACGGTAACCTACCACGGGTTACGCGATTGGATCGACCAGGTTGAGAAATTGGGCGAGCTGCTCAAGGTCAACGGCGCCCACTGGGACCGGGAAATGGGCGCGATCACACAGATGCTCACCGAAGGCGGCAAAGGCAAAGCCCCTGCAATCCTGTTCGATGAAGTACCCGGCTATCCGAAAGGCTACCGGACGCTCTACGGCCAGTTTTCAACGATCAAACGTGTCGCTTTGACGCTGGGTTTACCGCTCGAATACGAGCGCAAGGCTGATATCGTCAAGGCTTACCACCACGTCATGACCGATATGAAACTGATCAAGCCGAAGATGGTCAAGAGCGGGCCGATCTTCGAAAACGTGTTGGAAGGCGACAAGGTCGACGTGCTCAAGTTACCGGTGCCGATCCACCATCAATTGGACACCCACCGATACGTCGGCACCGCCGACATGTGCATCACCAAAGACCCTGACGCCGAATGGTATAATTTCGGCGCCTATCGCTGCGAGGTCTACGACGAGAAAACCATCGGCTGCCAGATCACCGAAGGCAAGCACGGCCGGATTCACCGGGATAAATATTTTGAGCGCGGTCAGAGCTGCAAATTTGCCATCGTGTGCGGCCAGGATCCGTTGCTCTATTTGCTGTCAGCCAGCCCGCTGCCGAGCGGCGTGTCTGAGTACGATTTTGCCGGCGGTATCCGCGGCGAACCCGTTGAAGTCGTAAAAGGGCCGTTTACCGGCTTTCCGCTTCCCGCCGACGCCGAGATCGTTATCGAAGGCGAGGCCGTGCCGGGACAGACGAAACCGGAAGGCCCGTTCGGTGAGTGGATGGGTTACTATTCTGACGACGTTGTGCCGCGGCCCTATTTGAATGTGAAGACGGTGCTGTATCGTAATAACCCGATTCTGACCTGTGCGCCGCAACATAAGCCCGTCGACGAAACCGGATTACTCAAAGGCATCGCCGGCGCCGCGGAAATCTGGAATGCTCTGGAAGCCTGCGGCCTGCCAGAAATCATCGGCGTTTGGAATCACGAGGGCGCTCCGGCAACACGCTTCACGGCGATTCAGATCCGCCAACGCTATCCGGGCCACGCGCGCAACGTCCTCCATGTCGCATCCAACTGTATGGCGGGCGCCTACAATGGTAAGTGGACGGTGGTGGTCGACGACGACGTTGATTGCTCCGACATGGACCAAGTGCTTTGGGCCATGGGCACGCGCTTTGATCCGGTAACCGACATCGATATCGAGCAAAAGGCCTGGTCGTCGGGCCGCGATCCGATGTTTTTGCCGGGAAATTTTAACAACCGCATTCTGATCGATGCCTGCATTCCCTATAACAAGAAGCTGCGCGGCGAATTCGCCAAGGTGGTCGAAGTACCCGACGACGTGCGCGCACAGTTAAAAGCGAAATTTCCGCAGATTTTCGATAAATAGTTTTGCCAACTAGTGCCTGAGAATGCATTGGGGGAACCGGAAAAGAATCGACTCCCGCAAAGACGCCAAGGGCGCAAAGTTCGGAGAATTCGATTTTCAGCTTGCGCCTTTGCGCCTTGGCGAGAGAACCTTCCGAGGTCCGAATGGCATTGGTTGAAATAGGAGTTTGAGATGGTTTTCACAAGTTGGCGTGGTGTCGTTGGCGTCGTGAAACCGACGCACCGGCCGGGATCTTTAGAAGAATTTATCCGCCTGCTACCTGAAGGGATCGGCGTCTTTCCGGTTTATCTAAACTTCCAGCGGGGCACGGAAGACGAGTTTCGGGCGGCGCTGAACGCGGTGCACGAAAAGGTCGCGGAGCTGGCGAAGGAAGGCGTTGATTTAATTCACCCCGAAGGCGCGCCGCCGTTCATGGTTCACGGCTTTAAAGGCGAAGAGAAGATCGTCAAAGAGTGGGAAGCCGAATACAACATCCCGATCGTGACGGCCGCTCAGACCCAAGTCGAAGCGTTGCGCGCGCTGGGCATTAGGAAATTCGTCGGCGTCACTTATCTTCTCGGCAGCGTTAACGATATCACCACTCGCTACTTTCAAGAGGCCGGTTTTGAAGTTTTGGCGATGGAGGGAATGAAAGTAGATTTCGCCGACGTTGGCCGATTAGCCTCGACTGAAATTTACGCGCATACCCGTAGAGCTTTCCTGAACAATCCAGGTGCGGACGGCATTTACATGCTTGGTACCGGCTGGCGCTGTCTCGACATCATTCATTTGCTCGAAGAAGACTTTCAGGTTCCGGTGGTGCACGCGGTTCCGGCGCGTGTGTGGTCGGTCGAGAAGCGGTTGCATGTGCGGCAACCGGTGAAAGGGTTTGGCAGGTTGTTGGAAGAAATGCCGTAAGATCAGTCGTAATTTCAGCACTTCCGGCTATGTCATTTCGAGGCGAGCCGAGAAATCTATCTTTGAGAAAGATCTCTCACTTCGTTCGAGAAGACAGGACAGTGCCTAGCATTGGAAAGGCGGGTTTTTTTCGCGGCAGAAACTAGAATTTCCCTTCCTTCTCAAGTTTCCTGACAAACCGTTCGTCAACTAATTCTTCCGCTTTGAGCTTGCGGATTTTTT
>Ga0137403_10005844_pt1 | contig 14194 bp, 11 predicted proteins | sample CZOMad2_1_16fung_FD_122057 | JGI IMG/M metagenome (GOLD analysis project Ga0137403, IMG submission 122057) | Vadose zone soil fungal communities from Angelo Coast Range Reserve, California, USA - CZOMad2_1_16fungal (Hybrid Assembly) | ecosystem: Environmental > Terrestrial > Soil > Vadose zone... | reverse complement strand
GTCTAACGAGGGATGGCTGCGCGAATGGTTTTTAGCCGGATTGCGTCAAAAGTCGGGGGACTGCTCTTCGAATCTTAAAAGTGGAGGCTGCGATGAATCGAGGCGTGGGGACTCGGAAACTAGGTGAGGGGGCCTGGCTTTTGCTCGTGTGGCTTGTCGTATGCGCTTTGCCGGCGTTTGGCCAAGTGGATCGTGGCGCCATCGCAGGCAGGGTTATGGATTCTTCCGGTGCCGTCGTACCAAAGGCGAGCATCACTGTGACCAACAAAGCTACTGGGGTTGCTATAACAACCCCCGTCAATGACTCGGGGGAGTACCAAGTTCTTGCGCTGATTCCCGGCAGCTACACCGTAAAGGCGAGTGCAGACGGTTTTGAAAGCGTGCTAAGGGACGACATAGAGTTGCATGTACAAGATCGTCTTTCCATCGAATTTGTCCTGAAGGTCGGGTCAGTGACCCAGGAAGTCGTAGTTACTGGCGGAGAGCCGCTCCTACAAACACAAACGGCCGATGTCGGAAACGTCGTAGACACGCAACTGGTCAACGATCTGCCATTGAACGGAAGGCGTTATGCAGATTTAGCGCTCTTGGAGCCGGGAGTTCAGAAGTTTTATGCCGCCAACAACCCTGCGCCAGACCGCTTCAGTGTCAATGGGAATCTCGAACTGCAAAACAATTTTCTATTGAACGGCGTCGACAACAACTCCTGGTCGGAAAATCTGCAGGAGTTCTCTGTGCAGGTCGTGCAACCACCGCCTGATGCCGTGCAGGAATTTCGCGTGCAGACTCGGACCTACTCCACAGAATTCGGCAATTCCGCCGGAGCGGTGATCAATGCGACTATCAAATCCGGCACGAACCAGTACCATGGAAATCTGTTTGAGTATCTACGGAATGCGGCACTCGACGCCAACTCCTGGGTCAACAACGCCAACCCAATGAATGGCAAGCCCCTTCCCAAGGGACACTTTGTACAAAACCAGTTCGGTGGCACGTTCGGCGGTCCGATTATCAAGGACAAGACTTTCTTTTTTGGCGATTTCGAACGCTTCAGCAGCCGGGAATCCACTACGATCCAAAGCACAGTTCCTACGCCGCTCATGAAAGCGGGGAATTTCACGGAATTGCCATTCGCGTTGAGCGATTCAACCGTTCCGGGGCAGTCTGGCTGCTATGTCGGCAATATCCTTCAGGCGACGAGCAGTACTGGCCAAACGTGCCTCGATCCCGTTGCCGCCAAGCTTATGGCGTTGCTGCCCGACCCGAACAAACCTAGCCTAGTTGCTCTGCAGGGAACACCAGGGAGCTGGAAAAGCCAGTCGAACTATCTCTTTCCGGCGCCGGTGCCCGATGACGTCTATTCGTTCGACGGGCGCGTCGATCACAACCTCAACCAGACCAATCGGTTGTTTGGCAGCTACAGCTATCGTCACCTGAGCCGTCAGGATCCGCCCTGGACCAGTAACGGCGTTATTGGCAGCGGCAATTTCGCAACTCAATACCGCATCCACACGCAGTCGCTCGCGTTGGGCTGGACACGTACTCTTTCGAACTCTTTGGTAAACGATGCGCGGTTTGGCTTCAACCGTGATTACGCGCACAGCGATCCCATCGGCGTAAGTCTCGGCAGTTCCCAAGCCGAATCTCTTATCGGCCTGACAGGGATCCCGGATGGGCCCGGATCTGGTGGACTGCCGCCAATTGAGATCAACGGCTTGACCCGAATTGGCACGTCGCCATGGCGGCCGCAGTATCAGATATCGCAGGCCTGGAACATTATTGAGGGCTTGAGCTGGCTGAAAGGCGGTCATAGTTTCAAGTTCGGCTATCAATACCTTAAGCGTTCCGACAACTTTCTTGATCTCCGTGCACCGCAGGGAGAGTTGCAGACTAATGGAATTTACACTACTGGTGGGGCGTTCGGGGTGCCGGATTTCCTGCTTGGAGATGTAGATGGCGTACATTTCACTACCCCTCACGTGGTCCACTATTTCCAGCCAGGGCATTCGTTCTACGCGATGGACACTTGGAAAACGACGCCGAAGCTCACCCTCACTTACGGCCTCCGCTACGAGCTTTTCGCGCCGCTCATGGACCGGACGAACAACACCAGCAACTTCACTCCGGACAATGGCGGAGGAATCGTGACGGCGGCTAGCAATGCGTCCGGCTGGTTTGACCGTGCATTAATTCATCCGGATCTGAATGATTTTGCGCCGCGTCTTGGTTTTGCTTACCAGATGACGAATCGCGTCGTTTGGCGTGGAGGCTATGGCGTTTTTTATCAGCACAACAACCGGATCGGCTCGGAAAGCCTGATTCAGATTAATCCGCCTTTCCTTCTTGACGTTCAGTTGAATCAGAGTGGCGCTAACACGGTATTTCAACTACGGAATGGCTTCCCACTAAGTACGATCACCGGTTCGGGATTCGATCTGACGCAAATCCAACTTCGCGCACAGGATCCGAACCAGCGTTCGAGTTACGTCGAGCAAGCAAGCTTTGGTCCGGAAATTCAAGTTACAAACGACACTGTTCTTGCCGCCACTTACGTGGGGAACTGGGGTCGCAAGATGAACCGCCTGCGTGACTACAATCAGGCGCAAGTGACCGGCTTCGATAACGGCTGTCCTATTCTGCAGTACCCGTTCGCCAATCTGAACACCGTATCAAACATCGATACGTTCGCCGGAGTGGGCGTCGCTTGTGCTTCAACTGGCCAACATGCGTTCTTGGAATACGCCAGCAATGACGGAAACACCGACTACAATTCCCTGGAACTCTCCCTGCGCAGGAAGATGTCTAAGGGATTGAGCTACGCGTTGAATTACACCTTCAGTCACGGGCTCGCCAATTTCGGGGACAATCTGACGGCTGGCGCGTTCCCGCAAAACGCTTATAACTACGGCGCGGAGATGAGCAATTCGAATCTCGACATTCGCAGCCGTTTTGTTGGGAATTTCATTTATGATTTGCCTTTCGGTCAGGGCAAGCGCTTCCTCTCCAACCCTGGCGCAGCTAGCCGCTGGTTGGGCGGATGGCAATTGAACGGGATCGTCACGCTGCAGACCGGCAGTCCCTACAGCGTCACCGCTCCGAATGACGGCTTGATGGGCTTTACCCACTCCGTTTACGCCGACTGCATCGGAGATCCGTTCTCCGGCGCAACAACCGATCACAACTCCTATACCACTACGGGATTCCTAGTTAATCCGGCAGCATTTGCTGCCCCGGCTCCAGGAACCTTCGGGACATGTGCTCCGCGGAAGTTCCATGGCCCCGGCATTCAGATGGTTGACCTGAGCCTCTTCAAACAGTTCAGATTTACGGAACGATGGCAGTTGCAATTTAGGGCGGAATTCTTCAACGCTTTCAATCATCCTAACTTTGGGAACCCGAGTGTAGACGTTTCTTCGCCGGGATCTTTCGGAAAGGTTTCCAACACCCTTGCGCCCATTTTGGGCACCGATTCAGGAGGACCGGGCGATCCTCGTGAGATCCAACTGGCACTGAAGCTGTACTTCTAACTGTGCCACGAGCAAAACGTGAGACTCGAAAGGGTTCATTGTTTTGCGTAACTGTACGACTGATGAGGGAAGGCCCCTCGGACCGACTTGCAGGAGTGGGACCCAAACCACCTTCCGCTGCTGCGCTCTAACGAGAGTGGTGGTGAACGGCGAAGGAAAAGGCCCGACGAAAGATTGGGTCAGGTGACTTCCAGGAAGAGGACCGAAAGGGAACCACCGTATCTCGTGTCGAAAATAGTTAAGACGATGTCAAAACCACGGTAGTTAGAAGATCGTGGGACAAACTCCGGCGCAACCTGCTTACGGACGGAGTGGCATCCGGCATACAGGTGGGCTGATCCTGGAAGAGGCGGTGGTACGGAACGTGGGAACCTTCGGTGTCGATGCCAACGGAGAAGCCACAAGTGGCCTGAACCACGAGGGCGAGTACGGATGCGACATCAAGGGGCGGACTACCTCGTAGTAGCGAGGAAGCGGAGTAATGTCCGCGGAGCGAAGGAGGTAGGTCATCTACGTCGGAACCATAATGGGTCAACTGGCGACAGGAGGAACCCGCCGGTTTCGACGGAGGGCGGCAGCTCTCGTGGATGGCACGAGCCGTGTGACGGGAGACTGTCAAGCACGGATCTGTGAGCGGCTCGGGGTGAAATTCCCCGGGCCGACTCGGCGCCGTGGGGGAGCGGCAAAAACCGCTCCCGCATTTTCTTTCGCGTGTTCTTTATCCCGATACGATCTGGGGTCAGGCGCCCTTCGAGGAGGCGATTTGGCGTCCACGTCTCGAGTGACGGCGGCGGTCGAGTTCCTGAAAAATCAGTATGTCGAGAGGTATGGAGTCGAGCGCCGGTTTTTCGCAGGTTGCTTTGGGATTTTTGGCCATGGCAATGTTGCTGGGATCGGACAGGCGCTTCAACAAAATCCAGACTTCCCGTATTACCTGAGCCGCAACGAACAAGCCATTGTGCACCGGTTCTTCAGCAACTGGAGTCGCAACAGGTTGCTTCAAGCCGGTTTCTCGTTATTGGGACCGTACCTGAGTAGCTCTTCGTTAGGCGTGAACGACATTTGTTCTGAGGGAGGGAGCTACAAGGATTCATAAACAGAACGGGAGCAACAAAGAATTGGTGCAAGTGCACTTTCACCCCGGGGAGGTACAGATGGCCAGAAGTTCTTACGTGCAGGAGGTAATGAATCACTCGGCTTTAATCGCGCACGACAAATCCGGTGTTCTGCTTTCCATGACGCGCGAGCAAGCCAATTGGAAGACGATCAACTTTTCAGTGCGAAGATTGATTGCCGGACAATATTGGCAGAGCAACACACGAAATGAGGAAGCCGCCCTGGTAGTCTTGGGGGGAAAAGCGACGGTAGATTGGGGCGAAGGGCCCCGGGAAATTGGCGGTCGAAGAGACGTTTTCAGCGGCTATCCACATGCGGTTTATTTGCCTAGTCGCACGACATTTGAGATCTCCGCGGTCACGACCTCCGAATTTGCCGACTGCCGCACTCCTTCCACTGCGCGACTCAGTCCTCGGATCATCGCTCCGGCGGACTGCCGCGAAGAAATTCGCGGCGGAGGGAATTGCACTCGCCAAATCGTCGATGTGATTCCCCCTGAATTCCCTGCAGAGAAGCTACTGATCTGCGAGGTTTACACGCCAAGTGGAAATTGGTCGAGTTATCCTCCCCACAAGCACGATGTTCACAATCCCCCAGGTGAAGCGGATCTCGACGAAACCTATTACTACCGAACAAGCAAGCCCGAGGGTTACGCATTTCAGCGCTTGTATGACGCAGGTGGCACCCGCGACGATACTTTGACTGTGATAGATGGAGATCTGGTGCTCATTAAGGATGGCTACCATCCCGTCGTCGCGGCCCATGGGTATGACGTGTATTACCTCAATGTGCTAGCCGGAAGTGCGCGCTCCATGGCGGCCAGTGACGACCCACGCTACGCACACCTGCGCAAAACCATCTTGGAGCATGATCCGCGTGTGCCTCTGGTGCGCCCGGACCAAACAGAACGCACTTCGTAGCGTGAGGGACGGCTTGGGTTGGAGTGCGAAGGTGTGGCGCCGTTCATTTTAACTTTTGTCGAGAGTTTCCAACAACGAGTTTCACCGCGCAATTGGGATCCTGGGAAGGAGAGATTGGAAATGTCACATAAGGTAGGGTTTGTTGGGGCGGGAGGTGTTGCCGGGATACATGCCGCTGTGATGGCAAAGGATTCCCGGGTAAAGATTCACGGTTTTTTTGATGTGGACGCGGCACGTTCGCAAGCATTTTCAGGCCGGTTCGGCGGCCATGCTGCGAAGTCAATCGAAGACCTTCTCATGCAGTGTGATGCTGTGTTTGTTTGCACTCCCAACACCACGCACGAGGATGTGGCCATGCAAGTCCTGGAAGCTGGCAAACATGTTTTTTGCGAGAAGCCCTTTGCGCTGAATCTGGAATCCGCAACCAGGCTACGCGACCGAGCAGCCCGTTCTGGACTGATTTATCAGGTGGGCCACAATCGCCGGTTTGCACCGGTCTACAAAATTCTTAAAGGGGCAATTGAAAGGGACGAACTTCGCCCGCTTTCCGTCCACGCCAAAATGAATCGCGGAGAGTTGGTGAATCCTCCCTGGGTGTGGAATGCCGACCTTACCGGAGGCTTTCTGTATGAAACGCCCGTCCACATGTTTGATTTAATGACCTTCTTTTTTGGAAAGGTCGAGTGGGTGCAAGTGGCCGCGCGTGCTCACGAGCACGACGAGCTGGATGATTTTTCCATCTTGCTGAATTTCCAAACCGGCCTCCAGGCGACGATGAAGACGTATGCGCATGCGAGCTGGCATTTCCCCTTTGAGCGGTTTGAGGTCTATGGGAGGCACTCGACTTACGAAACCTTTGAGATGGAAAGAATTTCTTTCACCGACGGTTTAGAAACCAAAACGACAACTTTCGATTTCTCGCTCGCAAGCATGCACGAAAAGTGGGGCTACATCGAAGAGGATCGCCTCTTTGTGGACGCTCTCGATGGAAAGTCTCCCGCTCCCGTAACTGCTGAGGACGGTTACCAGGTCGTGGAGTTGATCGAGGCCTGCTACCAAAGTGCGCGAGATGGCGCTCGTGTGCACCTGGACGCGCCAGTGAGGAAACTCTGACATGGAAAAGCTCTCCGAGAGATTCCACTTCGCGTCGGCGCCTGTCAGCTGGGGCATTCAGGATGACTCGGGTCCCGCTTGGGAACAACCCTACGAGCGCATCCTGGACGAAATTCTTTCAGCTGGGTATACGGGAACAGAATTGGGCCCTTACGGCTATTTCCCGACCGATCCCAAAATACTTGCGGAAAGCTTGAAGCGCCGCGGAATGACCATACTCTCCTCATTTGTCCCGGTGCCCCTTGCAGACGATTCGAAAAAGGGCATGGTGATCGAACACGTCCGCAAAGTTGGAGCGCTCCTCTCCGCGTTGGGCGCCAAGCTGTTAGTGCTCTCTGATGCGCAGACGCCGAAGCGGCAATCGCTTGCTGGCCGCGTTCCCTCTGATGGGCGGGAATCCTTAAACGGCGAGCAATGGAAAAGTGTTGGGAGAATCGTTGATGAAATCGAGCACGTTGCTGGGGAATTTGGCTTGAGCCTGGTTTTTCATCCTCACGTTGCCACCTATGTGGAAACGCCAATGGAGGTCGAGCACCTTTTCGACTCACTCGCACATACTGGAGTGGGTTTGTGTCTGGACACTGGACACTGTGTTTATGGCGGGGGTGATCCTGCCGAGGAAGCAAAGAAATATCGGCATCTCCTGCGCTACGTGCACATCAAAGATATCAATGCTGGCGTTCTCGGGGAATCGCGGCGCAAGAATTTCAATTTCGAACAGGCCGTAGGTGCTGGCATATTTTCAACGATTGGAGATGGCTGCATTGATTTTAAAGGATTCCTCCAGTTTCTGGCGGATATCCGATATTCGGGTTGGATGGTCGTTGAACAGGATGTGATCTACGGCAAAACACCATTGCCGCCAGTTGAAACCATGCGCGCCAGCCTGAGCTATCTGAAAAACGTAATGTCTGGTCTGGAGCCCGCAAGCAAATCAGCGGCAAGAAACGCTTGATGCGAAACGACGGTTCTTGCAGCAATGAACTCGCTTACGCGGCCCGAAGGTTCATCTGCTTTCCAAAGGCCTGAACGTACTCCATTAACACCTGCTGCGCGACTTCGGGGCGGGCTACCAAGGGGTTCTTCTCAAGGGCCGCGAGTGCCATCTCGTACGAGTGTTCCATCGACGCGCGTACCGTAAGGCGCTCGTATTCCTTCACCCGCAAGAGCAAGGAACGCACGGCTTCCGGCGCGCGACCGACTGATTGCACTTGTACGCCCCGTGAGGAGACTTGGCAGGGAAGCTCAACTGCATCATTGGGCTCGAGATCCTGCAAAGCAATGCCGTTACGAACCGTAAGCGGAATCAATGAGGGCACTTCTGCATGGAGGGCTTGCAACACCAGTAAAGCAATCCGCTCATACCCGGAAAACTCCGAGTAAAGTTCCTGATTTTCCTTGCGCCGCTCGCCTGCCGTGGCTTCGATGCTGAAGTAAGAAGCGTTTCGTTCACGCAGGTAGCCTTCATAGATCTCGATCAATTTAGATTCAGAAGCCTGAGCCAACTCTTGAAACAGACGATTGTTCATAGCGGAAATGGCCTGACCGCGGGAATGTCCACTTCGCTTGGTATTCTTATACGCCTCCTGAGGAAAATAGTAGAAGTATAGGTATTCCGTGGGTAGTAGTCCGAGTTGTTGAATGAATTCCACGGGAAAGAGCCCGTGTCGATAGCATTTCTGAATAATTTCTGGAGAAGCCAACACTTTGGGCAGCAGTTCCGTGCCCCATTCGTCGCGGATGGAGCGAACCCAGCCCAGGTGATTCAAACCGAGATAGTCGAAATGAAGTCTGAAAGGGTTTCGTCCCAGCGCATTGGCAATTGCTTCGAATGTTTCCAGCGGAGTGTCGCAGACGCCGACCACGTTTATCCCGGAATGATTCAAGAGTCCTTGGGAAACAATGCCGACCGGATTTGTAAAGTTGATGACTGTCGCCCGCGGAGCTACGCGTTCGATTAACTGCGCGTATTCCAGCATCGTTGCCAAGTTTCTCATGGCGCATGCGAATCCGCCGGCGCCTACGGTCTCCTGGCCTACTAGCTCGTGCGCAAGAGCGATCATTTCATCTTTTACCCGCGCGCCAATACCACCTACCCGAATGCTTGTGATCACGTAGTCCGCTCCCTCAAGGGCCTGTCCAGGATCGGAAAATGTCTTGAGACGGGCGCGAATTCCGCTCCGCTTCCCCATCGCCTCCGCAACTCTTCCCATCGTTTTCAGGCATTCCGGATCTGTATCCCAAAACGCCAACTCCTCTAGGTGCACGTTGTCGCCTGTTGCTGCCAGACCGTGGACCAGCAGGGGAGTCCTAACCCCGCCGGCTCCGATGAGAGTGATCTTCATGATGGCGCCTTGTCCTCCTGTACGAATTTCAGTATGCCGAGCAGCGTCGCTGTCTCACTTGCTCAACGGCTATTCACCGAAGCTTATCCATGAACGCCCTAAGTTCTCTGCGTGTCGGGATGGCCGACGATCCCCCTGCGCAGGTCGTGGCGAGCGCACCGCAAACGTTTCCCGCTCGCAGGCACTCCTCCAGCGGCCACCCCCCAAGATAGCCATGCAGAAAACCGCCGTTGAACGCGTCACCAGCTCCGGTCGCATCCACGGCGTGGACGCGAACGGATTTCATGCGTAAGACCTTTCCATCCCGAATGGCAACGGAGCCGTCCTCGCCAAGCTTGATGACGGGAACGCGAAGCCACCGAGCCAACTTGTTCAAAGCCTTCTCGACGGTTTTTTCGCCGGTCATCGCTCGCGCTTCGGGCTCATTTGGAAATGAAAATTGCAATTGCCTTAGCAGTGATGGCAATCGGGACGATTCCAACACCTCCGGATTCCAGCCGATATCGACGGAAACCGTTAGGCCTTGCTCGCGGAATCTGCGGATTGCCGGAATCCATTTTTGCGGGGGCCAGAGTGCGCACGCTAGATGCAGATGCTTCGCGCGACGAATCTGATTCTGTGCACCTGCGCTTTTCAGCGCCCTATACAGAGTATGGTTGATGGTGTCGTGCGTAATCATCATGCGGTCGCCATCGAAAGCAGCGCATACTGTCATCGCCGTCGGCAAGAGCACATCGAACTCACAACCCTCAACCGAGACTCCACTCTGGACCAATTTCTGCCACGACGGAGTCGTTGGAGCGTCTCGCCCGACCCTTGTAATCACGGAAGTGGGGGTACCCAATGCGGTAGCCACTAACGCAGTTGTTGCCAGTCCGCCCCCGGGAAATCTCGCCAGGCTGCGAGTCTTCACTTCCCTCCCCATGCGGGGAACACTCGGGAGATCGTAGAAAACCAGATCATTAAAAAATTCGCCAAAAACCACCAAGCCCTTTGCGGATCGAGCAACAGCGCGAGTCATCACGCTCGAAATCATAGCAGAGTTGTTGGAGCCGGCCAAAAAAGAGGAAGGAAATACCGAAACGTTTTGGCGCCAGTATTTTAGCGGCTGTGCGAAACATCGTCCCTGGCGCCATTAAATAGCAACCATATTAGGTTGTATAAGCATTTGGCAACTAATATAGGTTGCTCTAGCAAAAGGCAACCTTATTAGGTTGACATGGCACCGAGTGCCCGTATGATATGAGCATGGCGCCAACCAGGGGAAAAGAGGCACTTCGCGGCGAGCCTTGCCTTGCGCTCATCGGAGACATGGTGGGTTCGCGTGAGTTGCTTCCTAGCCGACGCCCAAAGATACAGGAGAGATTCAAAGAATTTATTCAATATCTCAATAAGAAGTATGCGAAAGACATCTTGGCGAAGTTCGTCATTACCCTCGGCGATGAATTTCAAGGCCTGCTTTTGTCTGCAACACCTATTCCTGACTTGATGTGGGACATTGACCAGAGATTTTCAGATCGCGACCTGAGAGTGGGTGTCGGATTTGGGGTCTTGACTACACCCATCCAAAAAGAGGCCATAAATGTCGATGGACCTGCGCTCTATAACGCGCGGGCTGCAATAGAGAGCGCCAGGCGCAAAAGAACCTTGGGTGGGGTCTTTGTTGGCTTCGGCGAGACGGATCAAGTGATGAATGGCATCGCTCGCCTTCTTTCCTTCCACCGTTCCGAGCTCACCCAACAACAGCTTCGAATCGCAGAACTTATGCGCGAGGGACGCACTCATCTGGAAGCTGCGGAGCAGCTGAAGATCAGCCGACAAGCCGTTACCAAGCAGGTAAAGTCAATGGGCTGGGGAGCATATGCCGAAGCAGAATTGGCTTGGCGAGTCTTTATCGAAAAATGGGTAAATCCAACACTAGAGAAAAAACGTGCCAAGAATCATCATTAGCGATCAGTTTTTGATCTGGTCCGAATTGTTCGGGCTGTGGTCCATCGTGTCTTACGGAATCATGGCCGATCCCCTGCCCGAGGATGCGGACGGAGGCACGTTCAAATGGCAAACTTGGCGCTGGGCTCTGCTTTTGAGGATCGTGGTCACAGCAGTTTTCTCCTATTGGATCTGCCACTCCGTCATTGTTAGCGCTTGGCTAGCTACCTTGATCGCCATTCAACCGTGGTTACGATTCCGAAGTCCTAAAAAGTGGACGGCCGAACTCGAGATACTAGTCGTGGTTTTGAATCTGCTCTTTGTCTTGGCCTTCATAAGACATCTCGATCTACAGATGCACGTCTATCTTCCGTTGCCAATCTCTCGTCAACAAATATCGGCAATTTCCATTGTAAGCGGTGTCTTGCTTTTCGTTATTCGAGGTGGGACATACATCGTGCGCGGATGTCTCCGCAAAACCGAAACCCTGCCGCAACTTTCGTCGCGCGGCACGGCAGCAGATGACGATACCGGAACGACGAGACTTGATCTAGTGGAGATAAACCGCGGCCGCCTGATCGGAAATTTGGAGCGCTTGGTTCTAACCCTGGTCGTAGTTGCGGGGAGTTATGCAGCGTTGGGCTTTCTCGTCGCAGCAAAAGGCCTAATTCGGTCAGAGGAACTCCAGGAGCGGGAATTTGCGGAATATTTCCTGGTGGGCTCTTTATGCAGTGTCTTGGTGGCCCTGTGTGCCGGCCTGGTCATAAGGCACACCCTTCTAATGTTATGGCCGGAGCTTCTGTCGCTACAGATGGGATCCTAAATTTGCAACACCCAGGTTTTTTCGATGAAAGAACGACAGCCCAGGCGAGCCTGCCTGATATCGGTAAGGGCGACTGTGCACGGACTGTGCACGAAGCATAGGCTTTCATTACATTGGAGTTAGCTTCGAGCGCGGGCCACCCCTTCGGGGTGGTTGTGTGACCCTGAAACTCCATCAGAGATTTACAATCCGAGACACAACATGGCTCGGCAGCTAAGGCCGTTTTTTTCGATTGGAGCGTTGTTGCCCGACTTTGAGCATGGCTCCGGTGTTGGCGATTGTCTAGATGGTGGCGGGTGTTGTCCTGAACAAGGATAGCGGCCCGACCCCGCTGGGGAGACTGAGTAGTTTCGCCGACCGGGCCGGGCCGCGTTGAATTCAACGTGGAGAGGTAAGCATGAAACCCGGGCCACTGGAGAAAGCCAAGAAGGCAAGTGACCATTCAACGCGCTGCCATTGGAATGAGATGAACCGCCAGCAACGGCGGGACATGATGCGGAAGATCCAAAGCGACGACCTCAACTTGGAGGTGGTACATCCCGACGCTGCGGGCATTGATATCGGCAACGAATCCCACTACGTAGCTGTACCGCCAACGCGCGATTGCCAACCGGTGCGGCGATTCGGATGCACGACAGCTGAACTGAAAGCGATGGCCCATTGGCTAAAGCAATGCGGGATTCAGACTGTCACGATGCAATCCACAGGGGTGTACTGGATTGCGGTATACGACATCCTCGAAGCGGCTGGTTTGGACGTGTATCTGGTCAATGCACGAGACACTAAGAATCCACCAGGGCGCAAGAGCGACGTGCAGGAGAGCCAATGGCTGATGAAGCTGCACACCTATGGGCTGTTGCGAAATTCGTTCCGTCAGTCGCAGGAGATTCGCACCATGCGGACGTACTGGCGGCAGCGCAATGATCTGGTACAAAGTGCGAGCCGGCACATTCAACGGATCCAGAAAGCGTTAACGAAGATGAATCTCCAGCTGGCCAACGTGCTGAGCGATGTGAGCGGCGTGACCGGGCAGGCAATCATCAACGCGATTTTGGCCGGCGAGCGAGATCCGTATAAGTTGGCTGCATTTCGGGATCCTCGTGTGCAGACGAGTAAGGACGAGATCGCGCGAAGTCTGGAAGGTAATTGGCAAGAGGATCTGTTGTTCGTGCTAAAGCAGGAACAGGATGGTTACGAGTTTTGCCAGAAACAGATGATCGAATGTGATCGGAGGCTTGAACAATACTTCCAGCAACGAGAGGATCGGAGCCAAGGCACCAGCCTGCCAGAAGAGAAGCGGAAGACACGACTCAAGAAGAAGAACGGCAATAAACCGCAGTTCGGGCTGCGTGCTGACTTGTTTCGCATGACCGGTACGGACCTGACCCAGATCGACAGCATCGATGTTGTGACCGCGGCCACCATCGTCGGCGAAGATGGGATATGAGCAAATGGGAAACTGAAGACCATTTCGTTTCCTGGCTCCGTCTGTGTCCCGACAATCGAATCAGCGGGAACAAGATTATTGGAAAAGGTCGCCTGCCGACGAACAATCGGATCAGTATCGCTTTGAGGATGGCAGCCAGCACCCTACGGGTCAGCAACACCTATCTCGGAGCTCAGTTTCGCCGATTCAGAGCGAAGCTCGACGCTCGCGTCGCGGTCAAGGCTATGGCAGCCAAGCTGGCCCGCCTGGTTTACCGCATGATGCGCTATGGAATGAAATACGTGGATCAAGGAGCCAGGTTCTACGAGGCCCAACACGCACTCTCCAGGTCAAACAACTAAAGTGGAAGGCCGCCAAGCTCGGATACCAACTCGTCCCAAGCTGCTTCAACCTAACGTACGGGAGTTTCTGGGGAGCGAAAAGCAGATTCCCCAAATTATTGAAAAACATTGGAAACCAAAATAGTAGAAAGAGCCATTAGAGAGGACTCCGGTTCTTTGCAAGCAGGGGGTCACCGGTTCGCTCCCGGTCACGTCCACCAGATTTCAAAGAACTTATTGAACTGTATCGTGTCGCTGACTGCTTGAATGTAGTGACTTTTGTAGGTACCCCGCGTCAATTTCAGCCGTGGCGATTGCGTCTAGGGCCTTACGTTTCGCCTCCACGCGAATGTGGCTGTAGTGTTCCAACATCCGTTTCGATAAGTGGCCTGCGATAGCCATGATCGTTTGTTCCGATGCCAAGCCCTCAGCCAGTTTAGTGATTACGTGGTGCCTGAGATCGTGGAACCGGAGTCCGGGCAAGCCAGCTTCCCGCGTGGCGGCGCGCCAGGCCGTGCGGAAGCTACGCATCGGGCGCGTTGCGTCGATGTGGTGATTTTCGCAGGCTGGGAAGATGATTTCACAGCGGCAGCCAACCTTTCCAAATTGGTGGGAAAGGGCACTCCGGTTGGCAATGTTCAGCCCGTTGCTTAC
>Ga0137403_10005842_pt1 | contig 14198 bp, 7 predicted proteins | sample CZOMad2_1_16fung_FD_122057 | JGI IMG/M metagenome (GOLD analysis project Ga0137403, IMG submission 122057) | Vadose zone soil fungal communities from Angelo Coast Range Reserve, California, USA - CZOMad2_1_16fungal (Hybrid Assembly) | ecosystem: Environmental > Terrestrial > Soil > Vadose zone... | reverse complement strand
AGACTTGTGAGCCGTCGGAGCTGTAATGCTGCTCAGGACCGTTTCGGCTGCTAGACGGCCCATCCGCCGCAGGGGCTGCCGGACGGTCGTTAAGGCAGGGTTTTGAAACGCGGCACTTTGAATATCATCAAAGCCCACCACCGAAACATCCTCCGGGACACGATAACCATTCTCGCGAAGAGCCCGAATTGCGCCGATCGCAGAAATATCGTTGAAGGCGAACAGCGCCGTGAACGCCTCCCTGTTGGCTACGAGTTTGTGAGTAACTCCGTAGCCGACTTCGGGAGATGGCGAATCGCCCTCCAGCTGTACGACCAATTCCGGCCGTATCTCCAGGCCGAGGCGCTTGGCGGCTTTGCCGATCGCGTTCCACCGCACCTCGGTGTCGGAGCTGAAAGATTGTCCTTTGATGAAAGCGACACGACGATGCCCCAGGTGATAAAGGTGATCAAGCGCAAGTTCGGCGGCGCGGTCATGGTCGAGGACGATCTGGGTGATGCCCTTTGATTTGCCGCGCCCGGACACGGACACTACCGGAATCGAAATCCGTTGGGTCCAGGGAGTGTCCACCGCGATCAGGCCCTCCACGGAACGCCTCTGGAGCACCTGCGGGTACTCTTCGATCAAGTCCGGCATATGACGATGGCTCGCAACCAGGTAGAAGTAACCTTCCTGTAATAACTGATCTTCGATTCCACCCATCACGGCGGAGGCATAGCCTTCGCTGACTTCCGGCACCAGGACGCCGATCATGTAGCTGCGTTGCGTGCGCAGAGAGCGCGCCACGAAGTTGGGGCGGTAGTTAAAGTTGCGGGCGGCCGCGAAAACCCGGTCCTTGGTCCTTTGGGGAATGGAATCTGCTACCGGGGATCCGTTGAGAACCAGTGAGATGGTGGCGGACGAAAGGCCGAGGTAGTCCGCCAGCATGCGCTGGCTGACCGGCTCATTCCGGTTAAGCGGTGATTGTTGTTTGGCTTTCCGGGCACGCACGCGCGCAGTATACACTGCAGGCTGCCGGCGGGCGGTCGAGTTTTCGCCCTTGACAAGCCCGCGAAATACGTATTTCATACTTGCGATCGGTGATTGACTAAACCGGTTTAGTAGAGCCTCCGACTATGGCCTGCCCCTGTCTGAATTGTTCGCTAATATCGCCGTTTCGCCCCGCTGTCCGGGGTGTGAACGCGGCCCGCAAATTTCTGAGTTGCCTTTTGTTGGTGTTTGCTGTCTTTCCAATCGCGCCCGCCCAAGCGCAAGCGCGACCTGCAGCTTCCCTTCAGGGTCCGAGCCCCACAGTAATTCAGGGGGGCATCGCGGACCCCAGCCTCGGTCCCAAGGTCGAGGCCCTGCTGCGCAAGATGACACTGGAAGAGAAGGTCGGCCAGTTGGTGCAGTACTCGGCCGGTCAAGCCACCGGACCCGGAACGGGGCGCACCGACTACAAAGACATGATTGGCAAGGGGCAGATTGGGGCCCTGTTCAACATTACGAAAGCGCGCGACTCGAATGCTTTCCAGCGGATTGCGGTTGAACAATCACGGCTGCGTGTTCCCTTGCTCTTTGGATTGGACGTCATTCACGGTTTCCGCACTGAGTTTCCGATTCCGCTCGGCCTGGCCTCGACCTGGAATCCCGTCCTGGTCGAAAAGGCGGCCCGCGTTGCCGCCCGGGAAGCGTCGGCGACCGGCATTCGGTGGACCTTCTCGCCCATGGTGGATATTGCTCGCGACGCGCGCTGGGGCCGGATGGCGGAAGGAGCGGGCGAGGATCCATTTCTCGGATCGGCCATGGCAGTCGCCTACGTTCGGGGATACCAGGGTTCGCGGCTCGATGCGCCGGATAGCATCGCCGCATGCGTCAAGCACTACGTTGGTTATGGGGCGGCGGAGGGCGGTCGCGACTACAACACGACCGAGATTTCGGAGCCCACGCTTCGGCAGATCTATCTACCGCCATTTCGCTCGGCCGTGGACGCGGGAACCGCATCCATCATGAGCGGCTTTAATGCGCTGAATGGCATCCCCGCCTCGGCAAACGCATTTACTCTGAAACAGATTCTGCGCAAGGAGTGGGGCTTCCAGGGCATCGTCGACAGCGATTGGACCTCGGTCGCGGAACTGATTCCGCACGGTATCGCTAACGATGGCGCGACCGCGGCGCGAAGAGCGTTTCTGGCTGGCGTCGATATGGACATGGTCAGCAGCCTTTACCACGATCACCTGGCACACCTCGTGCAGACGGGACAGGTCCCCGAAGCAGCCGTCGATCAAGCAGTGCGGAATGTGCTGCGCGTAAAGTTCGCGCTGGGTCTGTTCGAACATCCCTACGTGGATGAAACCAAGGAAGACGCAGCGATGCTTCGCCCTGACTATCTTCAGATTGCCCGCGACGCCGCCGAGCAATCGTTTGTCCTGCTCAAGAACTCTGCCGGACCCGGCGGCGCGCCGCTGCTTCCCTTGTCCAAGACCGTCGGCAAGGTTGCGCTGATCGGGCCGCTGGCAAACGATTCCGCCAACATGCTGGGATGTTGGGGAGCCTTGGGACGGGCAGAAGATGTGACTTCGTTTCAAACTGCTCTCCTGGCCTATCTCGGCAACGAGAGCGTCCTCTCCTCGAAAGGAACCGGCATCAGCGAAGGCTCCGATCAGGAAATGGCGGATGCAATCGCAACCGCGCAGAAGTCCGATCTGGTGATTCTTGCGCTAGGTGAAAACGCTCCTGAAATGACAGGAGAAGCGGCCTCACGTTCGAAACTTGGCCTCCCCGGAAGGCAACAGGAATTACTGGAGAAAATTGTCGCGACCGGAAAACCTGTGGTCCTTGTACTTTTCAGCGGGCGCCCCCTGACCCTGCCCTGGGCTTTTGAGAATGTTCAGGCGGTTCTCGCAGCCTGGTTCCCGGGCGTCCAGGCGGGTCCGGCGCTGGTGCGCACTCTGTTTGGCGAATCGAACCCGAGCGGCAAGCTGGTGGTAAGTTGGCCGCGAAGCGTTGGGCAGGAACCGCTCTATTACAACGCGCTCAGTACCGGACGACCAGCAAATCAACAGAATGGCGACCCGAAATTCGTCTCTCGCTACCTGGACGAGCAGAACAGCCCTCAGTTCCCTTTCGGATACGGGCTGTCCTACACGTCCTTCCGTTACGGACCGACAGAGATCGGTAGCAAGCAGTTGAAGGCCGCCAATCTGAACGCCGGCCTTCGCACTGCCAAGGATGTGGCCCTGACTGTAACCGCCTCGGTTACGAACACGGGCCAGCGTGCGGGCGAAGAGGTTGTCCAACTCTACATACGACTCCAGGGTACGAGCGTTGTACAGCCGGTGCGGGCCTTGAAGGGCTTCGAACGTATGACGCTCGCTCCAGGTGAAACGAAGAGTGTGAGATTCTCGCTCTCGCCGGATGCTTTCGCCATCTGGAATGATCACAACCAGCTTGCCGTTGAACCTGCGCGCGTGACAGTGTGGGTGAGTCCCGATTCGGCGCACGGAACACCCGCCGACCTTGAGATCGTCCCATAATATAGTTGTCGTCTATGGCTCAAGAACATAACGTCACGCGCAGAGACTTGCTCCGCGTGAGTGCAATCGCGGGAGTCGGGGTCTGGATGGGCCGCAAGAATCCGGCCATGGACTTCGCTGGAACCCCAGCAGCGTCCAGCGAAATAAGCGGTGAACAGTTTCTTGAGGATGTCCAGCGCGCCAGTTTTCAATTTTTTTGGCGGGAAGCGAGTTCATCTACGGGGCAAGTGAAGGATCGAGCTTTACTCAACGGCGACAACGGCTCGCGCCCTATCTCCAGCATTGCCGCAACCGGATTTGGACTGACTGCCTTGTGCATCGCCGATCGGCGCGGCTATCGCAAGGCTGGTGAAATCGTGGAACGCGTTAAGAAGACGCTCCGTTTTCTGTGGCGCGATGTTAAGCACGAGCACGGCTTCTTCTACCACTTCCTGAACATGAACACAGGCCAGCGGGAATGGAAGTGTGAAGTCTCATCGATCGACACTTCCCTGCTCCTTTGCGGCGTTCTCACCGCGCGGCAGCATTTCGCGGACGCGGAAATCCGGGACCTCGCAACAAAACTCTACGAGCGCGTGGATTGGCCCTGGATGCTGAATGGTGGACCAACGTTTTCGATGGGCTGGCATCCGGAGACCGGCTTCATTCAAGCTCGCTGGGAACATTACTGTGAACTGATGATGATCTACCTGCTGGCGATTGGCTCGCCTACGCACCCGGTATCGCCGGAGACGTGGAACGCCTGGTCGCGTCCGGTGATCAAGTACCAGGGCCTGGAGTACATTTCGGGAAATGATCCTCTCTTCACGCATCAGTACTCGCACGTCTGGTACGACTTCCAAGGGAAACGCGACGCCTACGCCGACTATTTCGAGAACTCTATCAAGGCCACCAAGGCCCACAAGTTGTTCTGCCTTGCGCTGCACGATCGCTTTAACGATTACAGTGACGATCTCTGGGGTATCACCGCCTCCGACAGCGCAAAAGGCTACACCGCGTGGGGAGGCCCTCCGGAACAGGGAAAAATCGACGGCACCGTCGTTCCCTGCGCCACCGGCGGTTCGCTCCCATTTCTCTTTGACGCCTGCATGAAAGTTCTGCGAAACATTCGCAGCCGCTATGGAAACAAAGGCGCGTGGGGACGTTACGGCTTCGTGGACGCGTTCAACCCTATCACCAACTGGTATGACGCAGACGTGATCGGCATCGATGTTGGAATCACCATGCTGATGGCGGAAAATAAACGCACTGGCTTCGTCTGGGAGACCTTTATGAAAAACAAGGAAGCCCAGGCGGCGATGGAGAAAGTGGGCTTCCATCCGGCTCGCACTTGAGACGCGAGCCGGTCAGAAAGAAATCCTCCGAAAGCTCTTGCAGCCGGTCTAGAAGACGAACCGTGCTTGCAGTTCAACTACCCGGCCAGCTTGACCGTCGATTGATCGTCCGAAATCCGTCCCGTTGAGAATGTCCGTGGACGAGGTCGCCGGGACTAAGGGTTGCAGGTTCAGAATGTTGAAGAGATTGAAGAAATTCGCGCGTATTTCCAATCGCGCCGCCTCCCCCAAAAAGCCGTTACTGGGGAAAGAAAAGTCCTTGCCGACTGTCATGTCGATGGACGTATAACCGGGTCCGGAAAAGATATTACGGCAACGGCAGCCGGGCCCTCTTACAGATGGATCCGGGATAAAAGTAACTCCCGGAAAGCTCGCCGCTGGATTCGGGAATACGCCATTGATCCAGTCCTGCTTCGATGGACTATTGATAATTCCCCCCGTATAGCTGAAGGGCATGTCGGGGCAGTAGCCGTCGCCGTTCCGGTCCTGGTTTATATCACAAGCTCCGATTAAAGCCGTGAATGGGAATCCGGAGTGCTTGCTCATCACGCCGCTGATCATCCAACCGCCCAGAACATGCCCGACGAAGTCCTTTCGGGTACGGTAGAAAGGAACCTCCCAAAGGCCCGACAGAACGAAGTTGTGTCGGACATCATAATCTGAACTTCCCCGATTCAGACTCTGATTGATGGGATCGGTTTGCTGAAAGCCGATCTCATAGGAAACGGTATCGATGGTGTGGCTCCACGTGTATGCGCCGGCAACTTGTAGTCCACCGGAGAACTGATGCTTCAGTTGAAAGATAGCGGCATCGTAGCTGGCATTGACATCGTCCAGCGGGATAAAAATCCGGCCGAACCGATTGTTTCCGGTCGCGTGCGGTGCCAGACATGCCGGGTTGTCCGGTCCGCAAGGCTGGCCATCGGCGCTGTCGTTCTGAAATTTGTCCTGGAGACCGTCAAACGTATCTCCCGGAATCAGCCGGTTGACGTCAATTGTTCGTACGAGTTTCCGGCTGCGGCTGCCCTGGTATCCCAGCGTCGCCACTAGATGGCGGATCGGTTCGTATTGCGTTTGGAAGTTGAAGGAATACACATAGGGAGTGCGGGTGTTGGGAAGAGCGCCGAAGAGATCTACTTTGGTGACAGCGTCGCAGGCTACATCGGCACAGAGTGCGCCATCAGGTGCCACACCATGAGACAATCCCGGATTCACCGGATAACTATTCGCTTGGCGGCTGGTTCCGATGTTGTACAAGATGTTGGAAGGAGTTCCATCCGGGTTGTTAGGAGGCCCAATAATAGGACCGGGATCAAAGTAGCAGCAGGCGCCTACCTCTGCGGTATAGGGTGTGTTTTGGCGAGCGTTTTGAAACACGTCTCCGAAGTAGCGGTTGTAAAGCAAACCAAAACCGCCGCGAAAGACAATTTTGTTGTCATATTTTATCGGCGACCAGGCAAACCCTACGCGCGGACCGAAATTGTTGTAGTCACCTTTATAGAGCGGGTGTACCGCCTGAACCGAGCCGTCGATGAAAGCTTGGGAACCTTGGATATAGTTGCTTAGAATGTTCTTGGCCTCAGTGTCCGGGCTGAAATACTCCCAGCGCAGGCCGAGGTTGATCGTCAGATTCGGTCTAAGTTTCCAATCGTCCTGAACGAAGACGCCATAAGCCGCCGTACGGAAATAACGCTGTGAATTCAGAGCGCCGCCGCGCGGGTCGACCGTCACGCCTTCAAAGAAGCAGCAGGCGTCATTGGCAAAGTTCAGTATGCCGCGAAATTGATAATCCGGACGCTCGCCGCCCGGCTGATCGTTATTGTTTTGTTCGCGGGAAATCTGCACACCAAACTTTAAGGCATGAGTCTTCCGGACCAAGCTGAAGGTATCGGCGAACGCATAAGTGTTTTGAGCGATCTTACCCGGAGTCGTGGATGAACGCGCAATGCCAAGAACCCGTCCCGGATCGCCAAATCCGCCGGCATCAAAGTCAAAAATACGAATCTGGGGGATGCCAAAATTCGTCTGTCCTACCGGGGCCGTCTGATCGAAGGAAAAGCGGGTTCCATTGAACCGTAACTCATTGAGCATCGTGCCGCCGAAAGTTCGAGTCCAACCGATCGTTCCCACGTAGTCGGAAGGCTTAAGGCTCACATCTTCAAGGGGGCGATTGCCACCGCCAAATTGATCCAAACGCACAATGTAGGTGCTTGCGAAAAACTGATTATTGCCGTGCGTAAAGTCCACACGACCGTTGTACTGGTCCCCGCGCGTACTAAAAGGCAGGGTAAGGTCGTATATACCCCAATCGTTAACGCCGTCTGGGCCATTGCCAATGGCCTGCCCAAGTTGATCGCCGTGAATGGACCATCTTCCAAGTCCATATCCTGGGATGAGGGAGCAGCAATCGGTCTCTGACGTCGTGGTCGTGATGCGCGGTGCTATTCCCGGGGTATTGAATATCTGTGCAGCGATGCTGCCTGGATTTGTGTTGATCACATAATCGCGAAATGCCGGGGCCTCCAGCTTGACGTCCCGCGAAATAGAAGTACCCTTTTCCCGAAGTCCCTCATAGGAGAAAAAGAAGAACATGCGGTTCTTGAGTATTGGGCCACCGAAACTCCCCGCGTAATCACGGTAGCGCCGGTCGACTCGCGACGGACAATGCTTGGCTACAATCTGGAATTCGTCAGGCGTGCCGCGCTCACATGTGATCTCCGACAGTGGCACATTGGTCGGTCCGTAATACTTGTTGAACGCATTCAGGCCCTTGTCGTCGAATTTCGCGAATGCACTGCCGTGGAAGTTATTGGACCCGGACTTAGACAAAACCTTGATCTGAGCGCCACTGTTTCGACCGTCCTGGGCGGAGGAGAATCCCGAAATCGTAAGCAACTCCTGCACCGACTCGGGGTTCGGAGTCACCACTGTGGCGCCGCCATGACTGAGGCTGTTCGTGCTGACCCCGTCCAGCGAGTAGTTGTTCGCGGTAATCCGCTGACCGTTGCTGACGACCTGCACGGCATTTTCGGTCTGGAACAGGCTGAAATTGGATCCTCCCGGACCTACCTGTTGCGGCAATACCTGGGAGTTTCCATTTCCCTGGCGGGCGCTGTCGCCAAACACCCCAGGAGAGAACCGAACGAGCTCATAGGGGTCGCGACCAAACTTGGGAAGAGCGTCAACCTCCCGGCTACTCAGGGCGCTACTGAGGGTAGCGTCTTCCGTCGAGAGTGGATCAGGAGCCGCGGTCACGGTCACGGATTCCTGCACTTGCGTCGGCACCACAGTGACGTCGAATCCCCGAAGCGACTCGCCTGCAACCGCTACATTATCGGTTGAACTCTTTTTGAAGCCCTGTGCCTCTACCGCAACGGTGTACCCGCCGGGTGCAAGACCCGTAATCCTGTAGAAGCCACTGTCTCCGGTGGTCGCACTTTTCGAAACCCCGGTTGCATGATTGGTGGCGGTTACGGTCGCCCCTGCGACAACGGCGCCGCTCTTATCGGTGACTGTTCCCTGGAGACTCGCGCCATACTGCGCGAATGCGGTGGAAGAACACAACCAAACCAGTGCCAGCATAATAATAATGGCACAGAGCAGAATCCGGGTACGACTCATGGGACCTCCGCAACAGCTTTTCAAAATTGTGGATACATTGAAGGGGAAAATCTCGGGCGTGGAGTCATCCGATACCGTCATGGCTTCGCTCGCTTGTTCGAGATCACGCGCCATACTGACTTAAGTATGTTGCTGTTCAATCACTCCCACATCGGTGGAGAACTCTCTTTACAAGGCCAGGCGAGCAGAAGCGCGCCGAACACCGACGGGCTGCGGGTTGCATCTGCAGCCTCCCACACCGCAACTAAATCGAGTTACTTGTTCCTGAGCCGCGAGTATAGTAAGCAATTTTCTTCTCGTCAAGCAGCGTTGAACGGTAGTGGCTCAAATCTGTTCGTGGCAAGCGCCTTTCGGAAAGATTCATCCCGAGTTGACTCGGATAATCAGGGGAATTCGTAAAGAGAAATGGTTGGCAAGATATGAAATCTTGGAGGTGATCTACTTTTTAGAGAAGGTTCTCCGCTAAATTCCAAACTCAGATATGAACTCGCGCCGAATCGATTTTGCTGCGGAGGTTTTTACTCCCGTAAGAATCAAGACCTGAATTCCCGTGGCCCGCTCTTCCCTACACCGTCACCAGCGGCAAGGTGCGGTAACGCTTGCCGGTGAGCTTTGACAATGCGTTGACCACCGCAGGAGAGATGACGGGGACGGGAGGCTCGCCGCATCCAGTCGATTTCTCGGTGCTCGGCACGATGTGGACGTCGACCGCTACCGGTGCGTCGGCGATGTAGGGCGGAGTATAGGCATCGAAGTTGCTCTGCTCCACATGACCATCCTTCAGCGTGATTGCCCCTTTTGCCATGAGTTGTGAGACTCCGAAGGCCACACCTGCCTGAAACTGGCTCTCAATGGTCAGCGGATTCACTGCCACGCCGGGGTCCGCCGCCACCGTCACGCGGTGCATCCTGGGCCGATGGTTCTCGATCGAGACATCGACAGCGCAGGCGACACCAGTGCCGAATGCTTCGTGACACGCGACGCCCACGGCGTGCCCTTTGGGCAGTTTGGAACGCCAAACGGCACTTTTTTCTTCCATCAGATCGAGCGCGCCCCGCAGTTTTTTGGCGTCGGGTTTGAGGAGCTTACCGCGATAGGCGATGGGATCCATTTTGGCGCGGGTCGCCAACTCGTCAATCAACGTCTCCATCACGAAGGCATTGTGCGTATGCCCGACCGAACGCCACCACAGCACGGGAACGTTCACGACCGGATGATGCGCCGAGACGTGGAAGTTAGGAATGTCGTAATGAGTGTCGGACGTGCCTTCTACGGCACTCTCATCAACACCATTCTTGATCGTCATGGATGCAAAGACAGTGCCAGCCGTAAGCGACTGGCCCACGACCACATGTCGCCACGCCGCCGGCATGCCATCCGCGCCAATTCCTATCTCGACGCGATGCACGTGCATGGGACGATAGTAGCCGCCTTGCACGTCGTCTTCACGGGTCCAGACAAGCTTGACTGGAGTGCCTTTCAAACGCTTCGCGATCGCGGCTGCCTCGCGCTGGACGTGAGAGTCCGGTGTCGCCCTTCTCCCGAATCCTCCGCCAGCCATTTCGGTGTGAAAGGTAATCTGATCGGGTTTCAAACCCAGCACTTCGGCGATCGCCATCTGGTCGACTGTCTGGAACTGGGAACCAGCCCATACTTCCGCGCGGTCGCCGTCAAACCGGACGGTAGTGTTCAACGGCTCCATCGGGCTGTGCGCGAGGTACGGGAACTCGTATTCGGCAACGATCCGGCTGGTTGGGGCGATGCGATCCAGTTCCTTATCATCACCGCGTGCCATCGCGACGTTGCCTTTAGTGCTCGCGAGTTGCTTGTACTTCCGGAACAGGTCCACACTGTCCGCGTGTTCCACTTTCGAGAGGTCCCAATCAATCCGAAGGCGATCGCGCGCTTGCTTGGCTGTCCAGAATTTGTCGGCAACAACAGCCATTGCGCTGCCTTTGCTGATCGTGGGGATCTCGAAAATATCCGCCACTCCGGGAATGCTCCGCGCCGCTTTGTCATCTACGGATTTCGGCGATGCGCCGAAGATCGGCGGACGCGCCACTAGCGCTACTTTCATTCCGGGCAAATCGAGGTCGAGTCCGAATTTCAGCGAGCCGTCGCACTTGGGCCGACTGTCAAGGCGGCGAACTTTTTTGCCGATCAGCCGGAAGTCGGATGCGTTCTTGAGCTGCACGGTTTCGGGCACCGGCAATTGCGCCGCTGCGTTCGCCAAATCGGCGTATTTCACGGACCGACCTCCGGGGCCGTGCACTACGCTGGCTTCGGTGCGACATTGGTTGGCCGGCACCTTCCATTGGTCTGCCGCCGCGGCAATCAGCATTGCGCGTGTTCGGGCGCCGAGCTCACGGTACTGCTGAAACGAGTGCGCAATGGAACCGGAACCACCGACCATCTGGATGCCAAAGAGGGGGTCTTTATAAACGTCCGCAGCAGGCGCAAGTTCCGCCACGACTTGCGACCAGTCGGCATCCATTTCATCCGCCAAAATCATGGGCAACGACGTCTGAACACCTTGTCCAAACTCAAGCCGGTTCACCTGGATGACAATCTTGCCGTCGGGTTTGATATGAACGAAGGCATCGGGCGGATAAACCTTCGGCTTGGGCTGACCTGCTTCTTGCGCCGCCAAAGGAAGATCGAGATACAGGGAAATGATCATCCCGCCCGCGGCAGTTGCGGAGACGCGGAGAAAGCTGCGCCGGCTCAGCAGCAGATCCTTGGCACTGGTTGCGGCTGCCTTCGTCATTGTCGTTGTCATTCTGCGCCTCCTCACTTGAGCTGTTGCGAGGCGGTTTGGATTGCCTCACGAATGCGGACATAGGTGCCACAACGGCAGACGTTCCCGCCCATCGATTGCTCGATGTTAGTGACGGTCGGTTTTGGCGTTTTCTTGAGCAAGGCGACCGCGCTCATGATCTGTCCACTCTGACAATATCCACACTGCACGACGTCTTCTGCGACCCAGGCATCCTGAACCGCCCGGCCTACTGGATCCTGGCCGATGCCCTCAATGGTCACGACGGGGCGATCGCCGATCAAAGACACAGGGACGACGCAAGAGCGAGTGGCTATGCCCGCCACGTGCACCGTGCAGGCACCGCAAGCGGCGATGCCGCAGCCATACTTGGTGCCGGTCATCTTCAGGTCTTCGCGCAGAACCCACAGCAGCGGAGTGCCGGGATCGGCCGTCACCTCTTTCGGTTGACCATTCACGGTGAGCTTATAGGTTTCCATGACGAACCTCCGAGTTCAGGGATTCTGAGGACACGGCATTCTCGCTTCGACCCAGGTGCGGGTAGCGGCAACCAATTGGTCGTGAGTGAGTGGAGGCAGCGAACGTGCCGTGCCATTGCGATTTCGACCGGGCGCAAATGCCCAGTGGACGAGTGGTTCCGTCTGCTGATGTTTCAGCACTCCCGCAGCGTCGAGATTGTCATTCTTCGAACGATCAGTGAGAGATTTGCAGACGTCGGCGCTCGACAAAATTTTGTCATTGACGTCCTGCCATCTCATCGACAACGGCGCCAGATGCCAGTTCTCCGCACCGGGAACGCCGGTGCTGTCCGCGTTCGCGCCCTGATGACAAGTAGCGCAGTTCAAGGCCGGCACTCCTTTACCTTCCGTGCCTCGGACGACGTTGAACAAATGGCGGTGCCGGTCGTCGCCCTGCTGCGGATAGTCAGTGGCAGTGTGGCAGTTGATGCAACGGGGATGCGTCAATACAGAATAGACCTGCTGCCATGCGGCGAGGCCGGCTTCGCGGGTTGCCGGCGCAACCGTTTCTTTCCGAGACGCGCTTTGCCCTGAAGCGAGAGGAGTCGCCGCCAGCCAGCCGGCACAGATAAGTAGAAGAGTTAAGAACAGCCGCAGCATTGCTCTGGAGGAGCACGCCATACTGAACCTCCTGCGAAGCCCGGTGCAAAGCAGTATCGGATGATTGTAGTCCGGTCCGAGTTGCAGTCAATTTTTTGAAATGTCTGTGGAGGAACTTGACCAATTCGGACCGGCCGCGCGCAAGGTACAACCTGCGCAAATCGAAAGTGGTTATGAAATCGAAGCCATCGATGGTCCGACAGTGTTCTCGTTTTAAGAAGCTGCTGAGTCTTACCTCACGGCAGCAAGCCCGCTTCAGTGTTCCTTCGCTGCAGCCACGCCAAATATGGTCGCTACCAGTTCAAAGACTTCTTCCACCGCGTCGTCAAGCTCGAATGTGAAACGCGCCAGGTCCACGCCCCCGAGGTCGCGGTGTTGGTTTTGAAGAATGGCCCACGCGGGATTGTGGACCAGGTCTACTTTATGGCGCTCATAGTATCCGTAACCCAGGCCGCGCACGCGGCAGAGAAGATCGCTCAAGTGTATTAACGCCACCAGGGGCTGGGCCGTCTTGCTCAGTTCGGGCGCATGATGATGTGCGATCACCTGAATGATATCGTCGGAGAGATGCCATTTCTCGGCCAGGGCGCGCCCAGTCTCGCAGTGGGTAAATCCCATGGTGGCGCGCTCCGCCTCGTCAAAAGGAATCTGCTCGTGAAGGGCGTGCTTGATTGCCGTGCCGAATTCTTCGGAGAAAACCAAACAGTTCACTAGAAACCCAATATCATGGAGGAGTCCCGCCATGTAGGCCTTGTCGTGATCGGATGCGGCCAGCTTTTCGCTGAATTTCCGGCATACCATAGCGCAACCCAGCGAATGCCTCCAGAAAACGGTGGGGTCCAGAACCCAGTTGTTTGTCGGGAAGGCCTGCCCCAGAGAACAAGTAAGCAGTATGGTTTGAACGCGGCGGAGACCTAAGGTGAGCACCGCTCCCTTGATCGACTCGGGTGACTTCGCGAGGCCGAATAAGGGTGAACTGGCCACACGCAGGCACTGCGCCGCAATGGTGTTGTCATAGGACACTAACTTCACGACCTCTTGCAATTTCACCTGATCAGGGGGCGCATTCAGCAGCTTCAGCAAAGGGAGAAAGACTGCCGGAATGGCGGGTGTGGCCTTGATACGATCCACACGATTCCGGATGGTCGTGGCGATGGCGGTAGTCATAGCTTGCCACTGTTAAGGGATGGTTTCCAATACCCGATCGTCCCCGGAAAATGCACCAGGTGGAACTTGTCGTTTAATTTCATCAACGATTCAGAAGTGCCGAGGAAAAAGTAGCCGCCAAAATTGAGGTTGCTGAAGAACTGTTCAATCACCTTCGACTTCGAGGGTCCGTCGAAATAGATGAGCACGTTGCAACAGAACACCAGATCCATTCCCTTCATGAAAAGCATCTTGGAATCATCCTGCAAGTTTAGACGGCTGAATGTAATCAGTTTTTTCACCTCCGGACGCACCTGCAGTTTCTTCTCGTCGATGGTCGAGAAATACTTGCGCTTAAAATAATCGGGGGTTGCGCGTCTCGCGTAATCGCCATAAATGCCGGCCTTGGCCGACTCAATCGAACGGTCATTCAGGTCGGTGGCGAGAATTTCCACGGTCCAGCCCTTCAGGAGAGCTTCGCTTTCCTCGAGCAGGCTCATGGCTAGGGTGTAGGACTCTTCGCCGGTAGAACATCCCGCGCTCCAGATACGCAGCCGTTTCCCCGCTTGTTTGGTTTTGTCCTTCACCAGTTCAGGAAGGATTACTTTACGCAGGGCATCGAGCTGCGGCTGGCTGCGAAACAGGCAGGTTTCGCCGATGGTGACTTCGTTCAGCAAGTGCCGGAGTT
>Ga0137403_10005841_pt1 | contig 14198 bp, 13 predicted proteins | sample CZOMad2_1_16fung_FD_122057 | JGI IMG/M metagenome (GOLD analysis project Ga0137403, IMG submission 122057) | Vadose zone soil fungal communities from Angelo Coast Range Reserve, California, USA - CZOMad2_1_16fungal (Hybrid Assembly) | ecosystem: Environmental > Terrestrial > Soil > Vadose zone... | reverse complement strand
GGCTTGTTTGATCCACTCGCGATTCGAGACCTGAACTTTGCTAATCGGGTGTTCGTCTCGCCGATGTGTCAGTATTCGAGCCAGGACGGATACGCTAACGACTGGCATTTGGTTCATCTTGGAAGTCGCGCGGTTGGCGGCGCGGGACTGATATTTACCGAGGCAACCGCGGTCCTCCCCGAAGGACGGATCAGTCCACAGGACCTCGGCATCTGGGACGACAAACACATCGAGATGCTGAGTCGGATCGTCGGGTTCATTCATGAACAGGGGAGCATCGCCGGAATGCAGCTGGCCCATGCGGGCCGCAAAGCCAGCACACGCCGGCCATGGGAGACGCCGGGGACTGTTCCCGAAAACGAAGGCGGTTGGAAGAAGGTTGTTGCTCCAAGCGCCTTACGTTTCGCTGACAATTATCCGATGCCGCAGTCGCTCACACTTGATGGCATTCAAGAAGTTGTTTCGGCTTTTGCCGCCGCCGCTCGCCGGGCTTGTCAGGCGGGGTTCCGCGTCGTCGAGATTCATGCCGCGCACGGTTACCTGATCCACGAATTTCTGTCGCCTCTTAGTAATCAACGCGAGGACGATTACGGCGGTTCGTTCGAGAATCGAACCCGACTTTGCCTTGAGATTGTGGCGGCCGTTCGATCGGCGTGGCCGAAGGAATTGCCGTTATTCGTGCGGATCTCTGCGACGGATTGGATCGATGGCGGGTGGGATATCGAACAATCGGTCAATCTCGCCGCGGAGTTGAAGCAAATCGGAGTGGATCTGATCGATTGTTCTTCCGGTGGTAACGTTGCCCACGCCAAAATTCCCGTCGGTCCCGGTTACCAAACGGCTTTTGCCCAAAAAATCCGGGACGAAGCCGGAGTCATGACCGGTGCGGTCGGAATGATCACTTCGCCGGTCCAGGCCGAGCACATCATCCGGACGGGACAGGCGGATGCGGTGATTATGGCGCGCGAGTTTTTGCGCGATCCGTATTGGCCGTTGCGAGCGGCTCGAGAACTGGAGCAACCAATCGCGTGGCCGGTGCAATATCTGAGGGCGGCGCCGAAAGGCGCGCAGCCACGGGTTCCGGTGGATCTGAAGAGTTTCGAATCGTGCTTCGAAGAGCAACACGGGGTTCCGGAACGACGGGGAGCGGCACGGAGCAAGGAGCAATGAGCTCGCTACGGCGAGTCCGTCCAGTGGCGGACAGGAAGCAGAGATCAGAGAATAGAGATCAGAGGTCAGAGTAATCTTCAAGCAAACGCCCAACGCTCAACGCCGAACGTCCAACTCCAATTGAAGATGACACAGGCCAGAGGCCGGAGATCGGCGATCAGGCAGCAGAGGGAGGACACAGACCAGAGATCACGCTGCGGATAACCGGCTGCGCAATTGCTGGTAAATCCGGATGTAATCCTCGGCCATGTGACGATCGGTGAACCTGAAGACTAAGGCGGACCATCTCGATAATCACTGCATTCGCTTGCAAAGCATTAGCTGATTCAGGCATCATGCAGCCAATGAAATACTGCGAAGTCGTCGCTGACAAGCTCAGTGCTGCTGGTTGGCCATGGGGCTATTGCAGCGCGGTTACCCGAGATGGCTGGCGCTGCACGAACGGCAGCTAACACTTATGTCGCACGGAAGTTTCTCGGGTGATCCGCAGACGCTCTGGCTTACGGAAAACAAAATACCTGATCGCAAAATGCAAATGCTGGCAGATTTTTCGTTCACCGATCCAGCCGGTGTCGTTTGGCTCACGCCGAAAGACTATGTCGTCGACGGCGCTTCAATACCTCGCGCATTTTGGACGCTTGTGGGCTCACCCTACACCGGCGATTACCGACGTGCTTCCATAGTCCATGATAAAGCATGCGACGATGCCAGCGGTAACACGACTGCACGTCGTAAGGCCCATCGGATGTTTTACCATGCCTGTCGCGCTGGGGGCTGCTCCATTCCGGAAGCCACGCTACTTTATATTGGCGCAAGAATCGGTGACGTGTGGCCTCTCGTTCCCGCTTGGTCGCCGTTGATCGCAGCTCCTGAAGGCCCACTCTATGAGAAAACACCGACAGATCAGCGGATCGAAGCGGATTTTCGGCTTATTGCGCAGCAAGTGCTGGCGCAGCCCGAGAGCGACGATCCGGTTGAGATTGAGGCACGCACCGACCGTGCGTTGCGTACCACGATTGGCCTAAATGCGGTATCGCAATGAAGTAATGGGAGATCATAGCGGATCGGTACGCGCAGAGGGCTGGTCTTACGGCATCGCCGAGCATTTCACCAAGCACGGACTTCTTTCTTGCGTAGGGTGCGCACCGCGATGGAAAACGATTAGTCGTTAAGGCCGATGATTTATTGACAGCATTTCTTTCGCTGGAGAGAGACGCGATAGCGCCAAAAGGCGCTAACGAGAACGCGACTGGCCAGAACGTCGCCTGGGAGTACGCTCCTAAATTTAGAGACAAAGGTGAGTTCTGTCGGGGCGAGCCTCATTTGTTCTTCAAGGTCGATCTCGACGGTTACGAAGTGGAGACGGCGTTTGAGTTCCCAAAAGCCCGTTTATTCGAACCCCGACAAAAATAACATGCCTATCATGTAGGACGTTGTCCTACAATAAGTTATCTAAGATAATGCTCGACAAATTTTCGAGAAAGGCATAAACCCATTCTCGATTACGTCACCCGACGTTTCAACGCATCTTCGGCACGGCTGAATAAGCCGCAGGGGCTGGGTCTTCGCTGAGACACCGCTTTACGCTATCTCCAGATTCAACTGGAAGCTAAATGCAGCCCTAACAATGAGAAAAACAAATATGAAAAGAACAACCAACCTTCCACTAATAACGACCAGACAACAGTTTCACATCAATTCACCATTAAAAGAGAGGATACTAATTATGCGACAGAACAAACTTTTTATCGCGGCAATCGCGCTGTGTATGGTTGCCTGCTTCACGATGGGCTCGCTGCCCTCCGCTTCGGCTTCCCCGCCCACACCGGTGCCGGTCACCATCACTGGTGTATTTGATTTTTCCACATTTCCCAATGTAACGGGAACCTTTACCACAACCGGGGCCCTTACAATTTCAGGAGCTTCTACAATGGCCGTTGGCCTTAATGTTAATGGTATCAGAGCTCATTGCGTGGTTACGTTGATACCATCAGATGGCAGTGGAACTATCATAATTGATCAGCAATGCCAATTTGCCACTTCTATGCCCGCGCCCTACCCAACCGGTCAAGGTAAGGGAAGGTGGGAGATTGTAAGTGGCACAGGTGCTTATGCGAACCTTAACGGCAACGGGTCACTTACGATGCCGACTAGCGCACAAGGTTTTCCTGAAGAAGCAATGAGAGGGTTTATTTACCTTCACTAAAAGGTCGGTTTTATAGGATCCAGCTACAAGCCATCGAATTAAACGGCCGATCGAGATAGACGAGATCGGCGCGCTGGCAACGGGGAATTCTTTCGTACTCCGCAGCCAGCCAAGGTTATCGCCGAAATAAAGGCGGTTCACTTACGAGAGATTCCCATTCCGGCGCGGCCAGGGCAAGCTCTCGACTTCGCTCGGAATGACAATTGGCCGACAAAGATCGGCTGAGCCGTAATTCTAGAGACAAGTAGCCGACACTCCGAAAGTATTCGCGAGCGCGCGTTGCCACTACAGGGAAGCAGGGAAAAGGGGATCCGGTTGCTGAATAAAACAAAAACGCGCCTCCTGTTCCGTTGTTGCCACGGAAACGAAGAGGCGCGTTGAAATGGACTAGATTACCCTCTCAATCTTCGTCCAGCACTACTCGGTCGACCATCATGTCGTCGCCCTCGCCGAGATAGTGCACATGTACTGGAACACCAACTCTCACCCGAGTACGCACAGTATCCTCATCAAGTTCTCTGCCCCTTTTGGTCACGTAAACGACCTTTTTCCCAAAACGGTAGTGCCGTGGCCCGACTGTTTCTTTGAGCACGATGCTGCTGCCAGGCGTGTACTCGGTAATTGTGCCGTCGCCCTCAGTGGTGGTGGTAGTGGTTGTAGTTTGCGACACTTGGGCCCACGCGAACGGCGCCGCGAAGCCTAATGCGATGCATAATATAGCTTTTTTCATATTCCTCTTTTTATTGTTGTTATTACTATTCAAGTTCGTTTTCAACCGGCCCGGTGGACGTAGCTACAAACGCAGTAGGCTCAGCACGAGGGAGATATTACAAGGGCGGCTCTTATGACAGGCGGCTTCCCCGCATAGTATCGGTTAACGGGGAAAACGGAGCGAGGATTGGGCTTGCCCGGGAGCGCGCACAAACGTACAAGTCGTCCCATGGGCCTAATCATTCTTATCGTGGTCATTCTGTTGTTAGTGGGAGCGTTCCCGACGGGCGGGTATGGATATGGCTACCGGTCGCACGGCATCCTGGGCACAGTTCTCGTCATCATATTGATTCTGTATTTGCTCGGTCGCTTGTAGAGCGCCTCCGCTTCTGACGCCGCCGAAAGCTAACTTATGGATAGGCGGCGACGTGGCTGCTGCATTGGCAGAATGCATGTCACTACCGTCCCGCGCTTGGGCGCGCTCGCGATCTTGAGCGTGCCGCGGATTACTCGAGCTCGGTATCTCATGTTTTGCAGTCCCATCCCTTCAGCTGCGCCCCGCCTAAAGCCGACGCCATCGTCAGTGATGGTAAGTGCAATTTTGCGGCCAGGTGTGATATGCATTTCAATCGTAACCTTGTTAGCCTTCGCGTGTCGAACGGCGTTGCCGACCGCTTCCTCCGCAATCCGGTAAACGTGCAAGGCTACGGATGGGTCAAGATCCAGCTTCTTCGAGCTGGGCCAACTAAATCGCACATTTTGCGGCACCCGCGCCGCCAGTTCCTCGAGCGCCTTAGGCAATCCGTTTGCAGTTAAGGTAATGGGATGCAAACCACGCGAGAGGTTGCGAGCCACGCTAGTGGCTTCGGCCAGCAAGTCGCCAAGCGCTCGGGCTTTTTCCCGGTCCGCTGCACTGCGACCTTTTAGTTCTTTAGCTAACGTACGCGTCATCAGCGCCGCGCCAGCTAACCGCTGAGAAAGGTCATCGTGCAGATCTCGCCCCAGCCGCTCCCGCTCTTGCTCCACCGCAGTAAGCAATTGTGCTTCCAGGCGTTGACGGTGCTCCACCTCCACCTGAATTCTCGCAAGAGCTTTGGCCAGTTCGATCGCGGCAGTGTTATCTTTCCGATCATTGGAAGAGTCGATATGGCGCACGACTTTAGCAAAACCGATAAGACGCCCTTCGAGATTGCGCAGAGACGTGGTTGTATCGTGAACACGGACCTCGCTCCCACCCTTACGAATGTTCAGGTGCTCAGCGATGCTTTCGCCGGACCTTTTCGCCCGCGCCAATTCTTTTTTGAAAGCGACGGGCGCGCTGAACACCACGGCTCCAGAGTGGCCGACGATCTCGTCGCGATTATAACCAAGCAATTCCTGCATGCCCCGATTCCAAGTAAGGATGATGCCCGCTGGGTCGAGCATGAAAATCGCGTATCGCCGCACGCCTTCCACCAGCATGCGATAGCGCTCCTCGCTCTCCGCTAAAGCAGCAACAACCTTGCGATAAGCGGGCCGGGGAGTCGGGAGATCAGCCATTATGCAGTTACGCTAACGCAGCGGGGATTTTGGTATGCACAAAGAGCATTCGCAACCGAATCTCGCCTTGCGCGTTTCGTTATTCGGCGTTGGAGTTAAACGGCGGGTCGAGATAGACGAGATCAACGCTGGCATCGGGAAACTCTTTCGTGTTCCGCAACCAGCCGAGGTTATCGCCGAAATAAAGCCGATTCACTGGAATAGTTAGAGATGTTTCGAGTTTCCTCAGCACTCTTGCAATCGTCTGTTGTTTTGTTTTTCGCCCTATGGGAATCGCCGGTGCCAGCGCGGCGAGCGCCCGATGGAATCAACCATGGGCAACTTACGCTCTCGCCCTTTCATCGCGTGCCCGTTCTGTTCTTGCAAATCGCGACGGAATTTGTCACCATCGCCAGCATGCTTTCTCCCTCGCAGCCGATCCAACCGGGCGCAGAAGATAAGCTCGCAGCTTTGCGACGGCTCGATCAAAGCCGAGCATGGAACACCCTCGACGACCAGCTCTATTGCACCAGCTGCAAGAGTATAATCTCGGGCCGCCAGATTGCGGTAGTAGGCGGCACTAATGGCCTGCGCGCTTTGCATCTCAAATGCTCTACGCCCGGTTGCCTTTCCGCGCCGGCTGACTGGATCGTGCCCGTTAAACCGGAGACTGTCCGTGAAATAGACTTTCTTTTTCGTGACAACGGTGCCTGAAGCTCCTGATCTAGCTGGCTACAAAATCAAAACGCCGACTAATTCTGGCATCATGCCTCCAATGAAATACTGTGAGGGGATCGCTGACAAACTCAGTGGCCCTGCGGACATGGAGCTACTTGTAGCGCAGTGACGAAGCACGACCGGCATGGGTGATAAAAGGTATTTGTAATGACCGGATCGAGTTATTGTGGGGTGGTACAAAGGAAAACGGCGGCACCTGATCGCCAGGTGCCGCCGTCAGATTTGTTCTAAGCTTCGGTTAAAACGCTATCGTAATACCGCTGCGAACCATGCCGAAGTTGTTTTTCGGGCCGCCAACAACATTCCAGCTGAAGTCGTTCATCAAACCAATGGCGGGCGTGAAGCGCACTTCAAACCCGCCGCCGAATTGGCCCACTGCTTTGGTTTCGCTGCCGTGATTGCTCGTACCAATGACATCGCCGTCAGATGCGAAAATCAGTTCCTCACGCCCGCCACCGCCGAAAATCGCGCCGGCACCGGCGAAGACATAAGGGGCAAATCGGGAGCACGGAATCGGATACCTAAAGGTAAAAGTGCCAAGAGCCGCGCCGGCAGCTCCACTTTCACTGCGGTTTCCATTAACATCGAAGAAAACGCCGTGATTTTGATTCAGCGAGACTGCGTAACCCTCGAGGCCAACGCCGAAATAGCGATGGAAAAAGTATTTTGCATCAATCCCACCACCCCAAGCATGATCCACTCCCAGATATGTATCGTTACGCCAGGAGTTGCCGGTTAAGGCATATGTTCCCCACAAGTTAATATTCCACTCTGTATCCCGATACCACTCAGGACAAGGCGCTTGCTGAACCGCCGTTTGTTTCATTTCCTTGCCCGACGAGTAGGTTTCGGTTCCGCCAAACGCGAAGCCCGCGAGCCCAGTCGAGACACACATCACAATTGCAAATTTCTTCATCATTCCTCCTGGTTAGATTTCCTCCCTGTGGCGACAACCACAACCGATCATCGCCTTATCTATCAACAACGCAACAGGGTCGAGCAGCGGATGTGCCAGGCGCCGGAACAGCTGTCGAAAAACCTCTTTCCGTGGTGGCTTTTGAAGCAGCACCGCAGGTTGCTTGAGGCAAAATAAGCGCCTGAACTTAGGAAGCCCATCGACATTTTTACAAACCGCGCATCGCCGCAAAGTTCGGTCCAGCCAGGGTCGAAGCAAGTCTAAGCTGCGGCTTGAGCAGATGACCGGCTGAGAGCCGGCCAAAATTTGCGCCGGGTGAAAGATTTTTATCGACACGGAATGTTTGTCGGCACTAAACCTACGCCCCAGCAGACGAAACCCTACATCGCGAGCCGGTAGTTGGTAAGAGGGGCCTTGGGATTTCCAGTTGTCGTTCACCATGTGGGCTCCTAACAATGAAACGACGAGATTGCTCCCCAGTCCTTTTTTGGCGTCCATCGCGGATTTGGCCGGCCGGTCGGCGACGCCATCCACATCGAAGTATCGCAAGCTTGTGGATCGTTCTCTCGGTTATTTCAGTAGAATCGATTTCCGGGATCGATCTTAATAACGACGGGATGAGCGACGTCTGGCAGCAGAAATACTCCGTCCCATCCGCGGATGCTAGTCTCGACTACGACGGCACCGGACTAACCAACAGCCAAAAAAGCCTGCTCGGCCTTGATCCACGCAATCCGAATTCCCGCTTTCATCTGGAAATCGTTAATGACAGCGCCAGTAATCAGTTACATCTCCGCCTCGACACCGTTTATGGCAAACTATATCAGCTGGAAAGCAGCACCGATCTGCGGAATTGGACGTCGTTTAACTCTGGCATAGCCGGTACAGGCGGCACAGTTGAGATCATTCAGTCCTTAACGGGTGCGCAGATGTTTTTCCGGGCCCGTTTCGCCAACGATATCGATGCCGACGGCGACGGTCTCACCGCCTGGGAGGAACATGAACTTGGCACCAGCGATAATAGCAGCGACACTGACGGTGACGGAATGCCGGATGCGTGGGAAGTAGCGCACGGCCTCAATCCAAATCTGAACGACGCAAACAGTGATCCTGATGGGGATGGAATCTCGAATTTCACAGAGTTCCAAAGGGGCACCGATCCGCACGATTTCTACAACGGGAATACTCCTTTATTGGCGATTTACGCCGGCGGCGATCAGCGCGGCGATCCAGGAACTGTGTTGCCGGTGCCGGTCTCAGTAGTCGTCAACACCTATAATACTTACAACGCACCAGTGACTTTTAGTGTCGTCCAGGGACACGCTTTACTCGCGCCTGATAACACCGGTCAATCTACGCCCCAGTCTAGCCTTTCCGTTAGATCTATCGGGCGTGCGATCGGCGTTTATGGTTCCAGTTATGTGGCTCAGGTATGGGTCTACCTTCCTTTAATAGCGAATGAGGTGAGCATGATTCGGGCAACCGCTGTGAGCGGGGCAAAAGTAGTCTCTGTCGATACGACGGCGGTGACGATTGATTCTTCACTCTCACCACCTGCAAGCTTTGAAGCTACTCCGACTTCTCCGACGACAGTAGAGATTCGCTGGGCTGGGTCCACCTCAACTACAACGTTGCAAGTTAGCACCAACGGAGGAGCGACTTGGAGCAATGTAGCAGTAGTTGGGCCCGGAGTGAGCAGGGTAATCGTTACTGGTCTTCAACCGAATACCTCGGTGAGCTTTCGTTCCTTTTCTGGAGGCGAAAATCCCACGATCACAGTCGATGGAGGTACTGTTGCAATGCCTGATAGCGCTGCGGGTCAACCTGGCGGCGGTGGTTCATCCGCGACTGCGTCGCTTGCTGTTACTCCACTGAATCATCCAGTGATAGAAGGCGAGGAAAAAAGTTTTCACTTAGGAGCGGTTGGTTTCGGAGGCTTCACGGGAAGCGGGTACCGTTATTTAACCAAGACTGCTGTCTTAAGCTACGATCCCGACGACTATACAATATTCGTTGACACAATTGATCCATTTACCGGGCATCTAACTTCTCATCCACCCCAGGTGATCGGTCGCGGCGGGAGCTTCTTTTACCTCGGGGAACCAAATACCGGAGCCGTGACCAAATCGGACACGCTCAAGGTAACTGAAAGCTTGCCCAATGACGTAGATGACAACGGCAATCCAGTGCACAAAATACTCACGCTTACGCTTTCAGACAGGAATGATGAGGCCCTTTTGCGTCAGAATGCCGAGGGCAGGATTCCTGCTTTTGAAAACAAGTTTACCGAGGGTAACGAATACGCCGACTTCTATGTGAACGATAACGGCTACGAAATCATCCGGTTGCAATACCGCTGGAAAGTGAACGTCGACCCCAATCTGACAGTTACCTGGGATGTTCAATTTACGCCCTATGATGGAGGCCCTCTTCATCATGAGGTTCATCAGTGGGTGACGCAAGGCGCTTCAGCAGATCCATCGGCTCCGTATCTGATCGATCCGCGCTACCAGCGTGGCGGCAGGAACGGCTATTACGACGTGATTCTTTTGCAGGCCAATCTTGCCGTCGATGGCAATCGCGATGGCCAGATGAGCTTCGACGATCCATTCGTCCGTGACGCTGATAAAACAACCAGTGATAAGCCTTACCGGTTCTGGTTAAATGATGATGACGACACGGAGTTAAACTACAACGGTGAAGGCGGGTCGCCGACCGGTCCGCTGGAGAAAGAACAAGTTCCCGCGTTGCACCCGGATAGTTCGCTGCACCAAATTACCTCGAAGCGTAACCTGGAAGATTTCGCGCGGTTATGGATCGACCTGAGCGGAGCTACAGACGCTCTCGGTTGGGGAATGCAGATTGGTTTGAAGTGGAAGAACGTAAGCGGCGCCCCCGCGATTAATATCTACCCATCGGCCGATGGCGACGGTTCTACCAGCTATCTCACTTCTGAGGCGACGGCCCAGACTCAGATTGCCACTAGCACGTTCAATGACGCCGTTCGGGATAAGAACAACAAACAAACGATTGATGCCAACGGCACATTTATCTTCAAGCCTGTTTATTGGAATGACTTATTAGATGACAATCCCAAAAAATGCTTTCTCTTCGAAGGGGTAAGTGAGGGCAAAGGCGAACTAACTGTTGTGTTCCTGGATCAAAACGGCAACGAGCTTGCCGAAGTCGGCAGCGTCTGGCTCGACTTGAAGAACATCAAAGACATGTATGAGCGAGCCAAGGCGCAGCCTGAGAACATTGTCGCACCCTACGATTTAAACCCGCCGTTTACCGGTCCTGTGAATTGCGTGCCCGATCCTAATGGACACGAATTTCAAAAGCCATGGGACCAGAGCGAGCAATGTGTGGTCTTCGTCCATGGCTGGAATATGAGCTACGACGATTATATCAGCTTCAGCGAAATCATGTTTAAGCGCCTTTGGCAACAAGGATACAAAGGCCACTTTGCCGCGTTCCGATGGGACACTCGCAAATCGGATGGGCCATTCGATACCGGCGAATACAACTGGAGTGAGAATCGCGCCTTTGTGTATGGAACGGCCCTAAAGAGTTTGGTCACGAACCTTTCCGGCACCTACACAGTCAGCATCGTTGGCCACAGCATGGGTAACATCGTCTGCGGCGAGGCGCTGCGGCAGGGGATGCGGGTAAGAAACTACCTCCTTATGGAGGCAGCCATTCCCATGAGCTGCTATGACGCGAATGCTCCGCAGCTGGCGACGCTTGTAACTAAGGATCAGTCCTACCACACGCCGGCCTATCACGTCGATCCGGCTGATAATCAGCTAACACTTGGCTATGGCGGTTATCTCAACGCGGTGACCGGCACGCTGACAAATTTCTTCAACCCCGACGATTGGGCACTAGCGACGGGCACGACATTAGGCGAAAATACAAATTGGGAGGCAAATCAGGAAGACTACAAACCGGATGGTGAGGTTGTAGGAGCGGTTCACGATGCCGCTTGGTCCTACCAGTACGACTCAACGTATCCGCTCAATCAGAGGGCATGGGTCCTTTCTGGGGAGGACAGAAACGTAACCGACTCTTGGGAAATGAAGTCGTTCGTTGCGAGATCACGTACCAAGGCAGTTGGCGCGATTGACTATACCGGAGGGCCGATCGGAGCTCAGGTAAGTCTGCGTGACAACTATGGCTTTGGAAACACCCGGCCAGACCATAGCGGCCAGTTCACGCGCAACATCCAGAAACTGGACGCCCTCTACAAAAGGATGCGTGATACGCTGGAAGAATAGACTGTGGACAAGCGCAATTTAGCCTTAGTCCTATCGGCGCTTATAGTTGTCGCTCTTGGAATGCTTTGGTGGCGGGGTGTCCCGTCATCAAAGCGTGTTCCGCAAGCTCCAGTGGAGGCGACGCCCACCGTAGCTCCTTATGGATCGCCGCGACCCGACATAGCGCGGGCAACACCGACCGGCCGACAGATACCGGGTGGTCGACCGGAGCCTTCCGACCCAAGGTGGAAAGAACGAGAGGTAAAGCGGCGAATTGATCCTGAATACGAATGGAAGATGCCGATCAACTTCTTTGGTCGAGTAGTAGATGAAAACGAGCAGCCCGTGCCAAGCGCGAAAGTTGAATTAAGTTGGACGGATCTTTCTCAAGCTGGCAGTTCGCAGGCGCAGACGACAACTGATGCGCAAGGTTTCTTTTCACTCCTTAACCAAACCGGGAGGCATCTCGAAGTGCGTGTGAGCAAGGATGGTTACTACACACCTAAACGACAGCAGATCAGCTTCGATTACGCGGCGTTCTGGGAAGCGGACTACCACGTACCGGACCCAAATAATCCCGTACTATTCCATATTCGAAAAAAGAACCAAGGAGAGGCGTTACGGAGCGGAGAAATCCGTCCGACAATGCCGGCCGATGGAACGCCGATGCGTTTTGATTTACTAAACGGAGGCAGGCTGTCGCCAGACGGGCAATTAGAAATCGCAGCCGTCACCAATACGGAGAAATATCCGCCGAAAATCTTTAACTGGCGGGCAACGATTTTGGTGCCGGGTGGCGGCTTGATCGAACACAATGCTGAGTTCCCATTCGAAGCTCCGGAGGACGGTTATCAACCGAGCGTCGGGTTTGACATGCCAACTAACGCGCCAGATTGGAAGCCGTTGATTGAAAAATCTTACTTCATCGAGTTTGGTTCGCCGCCGAGGTACGGACGCATCCAAGTTCAAATCAACGGAGGAAGTCAAAAGGCCTCGGTAAGCTACTGGGTGAATCCAAGTGGTTCGCGCAATTTAGAGGCAAACTCAAACGGGCAAGTGTCCTCTCGCTAGTTACTACAGTGTACGCGGCTAGGTAGCGCGGCGCAGCTTCCTCCGCAACCCTCCTATTCCTGTGAGCGCAATCCCGAGAAGGGCAATGGCGGAAGCGGCGTCAGGAGCGGCTGCAGTAGAGTGTGCCGAAAACGAGAACAAATCTCTCGATGTTCCGCCCGCACTTTCAACCTTGAAATTCTACGCCCCAGCTGTGGGCTCGAATCCGTTACCGGATATAATTCCTGTTCCCATGATATGAAGCGAAGTCGAGGAATTAGGGGTCGTCTCGGCACGACCGACCAAGGATTATTTCGCGAAACTTCCAGATGGAAGATACGCGCGCTTTTCGATTAAGTTTTACGCCGGTGATCGGAACTTTATCGTCTTTGAAAGCTATCTAAACCCAAAGCCCGGTAATCGTAATCTAGAATTCGATCCACAAAAAACTGTTAAGGTCCGATAGCCTTCTGACTGCCAGGGCCAATTCAAGATCTAAAAGATAAGGTGCGGAGGTTTCGGTTGGGGTTCGACATCGCGGTGCGGCCCGGCCAGTAAACCGGCTGCCGTCAGTAATAGACGCCACGCGAACAGGAGCCAAGCACCGCTTGATGCGATTGGGCTTCGGCGCGATCTCAGGAAGTAACTCTAGGCCGCGGCTTGAGCAGATGACCGACTGAGCAGTTGCTGGTAAATCCGGATGTAATCCTCGGCCATGTGCCGATCGGTGAACCTTTGTTCGAATTCGCGGCGGCAGCGCGCACGACTGATTTGCTCAATTTTCCCCACCGCTTCCACCGCGCGATCGATATCCTCGACGATAAAACCTGTCTCTCCTTCAACAATAATTTCGGGGACCGAACCGCATGGAAAACCGATTACGGGCGTACCGCAGGCAAGCGCTTCAATCATTACTAACCCGAACGGCTCCGGCCAATCGATCGGAAAGAGCAAAGCAGAGGCGCCGCCAAGCAGTTTGTTTTTTTCCGCATGCTCAACTTCCCCGATGAACTCGATGAAAGGTTCGTTCAGCAGATGCTTAATGTGTTTGTTGAAGTAATAGCGGTCGGCCCGGTCGACCTTGGCTGCGATCTTGAGTTTACGACCGGCTCGCCGAGCAATCTCAATGGCTCGGTCCACTCGTTTTTCCGGCGAAATCCGTCCGAGAAAAAGCAGATAGTCCTCCGGTTTTTCCTGGAAGTCGAAAGAATCGGCGGGGAGCCCATGGTAAACCGTGCCCACCCAATGAGCTTGCGGCAGTGGGCCTCGCTGCGAATGCGAAATGGAGACAACCGGCATATCGATAAACTGGTTGTAAACCGGCGGCAGATCGGGCAGGTCGAGCCGGCCGTGCAAGGTGGTCACTTGCGGAAACGAAGCCCGACGCGAGAGCGGGAAGTGAAGATAGTCGATATGAAAATGAACAATGTCGAATTGATCGAGGCGCTGAAAGACTTCCTCCAGCATAACGATATGATGGGCAAGTGAGTCTACTGCCTTGCCCAATCGCAGCGATCGTGGACAGACTGGAACCAGGTGCGCGGCTGTCTTGGAATCGCCGCTGGCAAAAAGTGTAACCTCTTCTTCCTGCCGCACGAGTTGTTCCGTCAAATAAGAGACAACGCGCTCCGTT
>Ga0137403_10005839_pt1 | contig 14199 bp, 19 predicted proteins | sample CZOMad2_1_16fung_FD_122057 | JGI IMG/M metagenome (GOLD analysis project Ga0137403, IMG submission 122057) | Vadose zone soil fungal communities from Angelo Coast Range Reserve, California, USA - CZOMad2_1_16fungal (Hybrid Assembly) | ecosystem: Environmental > Terrestrial > Soil > Vadose zone... | reverse complement strand
TAGAAGAGCACGCGGCCGTGACCGCGCCGGTGCGACGACGGGCTCGTGCGGTTGACGACGACGTCCCAGCGCCGACGCCGGTCGCGCGGGTCATAGCCGTGCTCGGCGTGGTCGATGCGCTCGACCTCCAGGCCCCGCCCCTCGAGCTCCGCGATCAGACGCGTCGACCACTCGGGATGCTCGTCGAGAATGCCGATCTTCACAATTGCCCCTTTCTTGATCGGGTTTAGGTAATTAGACCAGACACCCGCCCGTCTGACAAGGGGGCGCGCGGTGCTAATCTCCGGCCGTCGTGGGCACGCCCACCTTCGACCCGGTCGCCGCCGTCTACGACGACTTCATCGGCCAGTGGACGCGCCTCTACATCCCCACGCTGCTGCGCGCGGCACAGGCGCGAGCCGGCCAGCGCGTGCTCGACCTGGCGACGGGCACCGGTGAGTCGGCCCTGATGGCGGCTGACGCCGTGGCCCCCGACGGCCGGATCGTCGGCGCCGACATCTCGGTCCCGATGCTGCGCGGCGCGCTGGCCAAGCTGGGGGCGCGCCCGATTCGACTGGTCGCGATGGACGGTCAGGCCCTCGCCCTGCGCTCCGAGGCGTTCGACACGGTGATCTCGCAGCTCGGCCTCATGTTCTTCCCGGATCCCGTTGCCGGCGTGCGCGAGGCGCGGCGCGTGCTCCGCCCCGGCGGCCGCTTCGCCGCGCTCGTGTGGGGCACGCGCGAGCAGGTCCCATGGGCGGGCTCACTGGTGGACGAGCTGCTGCGGCACTTCCCGGATCGACGCGACGACCTGTTGCGCGGCACGACCCTCGGCGCGCCCGGACGCCTCGGTCAGGTGCTCGTCGACGCGGGCCTGCGCGATGTGAGCGCGACGACGGAGACTCAAAGCTTCCGCTTCGTGTCGTTCGACGACTACTGGCGTCACGTGGAGTCGGGCGCGATCCGGACTGGCCTCATGCTGCGTGAGCTCCCGCCCGAGACACGCCGCACCATCCGTGATCGGATCCGCGAGCGGACGGCGCGCTTCGCCGCGCGCGGCGGGCTCGAGATGCCCAGCGTCGCGCTCGTGGCGAGCGGCGTCGCGTGATGGACGAGCGCGATGGCGCCGCGGCGCTCGGCGCGGGCGGCGCCTGGCGCCGGCAGGCCATCGGCGCGACGAGCAACGCGAGCACGATCAGCGCACCGATCGCGCGATACACGCCCGACATCCGGTCCGGACAGCCGCCGGCGTAACGTCCGGCCGGCGGGCGCGTCACTCGAGCGGGAAGGTCCCCATGTAGACGAATTTCTGCGCGCGCTTGCCCGTGTCGACCTCCGTCGTATAGACGTTGCCCTTCGAGTCGACGGCCATGTTGTGGATCCAGTGGAACTGGCCCGCCGAGCGGCCGTTGCGGCCGAAGTGCGTGAGCACGCGGCCCGTCTCGCGGAGCAGCGTCCACACGTGGTTGTTCTCGCCGTCGGCATCGTAGAGGAACGTCTGGCGGGCGTCCTGCGAGAGGTCCACGTCCCACGTCGAGCCGCCGCCGCGCGTGGCCGGGGCCACGACGAACTCGCCGACGAAGGCGCCGTCCTTGCGGAACACCTGGATGCGATTGTTCGCGCGGTCGCAGACGTAGAGCAGGCCGTCGCGCGAGAGCCGCACGCAGTGCACGGGATTGCCGAAGGGTTTCACGCTCGTGTCGCCGGGCGGCCGGCCGTTGGCGCCCCAGTGACGCTTGTAGGCGCCGGTCTGGGCGTCGAAGACGATGACGCGGTGGTTACCGTACCCGTCGGCGACGAAGAGCTCGTTCGTCTGCGGATCCACGACCATGGTGGCGGGCCGGTTCAGGTGCCTGGTGTCGGTGTCGTCGCCCACCACGTTCGGCGCGCCGATCGTCATCAGATGCTTGCCCTGGCGCGTGAACTTCAGGATCTGGCCGTCCTTCGGACCGTTGCCGGCGAGCCACACGCGGTCCTGGTGGTCCACGTAGATGCCATGCTCGTTGGCCGGCCAGGCGTAGCCGTCGCCGGGGCCGCCCCACCCCTGCACGAGGTTGCCGTCACGATCGAACTCGAGCACCGGCGGCGCCGGCACGCAGCAGAGCGAGCGCGGCGGTGTGAGCGTCGCGCCCCGCTCGTCCTCGGTGAGCGACTTCGGCCGCTGCACGACCCAGACGTGGTCGCGCGTGTCGACGGCCACGCCGGCCGCCTGGCCCATGAGCCAGCGGTTCGGCAGCGGCTTGGGCCACGCGGCGTCCACCTCGAAGCGCGGGGCGACGGTATCGGCCGCGCGCTGCGCGGCGGCGGGGAGCAGCCATGCGCCGGTCACTCCGAGCGCCGCAATCGACACGAGCCACGCCAGCCAGCGGACCATGACCGCGCCTCCTGTTCGGCCACCCAGCATAACGCCGCTCACTGGGATGTCGTTCGCTGCGCCCGGCTGGCCATGGCGCAAGCGATTCCGCGGTCGCCGCGAGGTGCCCGAGACCTACCCGTTCGCGGTGTAGGAGCGCGCCGCCTCTTCCGGCCGGAACCATGCCAGCCGCTCGGCGAGCGCGACGACCTCGCCGATCACGATCACCACCGGCGGCTCGAGCCGCGCGGTGCGCGCGCGCTCGGCGATGTCGTCGAGGCGTCCGGTGAGGACCGTCTGCCAGTCGGTCGTGCCCCAGCGGACGAGCGCGACGGGCGTGTGCGGGGCACGGCCGTGGGCGATCAGGTCGCGGGTGATGCGCGGCAGCGCGGCCACGCCCATGAGCACGACGAGCGTGTCCACGGCGGTGGCGAGCCGCGCCCACTCGACGCCCGCGCGCGCCTTGCCGCAGCCCTCGTGCCCGGTGACCACGGCGAACGACGACGCGACGCCGCGGTGGGTCAACGGGATGCCGGCGTAGGCCGGCGCCGCCACGGCGGAGCTCACGCCCGGCACGATCTCGAACGGCACGCCGGCAGCCGCGAGCGCCTCGGCCTCCTCGCCGCCGCGGCCGAAGATGAACGGGTCACCGCCCTTGAGGCGCACCACGCGGCGCCCGCGCTTGGCGTGCATCACGAGCAGCGCGTTGATGCGCTCCTGCGGCAGCGCGTGATCGCCGCTCGCCTTGCCCGCGAAGACGTGGCGCGCGCGCGGCGCCTCGCGGAGCAGCCGCGGGTCCACGAGCCGGTCGTAGACCACGACGTCCGCGCGCCGCAGCAGCGCGAGGCCGCGGACCGTCATGAGGCCGGGATCCCCCGGCCCCGCGCCGACGAGCGCCACCGACCCTAGGCGCACGCCGCGCTCTCCAGCCGTGCGCGCAGCCGCCGCGCGGCCTCGTTGAACGGCGCGCCCTCGAGCAGCGCGCGCAGGCCGGTGTCCAGCGCGGCCAGCCAGTCCTCGGCGCTCGCGCGACGGCCCGAGGCGCGCAGCTCGCGACGCGCCTCGGCGGCGACCTCCGCGAGCGGGCCGTAGGCTTCGGGCAGCGCGGCCTCGATCCGCTCGCGCACCGCGCGCGCCAGCGCGGGACTGGCGCCGCCCGTGGAGACGGCGACGGTGACGGCGCCGCGCCGCACCACGGCGGGCAGGATGGCGTCGCAGTGCGCGGGATCGTCAGCCGCGTTGACCCAGACGCCGCGCGCGCGGCCCTCGCGCGCGACGTCGGCGTTGACGGCGCCGTCGTCGGTGGCCGCGAAGGCCAGCGCCGCGCCCGCGAGGTCCCCCTCGGCGTACGGGCGCGCCACGTGGGCGATGCGGCCCCCCGACGCCAGCGTCGCCAGCGCGGGGGACAGCGCGGGACTCACCACCGTCACCACGGCGCCGGCCGCGAGGAGGCCCTCGACCTTGCGCTCGGCCACCGCGCCGCCGCCGAGCACGACGCACGGCCGGCCCTGCAGCTCGACGAAGAGCGGAAACAGGGCCACGGCTAGCCGTCCACGCCGGCCGGCAGGAGACCGCCGGCGGGATCGCGCTCGACGGCGGGGACAGGACTGCCCGCCAGCAGCGCGCGCAGCGTCGCGTCGTCGTGACGCGCGGCGAACGCGCGGAACGTCTCGCCGTCGCGCCGGGTCGCCAGGTACTCGCGGAGCAGCCGCTCGATCGCCGGCGCGACCTCGGTGGCCGGCACCCGCAGCCCGATCGGTCGCGCCACGGCCTGCCGCGCGCCGAGCGCGCCGCCGACGCAGAAGTAGTAGGCGTCCACGAGCGCGCCGTCGACCTTCAGCTTCTTGCCCTCGACGCCGATGTCGGCGATCCAGTGCTGGCCGCACGAGTTGGGGCAGCCGGTCACGTGCAGCTTCACGTGCTCATGAAAGCTCGGCAGCCGCCGCTCGAGATCCTCGACGAGCCGCTTCGCGAAGCCCTTGGTCTCGGTCAGCGCGAGCTTGCAGAACTCGGTGCCCGTGCAGGCGATGGTGCCGCGGCGGAACGGCGAGCCGCCGGTCGGCAGCCCCGCCTCCGCCAGCTCGCGGGCGAGCGCGGCGACGCGCTCGCGGCGCACGTTGACGACGACGACGTTCTGCATGGTGGTCGTGCGCAGCTGGCCATCGCCGTGACGGTCGGCGGCGTCGGCGAGCACGCGCAGCTGCGCCGGCGTGAGGCGCCCGCGCAGCACGGTGGCCCCCGCATAGCAGAGGTCCGGCTGCCGCTGGGGGTGAATGCCGACGTGGTCGCGGTAGACGTCCTCGGGCGGCGTCTCTCGCGCCGCTCGATCGAGCGAATATCCCAGCCGCGCCTCGACCTCGCCGAGGAATCGCTCGGCGGTCCAGCCGTGCTGGAGAAAGAGGAACTTGAGGCGCGCCTTCTCGCGGTGCTGGCGCAGCACCTCGGAGTCGCGGAAGACCTGGGTCACCGCGCGCACCACCGGCACCGCCTGGTGCCAGCGCACGAAGGCGTCGAGCCGCGCGCCAAGCCGCGGATCGGTCGAGAGTCCACCGCCCACGCGGAGCGAGAAGCCCGGCTCGCCCGAGGCGGGGTGGCGCAGCGCCGTGAGACCGACGTCGTTGATCTCGGGATACGAGCACCACGTGCGGCAGCCCGTGATCGTCACCTTGTACTTGCGCGGCAGGTTGTAGAACTCCGGGTTGCCGTTCAGCAGCCGCGTGGCCTCGAGCACGAGCGGCGAGGCGTCGAGCACCTCGTCGGCGTCCACGCCGGCCAGCGGGCAGCCCGTCACGTTGCGCGTCACGTCGCCGCAGGCGCCGAGGCTCGTGAGGCCCGCGCGCCAGAGCGCGTGGATCAGCGTCGGCAGGTCCTCGATGGTCACCCAGTGGAGCTGCACGTTCTGTCGCACGGTGAGATCGGCGATGCCGCGCGCGTGGCGCTCGGTGAGCTCGGCCAGCGTGCGCAGCTGCGGCGCGTTCGCGATGCCGTTCGGGATCCGCACGCGCACCATGAAGTACTTCGTGGCGCGGCCCTCGCCGCCGGTGCCGCCGACGGCGCCGACGCCGTCGCCCTGCGAGTAGATCCCCCACCACCGGAAGTACGTGGCCCACTCGGGCGGGATCGACGCGTGGCCCTCGCGCGCGAAGCGCTCGATGGCCGCGTACGCCTCCCACGGATTCAGCTCGCGCTTGAGCCGTTCCGCGCGCTGCGCCTTGCTCTCCTTCACGTCGCTCACGCTCGCCTCCGCAAAAACAAAACGCCGGGCAACGGTCTCGCGTCCGTCCACCCGGCTTTCGTCTTCGACTGCGACTTATCGCCTTGACTGTCCGGTGCTCACTCCACGTACTTCAGCGGAACCTCCACCCACGATTTACACCGCGCGCACTTCGCGGCGACGCGGCCGGTCGCGGGCTCCACGCGCAGGATCGCGTTGCGGATGATCACCTCGTCCTGACCGCGGGCCACGACCTTCGCGCGGCACACGGGGCACCGGCCCTCCTGGGTCGTCGCCGCAACCATGGCGAAACTATACATTCCTGATCGGGATTGTCAATAATAGGGAGATTGGTCCAGTAAATACCTGAAATAATGCTGCTTTATGATTCCTCTGACGTCAGCGCTTGGACTCCGCGGGCAGGATCCCCGACTTCGACAGCGAGTCGGCGCGGCGACGCGTGAAGCGGCCTCCATCCACGGTGGTGAGGAAGTCGAGCACCATGCGATTGAACGCCTCCGGCTCCTCGAGATTCACCGCGTGGCCCGACTTCGGCAGCACGACCAGCGCGGAGGTCGGGATCCTGCGCTTCATGAAGAGCCCGGGCTCCAGGCACGGCTCGTCCTCGTCGCCGGTGACGATCAGGGTGGGGACCTCGAGCTTGGTCAGCCGCTCCTCGAGCGAATAGACCGTCGGCCGCCGCATCTGCACGCCGCGCATCGTGAGCGCGTGGCCCTTGGCCGAGCCGGCGCAGAGCCGATCGCGGAACTCCTGCCAGCCGACGGGATCCTTCTCGAGGAGCTGCACGCGCGAGGGGCCGTGAGCGTAGAAGTCGCCGGTCTTCTCCATGCCCTCCGTCTCGAACCGGCGCGCCACCTGCTCGACGTCCTTGCGGTTGCTCTCGGGATCGTCGCTGCCGTAGCCCGCGCCGGCGACGACGAGGGAGAGCGCGCGGTCGGGGTAGCAGAGTCCGAAATGGAGCGTGGCCAGGCCGCCCATCGACAGACCGCAGATGTGCGCCCGCGCGAGGCCGAGGGCGTCGAGCACGCCTTTGATGTCGTCGGCCGCCTGCTGCTGCGAGTACGCCGCCGGGTCCTCGGGCACGTCGGACGGCGGGTAGCCGCGCGCGTTGAACGCGATCGTGCGGTAGCGCCGTGAGAAGAACGCCGTCTGCAGCCGCCAGCTCTGGGCGTCGCCGGCGAACTCGTGGACGAACACGAGCGGAGTGCCCTGCCCGGCCTCGTCGTAGTGCAGCTTCACGCCTCCGACCGCCGCCTTTGGCATCGTCAGTCTCCCTTCATCGGCCTATCGCTTCCGCGCCAGCATTGCACGGGCCGCGGTGCTCGCCGGCTGGCCGACCGCCACGCCCGCGCGCCGCGCGGTGTCGTTCACCGCGGAGATCACGCCGTGAGACCACGTGCTGGCCGGATCGCCGATGCGCGCGCGCATCGCGTCCACGGTCGCTGCCGCCACGTCCGCCGCATCGAGCAGCGGCAGGCCGTTCACGCCCGAGCCTTCGCGCGCGCGGCCGCCGTCGCTGAAGAGCGCGCCGCGCGGCCGGATCTCGAGCGCACGCGCCATGTTCACCCGCCCGCCATGCGAGCCCGCACACATCACGTCGTCGCCGTTGTGCGGCCCCGCGAACAGCATCGAGTCGACGAGCACGACGCGGCCGTCGGCCGTCTCGAGCACGATCCGTTGCCGGCGGTCCACGATCGGGTCGGGCGACGGCCGCCCGGGCGGGGCGGCGAGCATCATGGACGCCGCGTCCGCCGCCTTCTGGCCGATCACGACGCCCAGCGCCGTCGCGAGGGCGTTGACGTGGCTCACGACGCCGTCCGCATAGACGCTCTCGCCGTCGCCGATGCGCGCCGAGCGCCCGTCGACGGCGGCCGCCGGCACGCCGAGGCGGTCCGCGAAGGGAAGCCCGGAGACGCCGGCGCTATCGCAGCCGACGCCCGCGTCGTGGGCGATCAGGCCGCGGACGCCGATCTCCAGCGCGAAGCCGAGGGAAAGCGCGCCGGCGAACGAGCCGACGACGACGACATCACGCGTACCGGCGTTGCCGTCGCAGCGTGTGATCGAGTCGAGGACGACGATGCGGCCGCGCGGGTCGTGATCGATCGTACGCAGGGCGCGTCCCTCCCGGGAGCGCCCATTGTACTCAGTCGCGCGGGCTCAGTCGCGCTCGTCCGCCTCGGAGTCGGCACGCTCGCCGACGGGCGGGGCGCCGGGGATGGCGTTCGGCGCGGGGCGATCGCCCTTCTTGCGCCGCCGCGGGACGAGCGGGCGGGCGGGACGACCTCGTTGGGCCGGTCGCGGCCCGCGGTCTTGTAGTAATCCGGATTGACGTTGTTCTTGCGGCTCATGCGGCCCTCCGCGCAGCGCCGGATCCTCGACGAACGCGACGCGCGCGCCCGTCTGCCGCGCCTTGGCCACGAGCGCGTCCGCGATGGCGGCCGGGCGGGTCAGACCATCGCCTGCCGGGCATCGTCCCACGCGACGAAACACCACTGGTGAAGCCGTAGCACGCCGCCGCGCGGATGCTCGCACTCGCACTCGACCTCGGACCGCCGAATCACCTGGTCGCAGACGACGCAGGGCTGGCCGGAACCCGGCCCGAACCACGTGATCAGGCATTTCTCGCGCGGCATCTCGCCGCGCTCGAGCTTCTCCCGCACCGCTACTCTGACGCGATCGAGGTCCACGGTCCACCTCCGCCTGCCTGTTTTTTGCGAGACAGCAGGCTTGCGAACGCGGTGCCAACGACCCGGTCGTGCTACCCTTCGCGAGATGATTCCAACGACCATGCGCGCGTCCTTCTACGAGGGACCGGGGCGGTTCGCGACCGGCTCGGTCCCCGTGCCGGCGCCGGCGCGCGGCGAGGCGCTCCTGCGCGTGCGTCGCGTGGGCATCTGCGGCACCGATCTCCACATCTTCCAGGGCCATCTGGACCACCGCGTGCCGCGCGGCGGCGTCATCGGCCACGAGACGTTCGCCGAGGTCGTGGAGGCGCCGAAGGACAGCGGCTTCGTCGCCGGTGACCGTGTCGTCGTCGAGCCCGTCGTCCGCTGCGGCGCCTGCCGCGCGTGCCGCATGGGCGCCTCGTACCTCTGCTATTCGCTCAAGGTGCTCGGCGTGGACCTGCCGGGCGGGATGCGCGAGTACTATCCGGTGACGACCGACCACCTGCTGAAGGTTCCCGACGCGCTCGGCGACGACGCGGCGGCCGTGATCGAGCCGCTGGCCGTGGCCACGCACGACGTGACGCGCGCGGGGGTCAAGCGCGGCGACCGCGTGTTCGTCTTCGGCGGCGGGCCGATCGGCGCGCTCATCGGGCTCGTGTGCCGCCAGCGCGGCGCCGAGGTCGTCGTCTCCGAGATCAACGAGTTCCGGCTCGGCCTGCTGGGCAGGCTCGGGCTCGAGACGCTGGGCCGGGGGCGCGACGCCGTGAAATTCGTCAACGAATGGACGGACGGGGTCGGCGTGGACGTCGCCTTCGAGGTGACGGGGCGTCCGGAAGCGGTGCGCGCGGTGACCGACGTCGTGCGCGTGTGGGGCACGATCAGCATCGTGGCCATCCATTCCGAGCCGATGCCCGTGAATCTCTATCAGATGTTCGCGCGCGAGCTGACCATGCACGGCAGCCGCCTGTACACGCGCGCAGCGTGGGAGGAGGCGATCCGGCTCGCGGCGAGCGGCGCGGTGCCGCTGGCTCCGCTCGTGAGCCGCAAGATCCCGCTCGAAGCGCTCACCGAAGGCATGCAGGCCGCGCTGGGAGGCGCCAACGTGATGAAAGTGCTGGTGGAGCTGTGAGAGCGATCGTGATCCTCGCGGCCGCCGCGCTGCTCGCCGGCTGCACAACGCGCTTCGACGTCGGCGGCGGCGAGTGGACGAAGGCGGGCACGCAGGTTCCGCAGATCACGCAGGACGAGATGGAATGCGCGCGCATCGCGGTGGACGCGCGTCCGTTCCCGGACACGATCGTCGGCGGGCTCGCTGACATCGTCGCGGCGAGGCTTCAGGACGTCAAGATGAGCCGCGACTTCGACCGCTGCATGAGCGCCAAGGGCTACCAGCCCGCGCGGGGCTGAGCCTCAGGCCACGCGGTCACGCAGTCGCCGCCGGCCTCCACGCCGTGGCCGACCACCTTGCAGCCGCAGTGGGCGCATGTGGGCGCCATGCGGTGGATGGCGCAGTTGCCGCAGACCTCGCACTTCGCCATGGCCGACTCCTCCTGAGAGCGGGGCGCTGCAATCCCGACGCCGCTGAGCCGCGGCCGGCGTGAGCCTCGACTGGGCCGTCGGCGCCGTCGTCATCGCCGGCGCGTTCTTCGTCCTCGGGCTCGCCGGCTTCGGCAACGGCCTCGTCGCGCTGGCGTTCCTGCCGCTCGTCATGTCGCCCGTCGACGCGATCGTGTTGCTGACCGTCTACACGGTCCTCGCGACGATCGTCATCTTCGTCCCGCTGCGCGCCGATTTCGATCCCCGCGGGATGCCCGCGCTGCTGCTCGGCTCGGTGCTGGGCACGCCGCTCGGCGTGTGGGTGCTCGCCGCGCTGCCCGCGAGCACGCTGACGCGATTGATCGGGCTCGTGCTGCTCGCCGTCGTCGCCCTCGAGTGGCTCGGCGTCTATCCCGCGCGCCTGCCGGGTCACCGCTGGGCCCTGGGCGCCGGCGTCGCGGCGGGACTGCTCGGGGCGGCGGTGGGAACGCCCGGACCGCCGGTCGTGTTGTACACGGCGTCGCAGGGTTGGTCGCCGCGCACCATCAAGGCGAATCTCCAGGCGTTCTTTCTCGTGAACCAGGTGGTGATCATGATCGGCTACTGGTGGGCGGGCCTGCTCACGCCCCAGGTCTGGCGCTACGCGGGCGTATTCCTCGTGCCGGCCACGCTCGGGCTCCTCGTCGGCATGGCGCTCTTCGCGCGCGTGGACCAGGCGCGCTTCCGACGGATCGTCTTCGCGATCCTGTTCGCCTCGGGCCTGCTGCTCGTCGTCCGCGGCTAGCGTGCTATCGTTGCGGGCACCCGGACGATCCCACGGAAAGGACCCCCTCATGAGCGTCAAGCGCCACCAGGTCGGACCCCGCATGAGCCAGGCCGTCGTCCACGGCAACACCGTCTACCTCGCGGGCCAGGTCGCCGGCGACGAGCCGACGACGAAGGCCCAGACCGAGGCGGTCTTGAAGAAGATCGACGCGCTGCTGGCCGCCGCCGGCACGAGCAAGTCGAATCTGCTGTCGGCCACCGTCTACCTCGCCGACATGAAGACGTACGACCAGATGAACTCGGCGTGGGATGCGTGGGTCGATCCCGTCAACACGCCCGCGCGCGCCACCGTCGAGGCGAAGCTCGCGGCGCAGAAGTACCTCGTCGAGATCGCGGTCGTCGCGGCGATCTGAGACGGGCCGCTTCACCGGCAAGGTGGCCGTCGTCACCGGGTGGCGGGAACGCTGAAGGAGACGACGTCCGGCGCTACACGAGGGCGGCGGCGGACCGCTTTGCGGCATCGACGCTTTCTTCAACAACGCCGGGATCCTGGGCGACGTGAGCCCGCTCACGGAGTATTCCGAGGCGACGTTCGACCGCGTGATGGCCGTGAACGTCAAGGGCGTGTGGCTCGGCCTCAAGGCGATCGTGCCGGCGCTGGGCGCGCGCGGCGGCGGCGCCATCGTCAACACGGCGTCGGTCGCGGGACTCCGCGCGTCGCCAACCCTCGGCCCGTACTCGGCCAGCAAGCACGCGGTGATCGGCCTGACGCGCACGGCGGCCGTCGAGCTGGCCCGTCGCGGGATCCGCGTCAACGCCGTCTGCCCGGCCCCGATCGACACGCCGATGGTGCGCCAGTTCGGCGCTTCGGCGAGGCCGACGAGGTCGCCGCGCTCGTCGTCTTTCTCCTCAGCCCCGACGCCTCCTACATCAATGGCGCCATCTACACGGTGGACGGCGGGTCGATGGCCTGACGCCGCCGGGAGGCGGACATGATCTCCTGCCACTGATTCTCGACGCGAAAAGGTAGACCACCGCACGGCAACGCGGTACGGGCATGGGGAAAGACTTCGTTAGTTCGTGGACCTACGTACTAGCAAACCCTCGCCGATCCCCTCCGCAACTCCCTGAAATGATGGGGGTCGTCGCGTGGCAAGACCCATGCTCCCTTCCTGCCCGCAATGAGCACTTGCGCGCGCTGTCTGGGAACCCAGGAGCCGGCGACCGGCGCGTCGGCTCCCAGCCTGGCCTTGTGTCCCGAGCACGCGTTGGCGGTGCTCGAGGACGTGCGCCGGCATCTCGCCACGACGCTGAGCTCGTTGGAGCGCGCCACGGACCGCGCGACCTACACCGGCGCGTCGCGCGGGATCGGATGACGACGCCCGAGCAACCGCGCCCACTCCTCGAGCGCTGCTGGTACTGCAACGAACGCATCCTGCGTGACGACGCCACGCGCGTCCTGCCGGGCTTCGGCCTGAACGTCCACACGCGCTGCTACAAGGCCGCGACCGAGCCGCCGCCCTCCCCGCCTACGGCCGCCTGAACGGCCACACGAGCTGGGCCGCGTAGCCCGGCGGCACCGGGCTCTCTCCGATCCCGTACGACGGCGGAAAATGCTCCGGCACGTGGTACGTCCCGAACACGCGATCGATGGCCGGCAAGTGGATCGCGAAGTTCTTGTCCACCGGCGCCGTCGCGTGGTGCCAGTGGTGGAACTTGGGCGTCCCGAGGATGCGCTCGAGGATCCCGAAGCGGAAGCGTACGTTGGCGTGGACGAAGATCGCGTGGAACGAGACGAACACGAGATAGGCGTAGACCGGCCCCGTGGAGAAGCCGAGCACGTAGAGCGGCACGAAGGCCAGCGCGCGCGTCACCACCGCGTCCACGAGGTGGATGCGCGAGGCGGCGAGCCAGTCCATCGCCTCCGACGAGTGGTGGACGGCGTGGAAGCGCCAGAGCCACGGCACCGCGTGGAAGAGGCGGTGCACCGCGTACTCCGACAGGTCGGCGACGAGCACGATTTCGACGAACTGCAGCAGCGCCGGCTGCGACGCGACCGCGTGCTGGATGGCGGGATGGACCGCCCACCTGAAGAACAGCGCGGCGGGCACGAGCGTGAGGAGCACCGTGAGCTGCACGAGCAGATGGCTGACGCCGAAGTGCAGGAGGTCGGTGAGCCAGCCGGGGCGGAAGATCCCCTGCGCGGGCAGGCGCGCGAAGAGCCGCTCGAGCGGCACGAAGAGCATCGCGAGCACGAGGATGTTCAGCAGGAACCAGTCGAGGCCGAGCGCGCGCGTGCCGCCGAGCGTCCCGATCGGCGCCTGCGAGCCGCCGAGCAGCGTGGCGGTCACCACGAGCCCGATGCCCGTCAGTCCGAGAAGCGCGCGCCGGCTGAGCACGATGGACAGCACCCCCAGCCCGAAGCCGGCGACGAGGTGCAGATGGATCAGGAAGCGGATGAGATCGAGCGGGTAGAGCGCGCGCGCGTCCGGCGTGGTGAGGAACGACGGAAAGCGCAGGCACAGCACGCCGCCGAAGCCGAGCGCAGACAGCGCGACGGCGAAGACGCCGCTGATGAAGCCGCGGCCGAAGCGCGTGTCGTAGCCGAGCGAGCGCTCGGCTAGGGCCACGCTAGTTGCACGCCTCGAAGAGCCCGGCCGCGCCCTGGCCGCCGCCGATGCACATCGTCACCACGCCGTAGCGCGCCTTGCGGCGCAGCATCTCGTTGGCGATGGTGCCGACCATGCGCGAGCCCGTCATGCCGAACGGATGCCCGATCGAGATCGAGCCGCCGTTGAGGTTGAGCTTCGTGGGATCGAGGCCGAGCTTGTCACGGCAGTAGACGACCTGCGAGGCGAACGCCTCGTTCAGCTCCCAGACGTCGATGTCCTGGATCGAGAGCCCGTGGCGCTTCAGCAGCTTCGGCACCGCGTAGACGGGACCGATGCCCATCTCGTCGGGCTCGCAGCCGGCCACCGCGAAGCCGCGGAAGATCAGCTTGGGCTTGATGCCCAGCGCCTTCGCGCGCTCCATCGACATGAGCAGCGTGGCCGAGGCGCCATCGGAGAGCTGCGACGAGTTGCCGGCAGTGACGCTGCCGCTCGTCTTGTCGAACACCGGAGGCAGCGACAGCAGGCCTTCGAGCGTGGTGTCGGCCCGGTTGCACTCGTCCTTCTCGACGTAGTACGGCTCCTCGCCGATTTTCTCGCCCGTCTTCTTGTCGAGGACGGCGCGGGTGACGTGCATCGGCGCCAGCTCCTCCTTGAAGAAGCCGTCCTGCTGAGCGCGCGCGGTCCGCTGCTGGCTCGACAGCGAGTACTCGTCCTGGGCCTGGCGCGTGATCTTGTAGCGCTTGGCGACGACCTCCGCCGTGTCGCCCATCGTCATGTAGATCCCGGGGAGGTGCTCCTTCACCCACGGGTTCGGGCTGGAGTCGCGCTGCATCATCGTGATCGACTCGACGCCGCCGCCGAAGACGACGTCCGCGCCCTCGTTGACGATGTAGTTCGCCGCGATCGCGATGGCGTTCAGGCCGGACGAGCAGAAGCGGTTGATCGTGAGGCCGGCGACCGAGACGGGCAGCCCCGCGCGCATCGCCGCCACCCGCGCGACGTTGTGGCCCTGCGAGCCGTGCGGCTGGCCGCAGCCGAGGATCACGTCCTCGA
>Ga0137403_10005838_pt1 | contig 14202 bp, 10 predicted proteins | sample CZOMad2_1_16fung_FD_122057 | JGI IMG/M metagenome (GOLD analysis project Ga0137403, IMG submission 122057) | Vadose zone soil fungal communities from Angelo Coast Range Reserve, California, USA - CZOMad2_1_16fungal (Hybrid Assembly) | ecosystem: Environmental > Terrestrial > Soil > Vadose zone... | reverse complement strand
CATCAAGAAGCTGGCCGATGCGAAGACCCGCGTCATAGATCTTCAGGGAAAGCTCGCAATGCCGGGCTTTATCGACGACCACACCCACTTCATCATCGGCGGCTTCCATCTGCTCTCGGTCGATCTGCGCGACGCCGCGACCCCTGAAGAGTTCGCACGGCGGATCAAGGGCCATGCAGCAAAGCTCCCCGTCGGCCGGTGGATCACCGGCGGCGATTGGGATCACGAGCGCTGGCCCGGCGGCCCGCTGCCGACGAAAGAACTGATCGATCGCTTCACGACGAACAATCCCGTGTTCGTCACCCGACTCGACGGGCATATGGGTTTGGCGAACAGCGCGGCGCTTCGGATGGCAGGCGTCACTAAAGAGACGAAAGACCCGCCGGGCGGGACAATCGTACGCGACGGGACCGGCGAGCCGACGGGGATTCTGAAGGACGATGCGCAGGGTCTGATTTATCGAGTCATTCCGGAGGCGACTGAAGGCGAGCGCGACGAAGCTCTCAAAGCTTCATTGGCCGAAGCCGCGCGCGTTGGAGTGACCTCGATTCAAGACATCACACCGTGGCAAGACTACGATGCCTATAAGCAATTTCGCGACTCGGGCCGCCTGACTGTTCGCGTTTATGCCCGGACTCCCATGAGCCAGTGGAAACGGCAAGCCGACGTCGTAGCACGCCAGGGAGCGGGCGATGATTGGCTAAAGCTCGGCGGGCTGAAGGCGTTCATGGACGGCTCGCTCGGTTCGACGACCGCTTTGTTCTTCGAACCGTTCAGCGATGCGCCTAACACCTCGGGTTTGATGGTCGATGACAACATCCCTGAAGGCAAGCTGAAACAGAACATCAAAGACGCCGACAAAGCCGGGTTGCAGTGCTCGATTCACGCCATCGGTGACAAAGCTAACAACATTCTGCTGAACTATTTTGAAGAAGTCGCGAAGGAGAACGGCCCCCGCGACCGCCGCTTCCGAATCGAGCACGCGCAGCACCTTTTGCCCGGCGACATTCCACGATTCGCAAAGCTCGGCGTGATTGCGTCGATGCAGCCTTATCACGCGATCGATGATGGCCGGTGGGCCGAGAAGCGAATCGGTCCTGTTCGAATCAAGACTACTTATGCGTTTCGATCGCTGCTCGACTCAGGCGCGACGCTGGTGTTCGGGTCAGACTGGTTTGTGGCCCCGTTGTCGCCGATTCTTGGGATTCACGCAGCGGTGACGCGCCAGACAATAGATGGCAAGACCCCGAGCGGATGGATTCCCGAGCAGAAGGTGACGGTTGAGGAGGCGGTGCGAGCTTACACCTCGATGTCTGCCTACGCCGAGTTCACCGAGAAGAACAAGGGCACGCTCGAGGCCGGCAAGCTGGCTGATGTGGTTGTGTTATCTCAGGATATCTTTCGGATAAACAAGGACGAGATTTGGAAGACAAGTGTGGTTCACACCATCGTCGGCGGACATATCGTGTATGGGAAGTACCTATGACCAAACTCGCTCGAGTGCTCGGGCTTCGCGATCTGACGCTGCTCACAATCGGGTCGGTGATCGGCTCTGGGATTTTTCTGGTGCCGGGAGAAGTCCTCAAACACGCCGGCGGGCAGATAGGTCCGGCGATGCTGGTCTGGCTTGTAGGTGGTGTGCTGTCGCTGCTCGGCGCGCTCACCTACGGCGAGTTGAGCGCGGTTAATCCGAAGGCGGGGGGTATCTATGTCCACCTTCGGGACTGTTTCGGCCCGCTCCCGGCTTTTCTGTTCGGGTGGACGTTGTTCTTCGCGATGAATGGCGGCACGGTCGCCACGCTCGCGGTCGCGTTCAGCACAATGTTATCCCAGATTATTCCGCTGTCGGGCACGATGACCAAGGTCGTGTCGATCACAATGATCGCTGTCTTGACTCTGGTGAACATTAAAGGAACGAGGGAAAGCGCCGACTTGCAGAACTGGACAACCGGGATAAAAGTTGGCGCCATACTGCTGATGGCCGTTGCTCTGTTCGCATTCGGGCACGGCTTCTCGGAATCGAAGGCTGCGATATGGCCGAGCGCTCTCAGCGGCTCCCTGGCTTCTGGTTTCGGGCTCGCGATGATCGGCGTGCTGTGGGCCTACGAGGGATGGCAGTACGTAACCTTCAGCGCGGGAGAAGTCGTCAACCCTCAGCGAAACTACCCGCGCGCTTTGTTCGTTGGAACCGCGGCGCTGATCGCCATCTACCTGCTCGCGAACCTCGCGTACCTGGCGGCGCTCGGTCCCGCCGGCGTGGCCGCCTCCACAAGCGTAGCTGCCGAGTCTCTGACTGCGGTAGTAAACCCAACTGCGGCGAAGTTGATCGCTCTTACTATTCTGGTGTCCGTCTTCAGCGCCGCCAACAGCAACGTCCTCACTTGCCCGCGAGTTTATTACGCGATGGCCAACGACCGTCTGTTCTTCCACAAGCTCGCCAAGGTTCACCCGCGGTTTGGCACTCCGGCGTTCGCGATAGTAGCCGGCTCATCGTGGGCTGCGGTGCTCGCGCTGGCGGGAAGTTTCACCGAGCTGTTGACCTACGTTATCTTTTGCGGGTGGATTTTTTATGGTCTGTGCGCAGCGACCATCTTCGTCTATCGCAAACGCATTCCAGACGCAGACCGGTCCTACAGAGTTCCCGGTTATCCGTGGACGCCGTTGTTGTTCATCGTCGCCGCGTTCGTTTTGGTGGCCAACACTCTATTCAACAATCTGAGAGATCAGCCTGGTAAGACCGGGCTTGCGCTGGGCAGTATAGCGCTGGGCCTCCCGGCTTACTTCATCTGGCGCGCGCGCAACGCGGCAATACTCGAGGCTCCCGTCAGCCCCGATGCGAACTCCTAAGACCGAGGATCGCCGATTCGATCTGTCGCCGGATCAAGGATAGCTGCCGAGATTTTCCCAATTCTTCCCCAATTTGCGTTCCGTTCCTGTTGAGGCACACACGCATACGATTGTGTACTGTTGGCGGTCAGCACATACCATATGGTGCGGAAACTCATTCGTACGCGCCAGCAAAGAGGGTCTGTAAATAACTATAAACAAACGCCCGCCGCGATCGCGGTAAACCCATCCTTGTAACTTCGCATCGCTATTAAGCGGCAAGGTTCAGGCATCGTTGTTGCAATATCAGTAGCCGACGAACTAAGCCTGCGCGGAGGGTGAAACCATGCTTAAACAATTTACTCAACATCTATCGAGCATTTCGCGGCGGACCGCAATAGTAACCGCTTTGATCGTAGTCGTCGCGGTATCAGGCATAGCGCTGCTGCTCACGCGCGGTGGGTCGGAAGCTAAAGCCAATCCCGCGATGCAGCCGCACGCGGCACGCCTGGACCGAGTCGATGGGAGCGTGGGCATCGCTCGCGCGGAGGACGGCGACAAGCAACCCGATTGGGCTGAAGCTACGGTTAACACACCGGTCACGGTCGGTGACCGTATCTATGCGCGCGACTACGCGCACGCGTCAATTGCGCTGACCGGGCACAACTATGTTCGGTTGAACCCGGCCACTTCACTCGACGTGCTGGCGCTTGAAGATCGCAGAACGCAGCTCGCGCTTCGAAGCGGGTCGGCGCTCTTCGACGTTGGCGCACTCGCTCATGAGGAGTTGTATGAGGTCGCAACGCCATGCGGCGCAATCGATCTCAAAGAGCCGGGTCTCTATCAAATCGGCTTGGACGGCGGCAACGCGATCATCTCCGTGCTGAACGGCCTCGCTCAAGTGGTCGGACAGGAAGGGTCCGGATACATAAGCAAGGGTCAGGTGTTTACACTCGAAGGTGCCAGGGCGGCTGAAGCTCTAGCCTCTACCCTTGCGCCGAGTACAGCGGGCGACATCGTTGACGATTATTACCGCTACCGTTACCCGAAGGTGTACAACGGGCGCTATCGGAACTACGATGCTTACCTGTCCGACCCGTCGTACTACGATCCGTATCGCACGTCCGTCAGCTATCAATATCTGCCGGCGGATATTCCGGGTCTGTATGACCTCGACTCATATGGCGATTGGGTTGACGTCAACGACTACGGCCACTGCTGGGCGCCGCGTGTCAGCGCGGGCTGGGCGCCGTTCCGCTCAGGGTACTGGGATCTGGATGACCTCTGGGGACCGTCGTGGGTTTCGGCGGAGCCCTGGGGCTGGGCGCCATATCACTACGGCCGCTGGGCATTCGTCAATCAGCGGTGGTTCTGGGTTCCGATTGAAGTGAGAACCCAGCCAACATATTACCCTGCGCCGGTCGCCTTCTTTTCGCTGGCGGACCAGATCGCCTGGGTGCCCCTTGGCCCCAGTGAGTTGTACGTGCCGAGGTACTACGACAACTTTCAGCCGCGATACCTGGCATCGGCGGAGATAGTCCGAGTGGTGAGTGTGCAGAACACTTTCGTTAACTTTAACGCGCCCGGCGCAGTGACCGCTGTTCCGGTGCGAGCGTTCACACGGGTGATCGATCCGAGGGTGATTAATCCGGTCGACCCCGGTTTGATCAGAAGCTCTCGCTCTGTGCTTGACCCATTCTCGGTCGCCGGTGTCAGGGACCTTGCAATAAGGCACGACGACGAACGTCGCCGAATCAAGTTCGAGCGCCGCGAGCAAGAGGCGCTAAACACACAGGTCCTCGCCAGCACGACACCGGGAGTCTTGCCGGCGCGCGGAAACCTCGCCAAAGGGCTCAGAGTTGAGGCTGTGCCCGAGAGCCGAAGGGACAACAAGCTCAAGATCAATCAGACGTCTGAGGTCACAAGCGCGCGTCGTCCCGATGGCCTGCCCCAACCACTAGCTCAATCGCAGCGGATGAGTGAACTCGCAAGTCGGGCCGAGCAAGGTGACAAGTCTGCTCGCCGCGAAATGCGTCAGCTTATGCGCGAAGAGCAGCGCACTGCTCAACAGCCACCAAAAGCCGCAGCGCAACAGCAAGCTCAGGAGGAGCAATCGCGGCAGCAGATGAAGCAGCAACGCAGGGCCGAGCGACAACAGCAAGCAGCCCCGGCGGCGCAACAGGCTCAGCAGCAGCAAATGAAACAGCAGCGGAGAGCCGAACGCCAGCAGCAATCCGCGGGTGCGGGGCAACAGGCTCAGCAACAGCAGCAGATGAAACAGCAGCGGAGAGCCGAACGCCAGCAACAGTCCGCGGGTGCGGCACAACAGGAGCAGACGCGACGAGTCCAACGTGAACAGATGCGTCAGCAACAGCAGCAACCGACGCCTCAGCAGCGAAAGGAACAAAAGCGTAAGCCGCCGGAGGCTTCTCTTCAGCAACAGCAAATAAGGCAGGCCCAACAAGGAGCCGCGCGGCAGTCGCAAATGGCGCAGCAGAGAGAGCAATTCAAAGCGCAGAGACGTGTCGAGCAACAACAGCGAGCGATGAGCGAGCAGATGAACAGGCGGGCTGCTGTGCAAGCAACTCAGCAAGCTCAAGCTCGCGAACAGGTTAAAGCACAGCGACGCGCCGAGCGACAGCAGGTGGTAGTGCAACAACAACAGCAAGCCGCTCAGCGTCAAGCGGCCAAGCCCCCGGCCAGCCCCCCAGCGCAGCGCGCGCCAGGTTATCTGGGACCCCCAGTGGTGAGACAGGACGCCGGTTCCCAGTCACAACCAAAAGCTGAGAAGGCTCAGCGAAAGCCTCCGAAATGAGGCCAGCTCCCGCAGGGGTTCAAGCTTCGGGCTTGCGAATCGGTTCCGCAACCTGAAGCTTGAACTCTAAGATTTCCCCGCTTTCCCGGCGAGTGTTTCGTAGCGCGCTTCATCGCCGCACTCGGTGCAAGTTGGAAGATTCAGCATACTCCAGCCTGGCTCGGTCACCCTGCCGACGTTGTCCATAGCTCCGACAAACCCGCCGCGAACGTTAGCTACGTTCGTGAAGCCCATCTGACTCATCTCTTCGCACGCGCGAGCCGAACGCCCACCGGTCTTGCAACCAACTACAAGTTTCGCATCTTTGGCCAGAGCCGCTTCCACTACGGCGGCGAAATCCTGATTGGGGGACATCCCGGTACCTGGCGCGAAGTGCATTATCGGAATGTTGATGGCCCGCATTGGATGGCCAGCTTCGAACTCGGGCACGGACCGCACGTCCAGGTAGATGTATTCCGGATCGGCCTGCATCAGATCGAATGCTTCTTGCGCGTTTAGCTCTTTCATAACCGTCTCCCTTCTTGATTCCTCGTCTTTGACAGAAAGGTGAATTATAGCCGAGCACCCGGGTGCCTACCACTTGCATCCGCCGCAACAAATTTACAAGAACTTCTGATGGGCATTATTGTTGACATCAACTTCTCTGCCCAATTACAATCGCCATCCTTGGAAGCACCCCCCAGATTTTTTTAACTCAGTAAGAACGAACGAACGAACCGGTTTGGGTACAGCATTGCACCCCGCTGTCTTGAAAGGAGAGGTTTTGATCAAAGCAGGAGCAGGGAGATTCCTGGTCGCAATCGTCTTAGCATCATTCATATCCACAGGCACGTTTGCTGGCGCCGCATCGGCGCAGTCGCGGGCGGTCCAAACGACCTCCAAAGAGCAAGCGGCCCGGCAGCAAAGCGCCAATCAAATAGTGGGTGCGGCGGAGCAGAAACCGCCTGAGTCTCAGAGTTCCACAGCACCACAGAACGTCCAGCCGCAGAAGGCGCAAGAGCCTCAAACAGAAATAGGCCTCGAGAACGCCGTTATTCCGCCTGCACCAGTCATTGTCAAGCTCAGCACCAATGCGATCATGCTTCCTGCGGACGGCGGCGCCCCGGTTTCGAAGACGAGTTCCGATTCGAAGTACGAGGAGCGCCCGGCCGTTTCGTCGAGCGTGAGTGTCGGAAGCGTCTTCGGCTATCGGCGCGACCCATTCACACGGCGGGCGAAGTTTCACTCAGGCGTCGACCTCAAGGCTCGCTGGGGCGATCCGGTGGGCGCCAGTCAGGCGGGCATCGTGCAGTTCGCCGGCTGGTATCACGGCTACGGCAACATGATAATCGTCGCCCACGGCGGCGGAGTTACGACTCACTATGCGCACTTATCCAGCTTCGATGTTGAAGCCGGAGCACACGTCGAGCGCGGCACTATCATCGGGCGCGCAGGCAGCACCGGACGCGCCACCTCGCCGCATCTGCACTACGAGGTCCGGCTCGATGGCAATCCTCTGAATCCGTTTCAGCCTCTGGCCCTCGAATCCTCTTCCGATTATTTCAAACAAACGCGACCGACTGTGGACGCCGGTCGCAGTGATTCAACTTCACTCGTCGCGCCGCAGCGAGGCAAGTAGACTATTCTTCAGTGAAGATGAATCATCGGGGCTCGCTCGCAAGCGAGCCCCTGTTTTTTTAGCTGCGCGGATGTGCGTCGAGTCCAGACCAAGCCCGACACCGAGTTCATCATTGCATGGTGGAAAGGAACCTGTGTCTCGACGCGAGACTCCAATGCCCTTCGGTTATCTGGATAGCGAGCGCCAACTGAGGCATCATCACTTCATTGGGACGCATCAGATTCTTGAAACATCAAGTTGAAGCAGGAGCAGTTTTAGTGCTTAGAAGATCGTTGTCCGTTTTGGCTGTGGTAGCGCTTTCTTTTCCAGCCTCGCTGTCTCAAAGCCATCCCGTTAAGTCAGACCGATCCGCCACTGTATCCGCCTCCTCTCCGCGGAATCCTTTTAGTGCCGGCGAACGATTGAGCTACGACGTGTCGTGGGCGGACTTCATTGTTGCAGCAGAGTTGACGATCCAAACTGACGACCGCCGCAGCTTCGACGGCGTCGACAGCTATCACGTGACCGTCGAGGCTCGAACTGTAGGACTGGTCAGCGGCCTTGCCCTGAAGGTCAACGACGTCTACGAATCGTTCATCAACGCGGGCACGCTTCAACCGTTTCGCGCCGAGAAGCGGTCGCGACATGGCAAGAAGCAGACCCAGTCGTCGGTCACCATCGATCAAGGTAAACGCACCGCGCGGATTACAGGCGGAGGCACGTTAGAGCTACCGGAGGACACTTACGATCTCGCCGGATTGATCTTCGCCATCCGAGGAATGGATCTTACAGTGGGTAAGACTCGCACGTTGACTTTGCTCGAAGACGACAAACTGTACACGATCAAAGTTCAGCCCGAAGCGCGCGAGAAAGTAACGACGCCCGCCGGCAGCTACGATACGGTCAAGATTGCAACGAGCATGGTCAAGGGACGCGAGAATGACAAGCTTTACAACCTTCGTATCTACGTCACCAATGATGCGCGGCGGTTGCCTGTCCTGATAACAGCGGAACCATCATGGGGCGCTGTAAGAGTTGAGTTGACTGCGGTCGCTGGTTCCAGGAAGTGATCGGGTTTCAACCTGCTGAGAATTCGCGCGGCTGCGAGCGAGCGCTCCAGGCGGCCGACCTCTGCATTATCTGCGCGTTGAGCACCGCTCGCCGCCGCTCATCCCCGGGCGTGTTTTTGGGCCGCTCGCCAGTGACCCTTCCCCCAAGGAATTTCATGCCTACATCCTATGCTTTGTTCTGGGCCTCGGGGCGGCGCTTCCGGGCACTTTTCATAAGTGTCACAATCACGATGGCCATTACCGCTGAACCGTAGATGAATGCCAATAGCGCAAGCTGCCAGCTTGCGCTACACACCAACCATTGCGAGTTTGAATCATCTGTGAATGCGGCAAACAATATCGTCTTCTTTCCCCGGGGGCGCAGGCATCCTGCCTGCGTTTTCTCGCTCGGCTCGTTTCTCTGTTTCGCAACGCCAGCAGGCAGGGATGCAACCGCTCCCAGGGTTGATCTTTCGATTTCCGCTCGGAGCGGCGCGGTGACGAGCGAAACTTTGGCCTCGCTCAAGACTACCGCGCCGCCGGGAGCGGTGCGCGTGTTAGACCGAAACGACTCTCATCGTTTTTGGTTTCGAGCCGCCGCCTGACCGCTGCGGTCGGGCACGACTCGGCCTGGTTATCGGCAACGCTCGTTCCATCCGCCCGCCACAGCAATTCACACGACTTTTCAATAACGCGGGCCTATGCCAGCCCCGACTTCCGCAGCATTCAGACTGCACTTGTCGAAGACTTCTGCGCCGGACGAGAATTTCGTATATCAGTTCAAGACCGGTCAGAATTTTGATATTGTGCAAGACAAGTTCTGACGGTGATGTGAGAGCAGGGCTCGGGCCCGCGCCGGAGCCTAAAAGGAGAATGAAGAATGACACTGACGCATTTGTTGATACTCTTGCTGATCGCGGGAGTATGTGGATCAATTGGCCGGGCAATTGTCGGCTACAGCCACGGCGGATGTCTTGTGTCTATCGCGCTTGGTTTCATAGGCGCGATCATAGGAGTCTGGCTTGCCGATGCTCTTCACCTGCCGAAGCTTTTTTTCTTGAGCATCGGTGGCGAAAACTTTCCAATCATCTGGTCGATCATCGGGTCGGCATTGTTTGTGGCGGTGATCAGCTTGATCACAGGAAGAGGCCGCAGGTTGTAGTCCCGCGGGCAGTATTCCTCTACAAATAGAAACGAAGACATCGCTGATGTCACCTACAACTGTCTCTCAATGAATAAAACCGATATCAAGAGACCGGGCGCTGCGGTGTTGGTTGAACCGCGGCGGCCGGTCAAAGGACAGTATGTATGGATAACCTGACACAAGATCTTCGCTTCGGGCTGCGGCTGCTGAGGAAGAATCCCGGGTTTACCGCAGTCGCGGTATTCACGCTTGCGCTGAGCATCGGCGCTAACGCCGCGATCTTCGACGTGGTGAATGGCGTGCTGTTGAAGCCGCTTCCCTACAAGGAACCCGATCGCATCGTCAGGGTGTTCGAGAACAGTCCCCGCTTCCCGAAGTTCCCGATTTCGCCGGCGAACTTTCTGGACTATAGGGAACGTAACGATGTCTTCGACGACTTCGCCACATTCGCCCGCGGTGACCTGGATCTTTCGGTGAACGACAGGCCGGAACGCTTGACCGGGATGCGAGTGTCGCACGGATTTTTCCACCTTTTAGGCTTCGAACCGGAGCTGGGTCGCGCGTTTTTGCCAATCGATGAGATCAACGGAAACGAACACGTTGCCATAATCAGCCGTGCTCTGTGGGAGCGAAGCTTTGGCAAAGATCCGGCCATAATCGGCGCGCCTGTCACACTGTCGGGTATGTCATTCACCATAGTCGGAATCATCGGTTCGGGACTGCAACACGTCGGAGGCGACTATCATTCGCTTCCCCACGGCGGAAACGTAGACGTCTGGTGGCCACTGACTATGGATCCCAAGGTAAGAACGTCTCACTTCCTCAACGCCATCGCGCGGCTAAAGACCGGCATCATACGCGAGCAGGCCGAAGCACGGATGAACGTCATCGCACAGCAACTCGAGGAACAACACCCGGAAGACAAGGATTGGCGCATCAGGATTGTTTCTCTGCGTGACGAGATCGTAGGCGGCGCGCAAACGATGTTGCTGATACTGTTCGGCGCGGCCGGATTTGTACTGTTGATCGCGTGCGTCAACATTGCGAACCTTTTGCTTGCAACAGCAACGGCGCGGCAGAAAGAGATAGCCGTGCGGACCGCTTTGGGCGCAGGCCGGCTTCGTCTGATTCGCCAGATGCTGACCGAGAGTTTACTTATAGCCGTGGGTGGCGGAGTGGCGGGGCTTCTGGTGGCGAGGTGGGGGATCGAGGCACTGGTCGCGCTCGGCCCGAAGCAGATCCCGCGCCTGCATATGCTCTCACTTGACTGGCGAACATTTGCCTTCGCGCTAACGGCCTCTCTGCTTACCGGGGCACTGTTCGGATTGGCGCCGGCTTTGCAAATATCCAAGGTCAATCTCAATGAGTCGCTGAAGGAGGGCGGCCGCGGCTCGGCGGGAGGCGCGCGTCATAATCGTCTGCGAGGCCTGCTGGTGATCGCCGAAGTATCACTGGCCTTCGTGCTGCTGATTGGAGCCGGACTACTCATGCGAACGTTCTTCTATCTGCAGAATGTTGATCCCGGATTCAATCCAGAAAGAGTTCTGACTGCAACGATTGATTTGCCCGGCGCGCGATATTCGACCGGGAGAAAAGCGTCCTCATTCTATCGCGAACTCATCGGCCGCCTGGCCGCGCTTCCCGGAGTTCAAGGCGCTGCAGCCACGTCGGATCTCCCGTGGACCGGTTACGACGAGAATACCTCTTTTGGAATCGAGGGCCGGCAGTTCTCTGATGACGAGTATCCGTCTGCGCAGTATCACTTCGCCACCCCGGACTACTTCCGCACCCTGGGGATTCCTCTGTTGGAAGGACGCTTCTTCAGCGAAGCAGACGACGCGGATGCGCCGCGGGTGATCGTGATCAACAAGAGTATGGCTGATCGCTACTGGCCTGACGCCGACGCGGTCGGTAAGCGGGTTCGACTCTGGGGCGAGACCAGGATGATTGCCGGCATCGTTGGCGACCTCAAGGATTCGCCCGGAGAGCTTCGCGCGAAGCCCGGGTTCTTTTTTCCGGTCAATCAGCAAGCTCAAAGCGGTCTGGTCCTTGTGGTGCGCACCGAACGCGATCCGATAAGTCTCCTGGCGGCGATGCGAAGTGAAATTGCAGCCCTGGACAAGGAACTTCCGTTGTCCGACGTAAGGACCCTCGAACAGATCGCAAGCGCTGCAGTTGCGCGAACCCGCTTCACTATGCTGCTGTTATCGGTATTCGCCGGTGTAGCGCTGCTGTTGGCGGCGGTCGGAATTTACGGCGTCGTATCCTACTCGGCCACCCAACGCACACACGAGATAGGTATTCGCGTAGCGCTCGGCGCGCAGCGGCGTGACGTCATCGGGCTGGTAGCGCGACAGGGGATGACGCTTGTTCTTGCAGGTATGGGCGCGGGTTTGGCGGCGGCTCTCGTGTTGACCCGCGTAATGTCGAGTCTGTTGTTCGGAGTCAGCGCGGCCGATCCGATCACATTCGCCGGAATAGCCGTGTTGCTGATGGGAGTGGCTCTGGGAGCTTGTTTTGTGCCTGCATGGCGCGCGATGAAGATGGACCCGATGGTCGCGTTGAGGCACGAGTGAGGGGCTCGCAACGCGGAAATTGAATCACCCGAGAAGCTGACGCAGGAATTTGACGAGTACGTTCCCAGTTACGATGCGTCGGTAATGTTCGGTCGAGCGAAGGTCGCTGATCGGTGTGACTTCCTTCGCCATCATCTGGCGAGCCTGTTCCACGAGAGCGGAAGTGAGTGTCTTGCCGGTAAGTAAGCGTTCGGTCTGAGTCGCGCGGATCACTGTAGGAGCGACGCTGCCGACGCCGATGTTGATTGCTTCAATCGTTTCGCCGTTCATCCGTGCCCTGGCCGCCAGCACGGTCTTGGAGATCGCCTGAGCCCGGCGAGTGCCCACCTTCCAGAAGAAATCGCGCTCGCCCTCTTTCAGCTTCGGTATGCGAACGGCCACCACGAGTTCATCGGCTTGAAGCAACGTGCGACGATAGCCGGCGTAGAACTCATTGAAAGGTATTCGCCGTGTGCCGCGCGCGCTTCCGATTTCGACTTCTACGTCGTATGCGGCAAGCACGGGAAGACTGTCGCCTGCTGGAGAAGCGTTGACTATGTTGCCGCCGATCGTGCCGCGATTCTGAATCTGAATGGCCCCGATAGTCCGCGACGCAGCGACGAGCGCGGGCACGTGCCGCCGAACCAAATCCGACCGTATCAGTTGGGTGTACGTCGTAAGCGCGCCGATGCGCAAGGCGTCGCCTTCGTCGGTTATGCCTCTCAATTCGTTCACCCGCCAGATGTCGAGGAACTCTGCGGCGTCGAGCATGTGAGCGTTCATCAAGACCATCAGGTCCGTGCCGCCGGCGATGACCTTCATCGAGCGGCCAGGCTCTGACAAAAGAGCATAGGCCTCTGCAAGGGTCGCCGGCGATTGCACTGTGGAATCGAAACTCATTAGTACTTAACTTGTAGGGGCGTCCCTCCGTGGGCGCCCCTGCTTGCTCCACCACACTTCGATATGGATGAGGGGTGCCCACGGAGGGACGCCCCTACAAGTTAATCCCCATAGACTCAGCCTTCGACCTCGGTCTCGAGATCGACAATCAATCTAACATCCCCGCAAGCGGTACACGCGAACGCGTGCACGAAGCGTTCTTCATTACTATCGGAAAAGAGAATGGTGAGTTCCTTTTCCGCGAACAGCAATCCGGAGCGCATTACCCCACCGCAGTTGCCACAGGGCTCTTTGGTCCCGGTTGGCGCGATCGAATCGGCGTCTTCGGCTTCATCGGCATCCAGCTCGGGCTTTTCAAATGGGATGCTGCGTTTCCCCAGCTCAACTTCGGCGAATTCAATCGCTTCTTTGCGATAGTCGGCGTATTCGACTTCGACTATTCGCAAGAGCTCCCGATCTGACATCTGGGATATTCTGTCCTTTAGTTCGTTCAGCTCATCAACCGGGAACATGTCTTATCCTTTCATCACTGCTGCTTCATCTGCGCCGCTTGTTGCTTCTGCTCGGCGGACGCCTTTTCCTGAGTGTTGGGCGGAATGCCGATCAGCGGGCCGAGATCGTCGAAGTCGAGACTCTTGGAGACGAGATTGGCGGTGAGATAGGAACGCTTGTTGCGCGACTCGACCACGACCAGACCGGACATGTCACTGTTGCCGATGACGCCTTGCATGTTCTCGAGGCGCCATTCCTTCTCATTGTGTTTCAGCTCGCCCTTGAGGTCATAGGGCGGCGTCGATGGTGCGGGAATGCCGAGGACCGGGAAGATGTCGGCGAGGTCCGGTCCCTTAAGATGCATCTGGACATCGGCATTGCTGAAGGTGAAGGGATCGCCAGCCTTGCCTTTCACCGTAATCGACGTCTGACCGAAGTCGACTTCAAGATCGAGCGGGTAGGGTTGCATGCTGTCGCGCAGCATGGCGATCGAACCGCCGACGAAAGCAAGCTGGATCGGCCGATCCTCCAGGCTACCCTTGGCGTTGAACTTCACCTCTTGCTGGCCGCCCGCGGCCTCGCCGGCCGCAATTTCGATGTCGCCATCGAGGGAGAGCTTCCGGCCTGGGTCGCGATAAGCGATCTTCCCCTTGGTGATCTCGATCTGGCCGATGACCGGCGCTTCCGATAGTTCGTTCGGCCGCACCGCGGCGACGGCGGTGGCGGCCACCGGATTCTGGCTGAAGTCCCAGTTCGAGGCACCGTCGGCGCGTTTCTCCAGCGCTACTTTCGGCCGATCGACGCGGAGGTAGGGGAGCACGATA
>Ga0137403_10005837_pt1 | contig 14202 bp, 14 predicted proteins | sample CZOMad2_1_16fung_FD_122057 | JGI IMG/M metagenome (GOLD analysis project Ga0137403, IMG submission 122057) | Vadose zone soil fungal communities from Angelo Coast Range Reserve, California, USA - CZOMad2_1_16fungal (Hybrid Assembly) | ecosystem: Environmental > Terrestrial > Soil > Vadose zone... | reverse complement strand
CCATGGCGATGGTCAGCTCCAGCAAACTGAAACCGAGGTGGCGGATTCTGGATCTACGGCGCATATTCCTCCCTCTTACCGGTACTGCGAAATGAGCGAACTCAGAAGATAGGTTTTCGGCACTCGTGTCCGGGGAGCGTTGTAGCGGATAGTGACATTGATGATGCGCAACGTCGGGTCTACGCCGCCGCCAGGAGCAACCACTGGCAGAATCTCGACCTGACGTTCATAGTTCGAGAGCGGAAGGCTTATGTCATCGGCCGTGCCATAGACTCCGTCCGGCCCGGGCTCGATGATCGTAACGTACTGTGCCCCCGTGACGTCGTCGGCCGTGCCCAGAATGCCGTCGCCAGCCGGCATGTATGCCTTCTGGAAGCCGTTCAGGAAGATGCCGCCATCGGAAACATTCTGAATGGAATTCCAAGTGAGTTGAGCTGTGTTGCGTGCCGTAACGATGCTCTCCAGAGACTCGTTCGCCAATTGCTTGGCAATCATGTCCTCCTGCGACTCTTGGGTGGCGGCCATCGCCAGGCCAAAGACGCCTGCCAAGCTCACCAGCCCGATCGTGAGTATGGCCATGGAGATCACTACTTCAAGAAGCGAGAACCCGCGCTGCAACTGACTTGAGTGGGCGAGAATCTTTCTGCGTTTCACTATTGTCTTGACCAAGAAGCGCCTCCCGCGGCGTTGTACAGTCGCCACCCGCGAACTCGGCCGGTGGCTCCCCATACTGTGAGCGCGCGGGAACTCAGGAGTTCTCCTGGCCGCGCGATGTAAACCACGCCATTGCTAAAGTTGCCCGAACACTGTCCGGCACCGCCCGCCGCGTCCTGGGCAGAACCATCTGGACAGAAATAAATAAAGTTCAGGCCGCCCACGCCGGCTCCTTGCCCCGTGTAACCAAAATCGACGGCCAGACCTCCCGTTCCGAAGCTGTCGGGAGTGTTGTTATTTGCAGTAGGGATGCCAGGCTCGTTTCGCAAGTTCACGTCGAGAGGAAGCGAGTAAGTTACAGGCGCAAGGGCTCCCTGAAATCCTGCAAACGCCGGGGCAACTGTGACACTGTGGGGCGTCGTACCAGTACTTAAGGTGACCACGTAGGACGTACGTTGCGCGATCGAGTTGTCGCGCGCCTGACGCATCGCCGACAGCACCGTGTTGTAAGCATTGTTGACGCGCTGCTGTTTCAACATCGGTTGCAGGCTCATGAATGAGATCGTGGACATGATCATGATGATCGCCACAACCATCATCATTTCCAGCAGAGTGAAGCCGCTGGTCCGACTCGTACGGTGCGATGGATTGGTTCGCAGATTCTTCATAACGTTGTCGGAAACAGCAACTCCTGTCTTTCTGCTGGCAATAGTCGACAGCCGGGCTGCGGAGCAATCCTGCGCCGACTGCCCGTGGATCTAGGTTGAATATGTTGATGGTAAAACTGTTGGCACATGCATCAAAGTACCGACGGTACATCACACCTTCGTACAATGTCCTTCAGGTATGTAATCGGATGTAAGTTACAGAAGTTAATCTGGAGGTCGTTTGCCGGCGAAAATAGCGGCGTGCGCAAGAACGCCTCTCAATTTGAGCGAGACAGACAACTGACGCGCACACCGATCTCAGCGGGTTACCGCCGGACGGAAGATATTGAAGAAAAAAAGGGGCTCGGCCCGAAGCCGCGCCCCTTCAATCAATAAAGACTTGCAGCCTTCCCGCCGCCGCTAGTAGCTCAACTCCCGCAAGGCTACTTCGGCAAACGTGGTGGTGTTTGTGGGCGGTGGCGGAACCAGAGCTAAGTCCCAATAGAAGTTCGTCCCGCCTTGGTCGTCAATCGTACGTGCAAGCGCCTGACCGTAGAAGTCCGCTCCACCTCTAAACCTAAGGTCGGAGTTCGGCGCATTGATCACGGCATATGATTGGTTGCCGCCAGAGATCACCATTGTGTCACTGCCCCCATAGTTGATCACGAAGGAGCTGGGGAGATTGGTGGTATTCGAAAAGCTGCCACCCGTCATGTCCACCACCGTAGTGACACCGACACCCGCAAAATTGATGATGACCGGGCCGGTAATCTGCAGCGTGGAACCGCCGTTCATGGTCAAGCTGTTCATGGTGTAGACGGCCGGATTGGCAACCGTCCCACCCGTCAGAGTTACAGTGCCCCGCGTGGTTACATTCCCTAAAGGTCCTCGCGCGGCCGTGATGGTTTGGTTCCTGAGAGTCACGTTCGTCACCGGAGGCAATGGATTCGGCGCCGGCGGGACCGAAGGATTGTATGGAGGCGTATTAACAATGGGTCCGTGGCCAGGACTCCCGCTCACCGAAACGCCGTTTCCAGGGCAACCTCCCACGGTGGGCGACTGGTTCGTGCTGATGCTCCCGTTGACCGATGTGCTGTTGCCACCCAGGGAGGTGTTTCCGTTCGTGCCGACATTTCCGTTGGCATTCGTGAGATTGCTGGGCGGATTAGTCGGCGTGCCCTCCGTAGCCGAGTTGAAGCTTCCGGTGTGGGCATTTCCAGCGAGGTTAAGTGCGCCGCAACCGTTTCCAACCGCGAACAGACCGCCGGGCAGATTGTTGGTGATGTAGGTCTGAGCGATCTCCTGTTGCACCATCCGCCGGGCCCCTCGCGATGGACCGCTCGGGCTCACCGCCAATGCGGTCAGCAGGTACACGGGAGTCGCGTTGATGTTGGCGCAAGGCTGGCCGGCATCCGCGACCACCTGATGGGCTCCCGCACCGCTTCCACCCCAGCACACCTGGTTCGCGCCAGGCTTCGCGGGGTCCACAAAGAGGGCGCCATTGGTGCCAGCATAAGTATTGTTGGCCTTCAACGTAACGCGGATCCACTTATAGTCAACTGGCAGTGGCGCCACGCTTGTGGTTGGCGTGTACCAAGCGGTACCGGCCGGCAGACCGCTGGACCCGCTGCAGCGGACGTTAGCTGCCGCATAAGTCATCCCAGTGTAGCTCGCGAAGTCATGGCAGAGTTCGTCATCGGCGAACGGATTGGTCGTGGTGAGATTGGTGACATCGGCCATGGACATGTTTGCCCCGCTATGGTTCTGCCCATTCAGAACGTACAGAGCCCAGGGGTTCCCACCGCCCGGCAGCACGCTCGGCAACGAGCCATTGAGCGAGAAAGCGCCTCCCGGGGATGGAGGCGACGGCAGCATGCGATCGCGCACTTCCTCCACGCCAGCGCGGGCCGCAAAGTAGGCGGTCTCTTCCGACTTGAAGTTGCTGCTGACCGCGGCTTCGGTGGACGACATATACATCATGCCGATGGCCACGGCGCTCAACAGCATTAGCGCCAGCAGAGCCACCACCAGCGAAATTCCTCGTTCTCCGTTTCTATGCACCTTGCGCATACTCATTACCTCCCTGATTACACTCTCAGTCGTTGTAGAGCTGTCCATTATTGAGTCGTGCCCTTGAAGTGATGGAGTACACGGAATAAATTCCGGTCTTCGGGTCGGCATATCCCGACGTCACGTTGGCCGTGATCTTGATGCTGGCTACAGAGGAACAGTCAGTGACCGTCGCGCAGCTGGGAACCAGGGCCGCATTGGTATCGTAGGCTTCGAACACGTTGGCGGCGGCGTAGGTAGCGTACGAGCCCGACCCTGGCAAGCTGATAGGACGGCTACCGCCCGCCCCATCTCCGCTGTTGAGCACCCCGTTGACTTCCGCAAAGTAGTCCGGCACCTGCGGGAGCGACGCCTTAGGGACGACCCCGCGTCGCAGGACACAAGGACAATTCCCCGACGGCGGTACCCACAGTTGGACCCAAACCCGATACACGGTCCCGGTGCCGTCCAAATCGCCCTCATACACGATTTGCGTGGGGGTGTAAGAAACGAGGCTGCACGCCACGCGGTTATCGAGGTCGCAGACCGGCTTCGTAACGAATACCGATCGGGGCGGGTAACCGACGGCGTGCAGGTCGCGTACCATCTGGTCGACGAAGTCGCGCGTCTGCTGCACCGTATCGGTCTTGGAAGTCTCCGCAAAATTGCGGTGCTGCATTTGCACCAGCCCTTGCACGGCTACTCCGATCACCACCATAAGGATAGCCAGCGCGATCATCATTTCCAGAAGCGAGAACCCCTGATAGCGAGTCTGCTTTGCTCTCATAGAATTCTGTCTCCTCATGGCATACCTCCGACGGTCCGGAGATTGACGGGGATCACATAGCGAAGTCCGCCGACAGTGGGTGCGGTCGAAGGCCGGGCGGAAGCGACAATCATGCGGCTGGAGTTGTTGCTGGTGTTCAACGCGATGACGTTCCAGCGAACGTCATAGGTGATTCGTTGGGCAGCTGCTCCGCACGCCACGTACCGCATTGCGTAACCGCCAGGGACGTTGGCGTATGTCTGCGTCCAATCCACCAGGCCAGTCGCAGTCAGTGCTGCGCCGTTGCCCCCGTAAGAGCCGGAATTGCCGCCCCCATTGACCGCCGGGGCGGTATCGATGGCCCAGGCTGTCCCGTTGCAATCGGTGACCGAGAGAGGGGCGGTCGCGTTAGCCGCTTGCGAGCTGATCTGTTCGATAACGTGCTCGGCTACCATGGTGGAGGTCGTGTCATTGCCCGACCGGCTGTTGGTGTACATGGACGAAACCAGCAGGATCAAGATGCCGCCCATGCCAATCGCCAGCACGATAATCGCAACCAGCAGCTCCAGCAGCATGGAACCACGCTGACCGCGCTTACGGCTCTGCAAGGATCGAGATTTGGTAAAAGGTTTCATGGTGTTCAGTTCATCGGCGACCAGGTGGTGCCCTCGTACGACCAGATTCGGACTCGTCCAGCGGGAGTCACGGTGACGGCCTGCCACTTCGTGGTTCGCGAATTCTGCATGAACGTAATGTAAGAGGTCGGAGGCTGATAGGGACAGGTTCCGCCGGCCGGAGTACAGGGTAAGCCGCGGGACCCAAAAGTCGGCCCCGTGCCGGAAGTATTCACAGTATTCTGGCCCCCGCCCGGCGGCAGGAATTGAGATTTCAGATTCGCCAATCCTGGCCCCGAGCCAAAAGGCATGGGAGTTACCGACCTGGAGAAGTACATGATTGGGTTCGTTCCGTTGCCTGCTAAGTTGGCAAAAGCGCTGGCTGGCACGGACCCCGCGGCCGCAGCAGTCTGGACGGTATAAAAAGTATCGTCTTGTACCGCCCGCATTCGCACTTGCTGTATCAGGTTCGCGTAACTGGTCGCCGCCTGACTTAGTCGTATACTTTCCATCGCGGTGACGGCGTTGACGAAGACCATGGCTCCTACGATCATTACGATGGCAACCACCACGCACAACTCAATCAGCGAGAAGCCCTTCTCGCGCATTTTCGAGAGCCGCCAATCACCGCAGTCCGCAACTGTTTCGCTCATTGCGGCTGGATGCGTGCGCTGCGCTGCGTGTCTTCCCAGATTCTTCATAAGCTTCCCGGAAACTGCGTCCCCCGTGTCGTGCAATCAAAAAGCCGTCAGCCAAGCCGAAGTGCAGTCCTGCACATTCCGCGCTTGAGGCGAGGGCTGAACATGCTGATGGTAGGAACTACGGGAACAATCGGCAAATTACCGGGGTACACCGCACCTTCGCACACTGTCCTTCAGAGATGTAATCAAGTGCATGTTACAAAAGTTTAGCGGGAGGCCGTCTGCGACAAGGACCCGCTCGTGGATTTGGCGGAGGCGCTGCGGCGCGTACTGGGAACATAGGCGCAGGAACGGAAATCGTAGTGATTAGTTAGGCAATCGCCGCAAAGGTGAAGCTCGTGCACGCGGCACTGGATAACCGGCTCATCCAGTCCGCAACGGTCGCAGCTGGATTTACGGGTCCGCTTTCCGCTCGCGGGTGTAATGGCTGGCGCCGCGACCGTTCCCAGAGCGCGCGCCTTGACGTAAAGCCCGCCGGCGATCAGCAGCATGCCGGTTGAGAGGGCCACGGAGCCCGCGTCCAGCATCGTTCTGTCCGAATTGGAACCGAAGGCGGCGGGCAGAAAGCACAGGCCGATGAATGCGATGAAAGCGCCCATTGCGATCAGCCAGGTTCCGGTTTTCGCCGCCATATGTCAGAGGGTCCTGTGTTGGAATCTGCGTGCAGAAAAAGTCTGGAACTCATGGTGAGCTTAGACCCCGCCGCAAGGAAACTCCAGATGACTAAAGTTTCCCGATGACACAGGTAACTTGTCGCTGGCATGGGTACGACCCTAGGATGCTGACATCATGGATCTGCGTGTTCTGGTGGTGTGCCCGGACCAGGACTCGGCGAAGTTGCTGAGTCTTGTCCTCGGAGAGATGGAGATGACGGCGGAACACGCGCCTTCCATTTCCCGCGGCTTGCAACGCCTGAACGACGAAAGGTTCGAAGCGGTCATACTCGACTACCAGGCAGATGTAGACTGCGAAGAGTTCTTGTCCACGTTGCGGCAAACGCGGAAGAGCCTCAATACATTGTTGATCGCTATTGTGGACGGCGAGTTTAGTGCCCGGCCGTTATTCGGCCTCGGCGCAAATTTCGTTCTCTACCGCCCGCTATCGCTGGAACGCACGCGCCTCAGCCTGCGCGCAGCGCGCGCCCTGATGCGCCGCGAGCGCCGCCGGACCCCGCGCATTCCAGTGAATTCGTCGGCTAGTGTTGCCTATCCCGGCACCGAGGATCTGACCGCCACAATCGTTGACCTGAGCGATGGCGGGACCTCCGTGCGCAGTGGAAAGACGCTTCCTCCCGCATGCAAGGTGTATTTCCAGTTTGCTCTTCCCGGCCAGGAGCAAGCGGTGCGCCTATCGGGCGAAGTCGCCTGGCAGGACGCCAGCGGCCGGACCGGAATTCGTTTTGTGAATGTGCCGCAAGCTTCGCGTCGGCTCATGCACGCCTGGCTCCTGCAGAACAGTTTCCGCCAGACTCAAGACCGGCCTGTTCCGCCCATCGTCCCCGTGCAGCGCGTGGATCCGGAAACAATGACAGAAGTGAAAACAGGAACCAACGATGCCGGTCTCGGCTCGAATCGCCGTGGAGAGCGCCGGTTTCCGTGCAAACTGGGAGCTGAACTCTACCGTCTGGGGAGCAACGTGCCCAATCGCTGCACGCTTTCCGATATCAGCGAAGGCGGATGCTACGTCGAGATGCCGTCCCCGCTCACCGGCCAGAATGGCGTGGAAATCGTAGTGCGCACGAACGAAATGAAGGTGAAGATACAAGGTCAGGTGCTGGCAGTACATCCCGGGTTCGGCATGGGCGTGCGTTTCGTGTTCGACGACGATGCCGAACGCGAAGAAGTGTTGCGCCTGCTCGCGCTGCTGGCCGCCGGACCTACTCTCGACGAACTGCCGCGCTAGCTAAGCGCGCTGCTCTTCTGCTGTACTGCTTTTCGAAAATAATCCAGCGATAACTTCAGGCCGCTCTCGAGATCTACTTTGGGCTCCCAGCCGAGCAGCCGCCGGGCTTTTGAGATATCCGGGCGCCGCTGCCTGGGATCGTCCTCCGGCAGAGGCTCGAACTGGATCTTGCTCGCCGAACCGCTTACCGCGATCACCTTTTTGGCGCACTCCAGGATCGTGAACTCAGTCGGGTTCCCGATGTTCACGGGTTCGTGTTCCGAGGACCGCGACAAGCGAACAATGCCATCAACCTCGTCGCTAACGTAGCAGAAACTGCGCGTCTGGCTGCCATCGCCATAGACCGTCAGATTTTCTCCCCGCAGCGCCTGCCACATGAAGTTAGGAATCACGCGGCCGTCGTTGATCTGCATGCGTGGCCCGTAGGTGTTGAAGATGCGCAGAATGCGGGTGTCGATCTGGTGGTAACGGTGATAGGCCATGGTTACGGCCTCAGAGAAACGCTTGGCCTCGTCGTAGACGGAGCGACGTCCGATCGGGTTCACGTGTCCCCAATAAGTCTCGGTTTGAGGATGCTCCAGCGGATCGCCATAGCATTCGGACGTGGAAGCCATCATGAACTTGGCTCCGTGTCGCCGGGCCAACTCAAGGGCTTCGAACGTACCGTAGGATCCTACGCGCAGCGTCTCGATTCCGTGGGCAGCATAGTCCACCGGGCTGGCCGGACTGGCGAAATGAAACACGTAGTCGACTGCGCCGCACTCAATCGGGAAGCAAACGTCCTGCTTGAGAAATTCGAACCGGGAGTCATTCCGTAGATGTTCCACGTTGGAGAGCCGTCCAGTCAGGAGATTGTCGGCCGCAACCACCGCGTAACCGTCTCCCAACAAAGCATCACAGAGATGAGAACCGAGAAAGCCTGCTCCCCCGGTGACCAACGCGCGTGCAGGTTTCATGAGTTCAGGAGATTTGCCTTTTATCGGGCCGGATTCCGACGGCCCCGTCTTCAGTCAATGCGGCCGGACGGCCCACGCTGTAATAAGAGAAACCATGGGCTGACATGATTGCGGGGTCATAAAGGTTCCGACCGTCGATGACGATGGGATACTTCAGCAGCTTGCGCAGGCGGTCCAGATCGAGCGCAGCAAACTCCTCCCATTCTGTGAGGATCAGCAGGGCATCGGCGCCGGTGGCGGCCTCATACGGACCCGCTGTGTACTCTACGCTGGCGTGAAGCACCTCTTTGGCCCGGTCCATGGCGGCGGGATCGTGCGCGCATATCTGGCAACCCTCGCGCAGCAGTTCCTGCACGAGCAGAATGGCGGGCGACTCGCGGATGTCGTCCGTTCCCCCTTTGAATGCCAGGCCCAGAACGCCCAGTCGTTTGCCGCGCAAGGTCCAAAGCACGCTGCGCACCTTTTTCAGAAAACGCTGCCGCTGGTCCTCGTTGATGCGAATGACTTCGTCGAGCAGCCGAAAGTCATAGCCGGATTCTTTCGCCACCGCGCGGAACGCCATCAGGTCTTTGGGAAAACATGAGCCGCCATACCCGATCCCGGGATTCAGAAACCGCGGTCCGATGCGGGAGTCGGTACCGATGCCGTCGCACACCTGCTGGACATTCGCGCCCACCGATTCGCAAATCGAAGCTACTGCATTGATGAAGGAGATCTTCATGGCGAGAAACGCATTGGAGGCATGCTTGATCATTTCCGCGCTCCTCGTGCTGGTGATGATCAAGCGCGGCGGCACATGGGCGCGGTCCGGGCGAGGAATCGCATCGGAACGGTTGTAGTACGCTCCGCTGGTCAAGGGCAAATAGATCTCGCGCAAAACGTCCGCGCAGCGCTCGCTCTCCACTCCGACCACGATGCGGTCGGGATAAAGGAAGTCGGTCACGGCCGTTCCTTCGCGCAGAAATTCCGGGTTGGAAGCGATATCGAACGAAGCAGGAGTGGCCCCGTTGCGAATGATGACGGTGCGGATCCATTGGCTGGTGTAGACCGGAACCGTGCTCTTCTCCACCACCACTTTGTAGCTGTCCACCGCGCCCGCGATCTCCCGCGACACCGATTCCACGTAAGACAAGTCGGCGTCTCCACGATCAGTGGCGGGTGTTCCTACCGCAATGAAGATCGCGTCGCACTCCCGCACCGCCGCCTGCAGATCGCCCGAGAACTCGATTCTCTTGCCGCGATGTCGAGCGAGCAGTTCGGGCAGAAAGCGCTCATGAATCGGAACGTCTCCGGAACGAAGGTCAGCCAGTCTCTGCTCGTCGTTGTCCACGAGCATGACATCGTGCCCCAGATCTGCAAAGCACGTTCCCGTAACCAGACCTACATAACCGGAACCAACCACCGCGATGCGCATGGATGAAGCTCTCTCAGTTTGCTCGGGCGGGCCTACCCGCTCGGCGTGTGAAATCTACTTTAGCAGTATTTCTCCGCTTGTCCGCATCTCGATGGTGATCATCGGTAGTCCTAGGACAAAAACGGGAATCGGAACGTCACAGAATACGGTGATCGTGGTCACCACTAGCGGTACTCGGAAGGTTCGGAATTCAAGCGGGGGCACATCCCCATAGGCGCTAACTTAAGGCAGAATTCCTTCCGAGTGGCCCGTAACTCGTCGACTGACGGCAGTGAGTTCCCAGCCAAGTGGCCGCCGCCAATGTGGAGCACCCACCAGCGCGGGCGTTGCCGTTGCGGAGTTGTGCCACGTGGGGGTACGATCTCGGCATTCACCTCGTCTCCGGTTGCTTAAACAGTCTCTCCTTGAGCACACAAGGAAGCTTCATGAACGTCCTTTTGCTCTCCATGCCGGATTATTTCGAGCACATGCCTCCGGTCGCGGTGCGCATGCCCAATGGCGCTCTGACCTCGCTTGCTGGAAATGTGGATGACCACCACCTCGTCGCCGTTGCTGATCTTATCCTCAGCCATCGTCGGGTGCGGGAGACTATCACCAGGCTGTTTCACGAAATTAATCCAGAGGTCGTCGGGCTCTCGGTAATGACGTTTCAGCGCCAGACCGCTCACCGCATCATCGATCTGGCACGTACGCTGAAGCCCGGCGTGAAAATCGTGGTGGGCGGTTATGACCCCAGTCTTGCCCCCAATGCCTACGAGGGAATGGGGGTGGATTACATCGTGCGCGGTGAAGGCGAGGTTACATTTCGCGAACTTCTACGGGCATTAGAGAGGGGCGGAGGCTCCGAAAGTATTTGTGGCCTGTCGCGTCGCGAAGGCAACCATTGGCTCCATAGTCCTGCTCGGCCGGTGCATCGCCTGGAAGATGATGAGATTCGCCCGCCTAATCGTGGTGCTCGGGTACTCCAAGGCTACACCCTGCTGGGCCGCCAGGTGGATGTGGTGGAGACTTCGCGCGGTTGCACGTATGACTGCAGTTTCTGCTCGATCATCGAAATGCGGGGCCGCAACTTTCACACGTACTCTTTTGAACGCGTGCTCCGTGATATCCGCGATGCCCGCGACCGCGGAGCCAGGACTATCTTCCTGGTGGACGACAACATTACTCTCAATGTGCGCCGGTTTGAAAACTTGTGCCACGCCATCATCGAGGCGAGGCTAAACAAGCTGGACTACTTCGTCCAGGCGATGACATCGTCCATCGCCAGCCACGGGGAAATTCTCGCACCCCTAATGCACCGTGCGGGGTTCCGGTATGTTTTCCTGGGGATCGAAAATATTCTGGAGGGCGACCTGCAATTCTTGCGTGCCGCGGCCAAGAATACGGCACGCGATAACGGCAAGAACAGCGGGAATGCCACGTTGAAAGCCATCGAGTGCCTGCATCGAAACAGAATGTACGTGGTGGGAGGGCTGATCGTCGGTAATCCTGACGACACTCAGGAGTCGATCGAGGCCAACCTCGCATTCGCGCGCCGCTACGTAGATTGGCCATACATCCAGCACCCCACGCCTTATCCGCGCACGCCGATGACCGAGCATTTCCGCGAGCAGCAGTTGATCACGAATGATCGGCTGGAGGAGTATGACGGTACGACGGCGGTGGTGCGAACCGAGCATGTGCCGGCTGAAGAAATTGAGTACCTGCGTTGGAAAGCTGAACGCTGGATGAAGGTTCGCCACATGCCGGCGGCCTTTTGCCACGACCCGTGGTTCGTCTTGCGTCACGGTCCTGAGATGCTGGCCCATACCTTTCGCGGCTGCACCCTTCGTTCAGTATTGGGGCTGGAAGACGAACGAAAGGCCTTTGGGCGTTACAAGGTGATCCGACGCCATGAACGGGCGTACGTATGAGAGCGCACACTGATGTCTGCGTTAAGTTTCTCGCGCAGCCAGGGTCGTCCAGGCGGATTACTTCCGGTTAGCCCGTCAGAACGAAGCCGCTCGCGCGACGGACGCTACCGCGTGGGTGAGGTCGGCAGTCGTGGTGCTCCTCGTCAGATAAATTGTGGGTCACAAGGAGGTCCCTGTGACCCAATTACGCCAAATCATGCTGGAGGAACTCCAGCGCCGTCATTACTCCGAAGCGACCACACGCTATTACATCCGCGCGGTCGAAGCATTCGCTCGACACTTCCAGTGTTCTCCGGATCGCTTAGGCCCGCGGCACATCCGGGAATACCAAGCTCATCTCTTCACGAAACGGAAGCTGTCACCCGGTGCCGTGACCAACCATCTCTGTGCGCTACGATTTTTCTACATCCAGACGCTCAAGAAGCCGTGGAGCATTGCGGACACTCCGTATCCGAAAAAGGCTCATCGCCTACCCACGATTCTCAGCCAGGAAGAAGTGGCGCGACTCATCGATGCCGCACTCACTCCCTTCCATCACACCCTACTGATGACGCTCTACGGCAGCGGAGTTCGCAACGCCGAGTTGACGCACCTGAAGGTTACCGACATCGACAGCCAACGGATGGTGATTCACATACAAGGCGGCAAAGGTCGCCAGGACCGGGATGTGATGCTCAGTCCTGTCCTGCTCGACGAACTCCGCGCGCACTGGCGACGTCTGCGCAAAAAGTCCGGCACCTGGTTGTTTCCCGGCAACCGCTGGCACAGCGGCGATCAACCCATCGATACCAAGACCCCGCGCCACGCCTGTCAGTACGCTGCCCGTCACGCCGCGATTAAGAAGAAGGTTTATCCCCACGTGCTCCGCCACTGCTTCGCCACTCACCTGCTGGAAGCCGGCGCCGACCTGCACACCATTCAGATCCTGTTAGGCCATCACGATCTGAAAGAAACTGCCATCTACCTCCACCTCTCGCAACGTCACCTGCATGCCACCGCCAGTCCTCTGGACTCACTGTCGCTGAAAGAGTGGTCATCCCAGGAGGAGTAAATGAGTCGGCCGCTCCTGGAGCTGGCCGACCTGATCCGCACTGCAGGAACAGCTTTCATCGAGCGCAACCGTCAGTGGATTCGTTGGCCGCACATCAAAGTCCTGCTGGCCATTGCCCGCTGTCGCACCGCCGCACTCGGCGGCCATATCGATGAGTGCTCCCGCTGTGGACAGCGTGCCACCATCTCCTACAACAGTTGTCGCAATCGCCATTGTCCAAAGTGTCAGACCGGCGCTCGGGAACGGTGGCTCGCAGCCCGTCGTCGCGAACTTCTCCCCTCGCGTTACGTTCATGTCGTGTTCACTCTGCCTCCGCAACTCGCCTCCGTGGCTCTGCAGAATAGAAAGGTCATCTACGATTTGCTGCTCCGTGCCAGTGCAGAATCTCTTCTCGAAGTCGCCCGCGATCCCAGACATCTCGGCGCCGAGATCGGCTTCTTCAGTGTGCTCCACACCTGGAACCAGAAGCTCGGGCTCCATCCCCATGTCCACTGTGTCGTCGCCGCCGGTGGGCTCTCCCTCGATCACACCCGCTGGATCCGATCCCGCTCTCACTTCTTTCTCCCCATCCATGTGCTCCGTCGTGTCTTTCGCGGCAAGTTTGTCGCCGGTCTTCGGAGCGCTTTCCAGCACGGCCAACTCTACTTCTCAGGCAATCTATCCTTACTCGCTCAGCCTAAGATCTTCGCTGCCTGGCTGCGCCTCCTGTTCCGTAAGGACTGGGTGGTCTACTCGAAACCACCCTTCGGTGGTCCTGATTATGTTTTGCAGTACCTGGGCCGCTACACCCATCGCGTCGCCATCTCCAATCATCGACTGGTCTCCTCGGCCAACCAGAAAGTTACCTTTCGCTGGCGCGACTCGGCCGACAACAATGAACAGAAACTGATGACCTTATCGCTGGATGAGTTCTTGTCCCGTTTCCTGCTGCACCTGCTCCCCAAAGGTTTCGTTCGCATCCGCAACTTCGGTTTCCTCGCCAACCGGCGGCGTTCCACTCTGCTGCCGCTTTGCCGGCAATTACTCGGCATGGTGCCGCAACCGCAGATCGAACCCGCCGTCTCCGCCGCTAAGCAACCGTGCCCGCTTTGGCGTTGTCCCAAGTGTGGCGCGCCCATGATCGTCGTCGAGAGATTTACCGCGGCCCAGATCCTTCTCCGCTCCCCACCGATCCCGGTCACGGCTGCCGCATGACCGCGCATTCCCCATCCCGGAAAGCTTGCGTGCTTGACCACGCACAGTCCTCGTGTGCCTCGTCCACTAACTCAGCCCTTCTTCCCGCTGCTTTCCACTCGCACTGTGTGATCCTTTTGCCTTTTTGCCCGCTCTCCCATCCCCACGCTCCTCGTCGTCGCCCGGCCACACCGCTCGCGCAATCCCAAACATCGTTCTGGCACTCCATTCAATTTGCATAATCACCGCGTCCGTCGCGCGAGCGGCTTCCTTCTGACGGCTTTATCGAACGCGCGCCCCAACCCTCTGTTTCTCTCCACCCTTCTTGTCAGGGGCGCGCCTCCGATAAAGCACTAGCGTCA
>Ga0137403_10005836_pt1 | contig 14204 bp, 10 predicted proteins | sample CZOMad2_1_16fung_FD_122057 | JGI IMG/M metagenome (GOLD analysis project Ga0137403, IMG submission 122057) | Vadose zone soil fungal communities from Angelo Coast Range Reserve, California, USA - CZOMad2_1_16fungal (Hybrid Assembly) | ecosystem: Environmental > Terrestrial > Soil > Vadose zone... | reverse complement strand
AGATGAGTTGCTCAATGTGCACGCCACGAGGGCGAAGGCGCGCTACGAGGTCTACAGTCTGCGAAAAGATGACGTTGCGGTCGTCGTCGCCATGAATAAACAAGACAGGAGATTTCCAGGTGTCCACGTTGGAAACGGGCGAGGAAGCGTGCGCAAGTTTGTTCAACTCTGGTGAGATATTTTTGCCTTCCCAATTGTCGGTGGGCCAATCGTGCACGCCGTGGGTATCCACGCCGGCGGAGAAAATGTCGGAGTTGCGGCCGAGTCCGAGGGCGGTGAGATAACCGCCGTAACTTCCGCCCCAGAGGCCGACTCGCTTCGGATCAACGTCGGCGCGGCTCTGCAGATATTTTCCGGCGGCAAGCACATCCTGATATTCGGATGCGCCGCGTCCCGCGCGCCCCGGCGCTTCGCGGAACGCGCGGCCATAGCCGATGCCGCTGCGATAATTAATCGCCAGAACGACGTAGCCGCGATTCGCCAGGAACTGGTTCATCGCGTAGGTGTTGGAGTAGTAGCGCATGTAGTGCCAGCCGAGAAGCATCTGGCGTACCGGCCCGCCGTGGAGGAATAAGAGCGCGGGGCGTTTTTCACCCGCGCGCAAGTTGCGGGGAAGAAACAGTTGCGCGTGAATTTCCAAGCCGTCAGCCGATTTGAAGGTGACAGGTTGTGGCGTGACCAGATCGTTGACGGGGAAATCCTTGAAGCTCGCGGCATCGAGCAAAGGAGTTGCGGAAGCAGTTGGCGCGGCAGCTTGGGTGAAGGGCATGCCGAAGTGGCGAGCGTCCGAGCGCAGATACGCAATGGAGTCGGCATCGCCGACGAATATGCCGGCCCATTCGATCGAATCGCCACGAGTGAGTTGCTGCGCGGCCCCGCCGGGAAGCTGGACTTGCCAGAGATGGCGGCGATCGGTATCGCCACAGTTGGAGTTGTAGAGAACGGACGAGCCATCGGGCGAGAGCGACCACTGCTCGACTTCGCAGTTTCCCGGAGTCAAAAGTTTCGGCGCGCCACCCGCGAGCCCAAGCGCGTAGAGATGCTGCCAGCCATCTTCTTCGCTGGCAAGCAGCAACGTGTTGTCCGCGCCCCAGTTTAGAACTCCGCCGCCAGTGTCCGAAGCCATATAAGGGTACGAGCCTTCGGGAGTGGAGCTGCTGTGCCAGAGTTCGCGCGCGTGGGACGCGTCGGCATCGGCCACCCAAACGGCCCAGGGTTTCGGGCGATCCGGTTCAATGAAAAACCCATTGGGAGAATCGCGCTGCACAGCGGGGCGTCGTACAAAGGCAAGATGTTTGCCGTCGCGCGACCAGACGGCGTGGGAGTCAGAATCGACCGACGGCGCAATGAACTTTACGTTCTTCGCATCCGCGTCATAGATCCCGATAAAACTGTGATCGCCGCGCGAAGAGGAAAAGAGCAGGCGGCGGCCGTCGGCTGACCAGCCGAGCGGTTCATTCTTGCCGCGGGCCACAAGTTGGACGGGCTTGTCTTCGGCGTTGGGGCCGGCAAGCCAGACCTGATTGCCCTTCGCGTAGGCAATACGCCCCTGCGAGGAGATTTGCAGCGTATCGCCGGCGTCGATCTTTCTGGGCGCTCCGCCTTGCCATACTACGAGCCAAATGTCTTCTTCGGTGCCCGCGGGATTGCTGGTGGGATTCGGATATTCGCCGGCGGAATTTTTCCCTTCACCTCGGACGTAGACAACCGCGTCGCCGCCCGGCATGAAATGCAATTCGGAAAGCTCCCCGCCGTCGTCCTGGTTGTAATTCGTAAGTTGGCGCGCGGTGAAGCCCGGGCCCTCGGCTACCCAAAGATTCGAGGGGCCCTTGTGATTCTGGCTCCAGGCAAGGCGATGGCCGGTCTGCGAGGCGGTGAGATCGCTCAGGAAAGGCGCGCCAAGAACCTGATCCAGGGTAAAAGATTGTTGCGCATGTAGAGTGCCGGAAAAAGTGAAAGCGAGAATTACGAAGCAAAACCGCAGGCGGTTCCAGGGCATGTTGTGGGCAATCCTCCCGATTCGGTGAATTATCGTCACTGCTGTTTTCTTGCCTGGGCCACAGGGGTGAATTCCACGGTGGCGACGGGTTTTTCCAGCGGGCCGCGCAATTGAAAGAGCCGCGGGGCCGCGACGGATTTCACACCGCGTTTGTCGGCAGCGGCGGGCGCGAACGTCAGCTTGAGGTCTTGCGAAAAATCCAGGGTGCCGTCCAACTGAATTTTACTGCGGGGATTTTCCAGAACCAGCGCATCGAACTGAACCGCGCGGTCATGAATGGTGAACTCACCTTCGCCCGAGGCCCAGCGGGAAGCGCCGGTGTGAAGTGTGCCCGTTTCCATGCTGGCGCCGACGTCCCATCCTCGAAGTTCGAGGTTCTTTAGACGCAGTTCGCCACTGGCGGCGAGTTGCGCGACGAGCGCGTCGCGGCCAACGCCGGAAGTCGTCAGGTGCAACTTGCCGGATGCGGCGCCGCCCCAATGTTCGCCCCAGTGCGCCGACCAAGGCAATTCGGAAACCTCGGCGTGATCCACTTCCGCGGAAATTTCATATTTGGGTGGAACGGAGAATACAGCGCTGACGCTGCCGCGCGCCGTGCCGCCCGCCCATTCGGCTGCGGCGTCGCGGACCTCCAGGTGCAGATCGTGAAACGCCACGTGGGCGTGGGCTTTCGCAAGTTTTATTTTCTCGATGGAGAGCGAATCGGCTTCGAGGTTGCCTTCGGCGGTGACGCGGCGCAAGAGTTCGCTGGGTTTCGCGTTGGCATCGGATTGGCCAAGCAGGGAAGGAAGCAAGCGCTGCAGCCAGTTCGGCCGGGCTCGCGGGCCGAACCAGAGATCGAGATCGGCGGCGTCGAGATGATCCGCGTGCAGTTGGAATTTCCAATTATTGCCGTCGGATTCTCCGAGCGACGGCTCGTCGTTGATCACGCCGGACCACGTAGCGCCAAATGCGCCCGCGCGCGCGATGGTTGCGGATCGATGGCCGTTTTTCCAATCGAGACGCGCCTCATCGAGCTTCAAGGGAAGATTCAGGCCGGCGGCCTGTAATTGCGCTTTGGTGAAACTCAGTGAACCGTTCCAGCGGCCGTTGGCGACGCCATGGTCCCATTCTCGGGAGAGGCTGCCAGCGGTGCCGCCGGTGATTTCCCATCCGCGATTGAAGGTCTGGCCGAATGCGGATGCTGCCTTGAAGAAGTCGCTGGCGTCTTCCAATTTTCCGGTAACGCGCAGAGAACCTTTTCCGGCAATGAAATCATCGCGAAATCGAATTTCAAGCTGGTCGGCGGAGGGCGCGGCAGTGGCGGGTTTTGCGGCTGACTTGTCGAGCTTCGAGGTTGCTTCTTTCCTGGAGGATTCGAGAGACAGTTGCACCGGCAGCAATTCGAAAAAATTGTTATGCGCGGCGCCCAGCACCGGACCGACACGAAGAGGCATGGTAAAGCCGGGCAGGCGGAGTTCGCCCGCGGCGCTGGAAATCTGGACGTCTTCCCAGGAGAGGGGAAATCCGCGCAGGGCAAAGCTCGTTTTGAAGAGTTGCCTGGCGTCCAGGGATTCGGCGACGTCAGGTTGAAAGGCGCGATACCACGCCAGAATATCCTGCGCCTGGATGCCGGAATCCTCGATGCGCAGATTCCAGTCGGACATTCCGGCGGTCTTTAACCGGGCGGCGCCAACGAAATGGGAGTGGGGGAGATCGAGAGTGAGCGCGTCCGCGTGAGCTTCGCCGGCGGCTACATCCCACAGGCCTTTGAGATTGAGGCTGACGGCGGGATTGTCGCCGCGTTCGGTGAGATCCCAGCGATGAATTTTTGCGGCGCTGGCGTGCAGAGAGAATTTCCAGGCGCCGGGCGGCGCGGGTTTGCCGGAATCGGGTTCGCCAATACTGGCATTGCCGTCCAGCGTGAACGCGCCGCGGACGCCGAAATCGTTGCCGGTGATCATGCGGAAGAGATCGGCGATGGAGACTTTGTCCCAATGAATCTGGATTTCGGCGGGCTGCAGGCGAGCGGAGGTGCCGGCGACTTCGCCGCGAACTTGTAAGGTGCCTGTGGATTGCAATGGAACGCCGCTGCGCCAGGGTTGGGCTTCAAGCCGCAATTGCCAGCGGCCGGGGCCCATCTGCTCAACGCTGCCGGAGACGTTGGTGAAGGCGAACGGACGCTTTTCATCGCCGGTTTTGAAGTTGATGCGGCCTTCGTCGAATTCAATTTTTTGCAAATGGTTGCCGGTGGCAGCAGGGCTTTGCGGGCCATAGGCAAATGCCGAAGCGGAGGATTTTGAGGGAGCCGGAGGCAACCAGCCTTCGAGATTCCAACGGCCCGATTCGTTGCGAACGAGAATCAGGCTGGGGCGAGAGAGCGAGATCGTGCCGAACTCGAAGTGGCCGCGCAGCAGGCCGAGCCAGCGCACATTGGCCGTCATGCGGTCCGCGCGAAGGAAATATTCGTGGCCGAAGGCGGGATTTTCTCCGATGCTGACGCCTTCCACATCCACTCTGGGGAAAGGGAGGACATCCATGGAAAAATTTCGGGCTTCCACGGAGCGGCCGAAGGATTTTTCGAGATGAGCGAGAAGATACGTTCGCATGCGGCGGGTTCGCAGGAGAAAGGGCAATCCAAGCTGCGCCAGAAGCAGCAGAATCGCGAGTGCGCCAATCCATTTGCCGTAAGTGCGGAGGCGAGGCATGCCGTTGAAGTTTCTCAAAAGCAGCGGGGAAAAAACAGGGGCAGCGAAAATCGGTAACGGGTCGGTTTCTGATTACCGCTAATCAGGTATTCACTGATGGCTGCTGTTCCCTATCGAGAGCCCGACGCGCCATTGGGAACCTTAGTTCCCTGTGTAGAACAAAGCTGATCAACGTCGTCGAACTCTAATGAGCGGGAGAAATGGAAGCTAGAAATGTAACACGATGCCTGCGGAGACTCTCGCCTGATTCTGCGTTGTCCCGTGCAAGTTGGTTCTTAAATAGTCGACCTGAAGGAGCCGAATCCAGAGGGATCGTGCGGCCTTTACGTCGATCCCACCTCCCAACGCGGTTGCGAATGACGTATCAGATCCCAGGCTGGAAAAAGCAGGATTCGTAAGCGAATCCTGCGATTCTTTGGCTACGCCGAATAGCGCATGAGCAAAGGGCGAAACTTTGGCAGGTAGTGACACTTGTGGGCCAAACACAAATGTATGCACGCGAGTTTTCCCGCCGTCCAGTGTCCCATAGTTTCCGTCGAAGTCCGCCACCACTCCCACGAAGGGCCGCAGTTTGTATTGCCCAGAGAATTCCCAGCCATTCAGATTCGCATTCTGCGCGACCGTTGCCGGGTTGCCGCAGTTTGGTGGGCAGGGCGTGCCCGGGCCCAGAGGCCCGACCTGCCCCACCTGTACTGATCCCCGCAGGTAAGAATACCCTGCAAACAATTCGACCTTGTCTTGCGCCTGGGATGGAGACGTGAAGCCGACGCTTAGGAACAACAGAACTGACGCAGCCATGACCAGGAACTGTCGGGACACTACACTTCCTCGCATGTCAAACCTCCCATTGTCGGCGCGAAGAGAAAACCAAGAACTACAACAAACACTTTGACCGAAGGTAAATAGTATTATACTTATTCAGAACATATAAGGGCGGGAATTCGATCTTGGAGTAAACGCTCTAATGACTCGTAGAGCCACATTGCACACTCAGCTTCACGGGCTTGCACTTCTTCTAGCGTTATTTCTCGCGGTTCCACTTGACGCCTACGACGATACCGCAACCTCGGAAAACTCAATCCGGGATGCCTATTTTTTGGGGACGCGCCAGGGGAGCCTGACGCCGGAGTTTCTGGCCCGGTACGCACATTGGATTCCTGAACTCAAAGATGGAACCATCTGCGCTTCGCAAGCTAGGCTCGAAACCCCGTTTCTTCAGGTAGCCGACTATGCGAGCACCGCGCCAAATTTTAGCTCGCAGGACGCCGTGAAGCAGTTCTATGGCAAGCAAATGTTTTTTCACGTTTATCTGGACATCTGCTACAAACCAAATGCTCTGCTGAACGCCATCAAAGTCAAAGTTATTCAGAATAAGAAAGAGATCACTCCCTTGTCTGCTGAGAGCAATCCCTACGTTCCGAGGGTGGACGAACTCGCAACCCTTCCGGCTAATGGAGAGCGAGTGCGAATGGAATTCAAATCCAACCAGATCGATTCTTCCACTCTAATCATTCTCATCGACACGCCCGACAAACAGCACGCCGAGGTAAATTTCGACCTGCAATCCCTACGCTAGGACCAGGACGGTGCAAAGTCCTGATTAGCTAATCGGAAACTGACCCACTGCCGAAAATTGCAACCGTCAGTGCACAGTGTGGAGCATGCGGCTCCAGCGGGTGCGGGCGGGTAGATGAGTAATCGTGTCGAAGATGGCGAGGATGCGCTGGCCGAAGGAAGTGTCGGAGTAGTCGTTGCTGGTTGCGTTGACGGACCAGTAGATAAGGAACGGGCGGCCCATGATGGCTTCGCGGTCGACGAAGCCCCAGTAGCGGCTGTCGGAGCTGTGGTCGCGATTATCGCCCATGGCGAAATATTTTCCGGCGGGCACGACGAGTTCGTCGCCCTGAATGTATTTGCGAATTTCGTGAGCCCATTCGACCTGCACGGGTGGAATAAAAAGCTGATTACTGGGAGGCGGAAAGGTATAGTTCAAAGGATCGTAGCCAGAAGCGGGATCGTGGACCACATAGGGTTCATTGAGGGCTTTGCCGTTGACGAAGACTTGCTGATCGACAATCTTCAGGTGATCTCCCGGCAGGCCAATGATGCGCTTCACGAAATGCGGATGATCCTGATAGGGATATTTGAAGACGATGATATCGCCGCGTTCGAGATCGCGGTAAGGAAGAAACTTTTCGTACCAGTGGCCGCGGCCGCCGAAGATAAATTTGTTGACCAGGAGATGATCGCCGACGAGAAGCGTTTTCTCCATCGAGGGAGAGGGAATCTTGAAAGCCTGGACGACGAAACTGGTGCCGAAAAGGGCAAGAATCACGGTAACCAGAAGCGATTCGAGATATTCGGAAAGCGTTGTGTAGTTTTCGTGGAGGGGCTCAGGGGACAGGGGAGCCTCCGGCGAGGCCGCCGGTTCCGGCGTTGCGGTCAGCGGGTCGTGCACCAGCGATTCATCCGGCATTCGGTCCGACCTCTTCCCCTTGCTTTGCCTCGGAGCGTAGAAGCTTATCCAGAGCGCTGCGGGCGGCTTTCTGCTCCGCTTCTTTTTTGGTGGTGCCTTCGGCGCCGGACATCAATTCACCCTTCACCCAAACTTCCACGCGAAACTTTTTCTGGTGGTCGGGCCCGGTTTCGCCCGCCAGGCGATATTCGGCGGGCTGATCGCCCCTGGCTTGCAGAAATTCCTGCAGCGCGCTCTTGCGGTCCGATTCCGAAATGCGATCGCCGTCTCCGAGGGCCTGCTCAAAAACGGTGCGCCGTAGCAACTCGCGCGCCGGGCCGAGGCCGCCATCGAGGTACATGGCCGCGACGATGGCTTCAAACGCGTCCGCCAGAAGCGCGGGTTTTTCGCGGCCGCCCGTCTTCTCCTCGCCGCGGCCAAGCCGTAGATGCTCGCCCAGGTGCAGTCCGCGCGCGGCAATTTCGAGAGAGTGGGCGTTCACGATGCGGGCGCGGCTCTTCGAGAGCTGGCCTTCGGTCCATTCGGGATAGTTCAGCAGCAGGTATTCGCTGGTGAGAAGTTCCAGCACGGCGTCGCCGAGGAATTCCAAGCGCTCGTTGTCCTGCACAACGGAACCGGCAAAGGCGATGTCCTCGCCGCGAGCTGAGCGAAGCTCCGGAACGGCAGAACTGTGCGTCAGGGCGCGGTCCAGCAGGAGCGGGTTGCGAAACACGTACCCGAGGCGTTCCATCAACCGGTCATCTTCACCGCGGACCATGGTTTCCGTTCGATCCCCGTGCCGCGGCACGGAGGAATTACTTTGGCGCGCTCAACTGCGTGGTGGCCATTTTCTTCGCCTCGTCCGCGCCGGACTTGCAGGTGGCCTGCAGGCCGCCGGGAACGCCCGCGCACTTGGTGAAGGCATTCGCCGCATCCTCGAAATGGGAGGTTTTTTCGTTGGCGATGCCGAGCAGGTAGAAATTCACGGGATCCGGAAAGGGGTCGAGCTTGACGGCCTTTTCGAAATTCGGAATCGCTTCGGCAAATTTCGAGCGGCGGACGGCGACAAGCCCCAGGCCGCTATAGGCGAGAGCGGCGGTCTGATCTTTGGCCTTGAGAAAATCGGCATCGCTAAGCTCTGCAGGTTTTACAAGTGTCGGCAGAACCTCAAGCGCCTTTTTTGAATATTGCTCAGCCTTGTCCAGACGCTTTTGCGGTTCGATCGTGGTGGCGTTCATCACGCGTGGGAGCGTGGAGCCCATGATGGCGAGGGTCTGCGCGTCGTTGGGGTTCAGCTCGATTTCCTTATCGCCAACGTTTTCCATCTTGTCGATCTGGCCCAGGCTGCTATAGCCACGAATGAGCAGGGAATAAACTTCCGGGCGATAGCGGCTTTGGGGATGCTTTTGCAGAAACTCTTCGCCCAACTGGTCTTTCTTGGCTATGTCGGTAATCGGGGCGGCGCGGAAAGCCTGGATAGCGGCGTCTTCCTCGGCGTTCACCGGCGGGGGAGCGTTGTCGAGAGTAAGAGGCGTCACTTCGGCGGGCTTGTCCTGTTTTTTCTCCGGATTCAAAGTTGGCGGGGCTTGCTGGGACCCCTGAGCGGGAATGCGGGACGCGGAGAGGAGAATTCCTCCCGCGATAAGTAACATTGCGAGTCGCAGTGAATTTTTCATAAAACTTTCTTCCTCCGAATCAGGGCGGCTTACGGGCGTTCCGTGGATTTTCTAAGATTCAAGTCGCCCAATTCCTTCTGGGCGGCTTGTTGGGCCTTGGCTGGGGCCCCCGGAACCGCGAGCGCTGCCTGATACTCTGATTTTGACTGCTCCAATTGGCCTTCTTCATCCAAAACTCTGCCGAGATAAACGTGGGACCATGCCAGCACCATTGGGTCTTGAGCCGCTGCGTGTTCGCCGGCGGTCAGGCGGCCGAAAACTTGCTTGGCGCGCGGACCGTCGTGATCCAGCAGCGCGACGAGTCCCAGTCCATACCATGCGCGAATCTGATCGGGGTATTTCGCCAGGACGTTTTTGAAGGCGGCTTCGGCCGCGCGTGGATTGCGGTCGGCGACCAGGCGTTCGCCATCCGTGAGTTGCGCGATCATGGCTGGATCATCGGGCAGGGTTGTGGAGGCGGCGCGGCGCCTGCGATTGAGAGCTTCGGTGTTGAGCTGCGCGGATTGTTCGGGAGTCGCTTCGGGAGCGAACGTAAGCGCGGAGGCGCGGGCGACCTCAGCCTTCACATCTATCTTGCGCACCATGTCCGGAAAATAATTGCGCATGGAGGGCTCATTTTTTTCGTAGTCGGAGAGTCCGGCGAAAATCGGCCGCACCATCACATAGCCGTCCGCGTCGTTGGTGTTGAGGGCCGCTTCACGCTCGCCGGGCGACATGCGTTTGATTTTCAGTTCCACGGCGCGGACCGCGCACTCCGCGAACCAGGAAGGAAAGTCGTCGCGCAGGTCTGGGGAAAGCCTGGGTGCTTTGGCGCCGATTTCATAGATCGGGCGTTTCACGGCAATGATGTGCTGGTACATCAGCGGAAGCGGGTCCAGCAGGAAATGCAGAAAGGCGTGGCGAACGACATCGGTGGGTATGTCTTCGCTGCCGCTTAAGATGATGGCGTAATGGTCGCCAAAATTGCGGACGTTGGTGATGCGCCCAACCAGCGGCTCGACGATGATCGTAAAGGTGCGCATTTGATTGGGATTGGTAAGTTCGCGCAGGTAAGTATTGGCGACGAGCACGATTTGCGAAATGGGGTCGTGGAGCCGCTCGATTTCCTGATTGTAGATGGGCTGGACCTGTTGCCAGAGCTGGCCGATGTTCTGCTCGGTGTAGTAGGCGGAAAGAATTTCGCTGAATCCTTCGAGGGTCAGCAGGTCAGGGGGAAGTTCGTCGCGGCGGAGAACCGGTTGGAACTTTGGCGCGGGGCCGGAGACGATGCCGAACCAGACGTAGCGTGAGAGCATTTCGGCGGTGTCGCGAGATTCGTGCTGCTGGTAGAACTGGCGCGCGGCGTCAACGGCCGGGCCCTTTTGCTGGCGCAGGCGGGTGCGCATCTGGGCGCGAAAGGCGGACCAGTTGTCGGTGCTGACGTCGCTTTCGAAGCCGGAGGCGTAGAGGACGCACATGGTGGCGAACATGGCTTCGTTGCCGTCGACGGTAATATTGGTGGCCGGGGCGAGTCGGGGGCGCTGGCGCGGAAGAGGTGCCTGGGCCGTGGCGGAGAAGGTCCCCAGAGCCAATGACAACAAGGCGAAGCTTAGTTTTCTTGAAAGTTTAAAATTCATCTGGTCTTGCCGCACACGGCAGTCCGCCACGCTAGTGGGAACGGTATGGCCGGCTCATGAGTCTTGGATGGCGGTATCCCCTGTGGATACGGACATACACGAATCGCGGTGTCGCAGCCTTTTGCCAATGTACAGGCGCTCCCCCCGGTAGTCAAGGATGTGGGAAGTCCTTAACTTGCGGGAATTCATATCATTAATGGATGAGAGGGAGCGGTGAATGCGTTGTCTGGGCCCCGGACAACTCGGCGGCTTGCGCACGTATCCATCTTTCTGATACGAAAGAGGGCTGATACGAAAGAGGGCTGTTACGAATGATGGGCAGCCCCGCCCGGGGAGGAGCAATCCATGAAAAGCAAGGCGAGTTTAGGAACCTCCGTGGGTTCCATTTTGTTTCTGTTTTTCCTCTCCGGTGCAAACATTGTTTTGGGGCAATCCGCCAGCGAACCAAGTTCTCCACAAGCTCCGCAGCCTGCGGTGAATCCTGAGGCAAAACCCGCAGCCGCGGATGCAAGCAAGGCGACGCAGACGAAGAGTTTTACTTTAGAGGGAGCGAAAGTCTGGGTGGAGACGGAAATCAGCCTGGAGCCGGGGCAGCGGTTCGCAGTGACGTCGGAAGGATCGCTGCGCTACGCGGATGCCAAGGCGGATAACGGGCCGGACGGATTGACGCGCGGGTTCAAGGACCTGATTCGCATTTTGCCGTACAACGGCGCGGGACGCGGAGCGGTGATTGGGAGAATCGGGGACGCGGACATTGCCCAGCCGTTTGTGATTGGCGCGAAGAAGGAGATCGTTGCTCCAGTGAGCGGAAAACTGGCGCTGGGAATTAACCAGTCGGAGGTTGACGCAGGGACGGGTTCGTACGCGGTGAAGGTGGAAGTTTACGCGGCGGATTCCTCCGCGCCACGCGAAGTGGCCAAAGCGGTTTCGAGTATCCCGGGCGTGGACAACACTTTGTTCCAGAAAATTCCGCGGCGCATCGGAGACAAGGACGGGAATGCAGGCGACATGGTGAACTTTCTGATCCTCGGCGACGAAGATCAGATGAAGAAAGTGTTCACGACGGCCGGCTGGGTGACGGTGGACGCCGGAGTAGGAGAAACGGTGCTGGCGGGGTTCATCGCTAGCATGTCGAAGGAATCGTACCTGACGATGCCGATGAGCCAGCTCTACCTGTTTGGCAGGCCGCAGGATTATGGCTGGGCGCACGCCGAGCCGATTACCGTGGTGGCTTCGCGGAATCATTTGCGGGTGTGGAAGGCTCCGTTTACGGTGAATGGGCAGATGCTATGGGTGGGCGCGGCGACGCACGACATCGGATTTGAGAAAGATCAGCGAAACAATGGACTGACCCACAAGATTGATCCGGATATCGATCTGGAGAAGGACTACGTGCAGAAGACGCTTTCGAGCACGGGACTGGTGGCGGAGGTACTGCATTTTTCGCCGAAGCAGCCGATGCTGGAGGCGAAGACGGCGACAGGCGGAACGTTTCATTCCAACGGGCAGGTGCTGGTGATGAAGTTGTCGGACGCGGCAAAGAGTACGCATGCCTCCAAAAACAATTGAATTGTGAACCACAGGTGTAGCTCACACCTTCAGGGGTGAGGGTTTTCCATCCAATAAGCAAGCCTGTTAAACGGCGACGAAAAGCCTCGGGCCTGAAGGCCCGAGCTACAGGATGCGGCGGCACCACCGCTAGCGGAGGGATTTGCGGGGTAGCAAGGCGGTTTTGCCGTAGTGTTCGCCTTCGAGGATGCGGGCTTCGAGCCAACCCTGCGGGCCATCGGCGGAAAGCACGCGGACCGGTTTTCCCGCTTCAATCAGAAGCAAGCGGTTGTGGGCGATCATCAGGGAGACGCCCACGTCGTCGCCCAGGGCGAGGAGGCGCTGCCATTCATCGCGAGAAATTGCGTCCGCGGGCGCAACGACGCATGCAATCCCGTCCTCAGCAAAAACGGAAAATATTTTTCCCGCCAGGCCGGTTGTTGGAGGCGGATTCTTTGGAACACTCGCGCCGTTCGATTCCAGACGGCCGATGAAGCGGTAGCCCTTTTTCGGCAGCGTTTCAATCAAGGCGGGCTTTGCGGGATTGTCGCCGAGAGCCTGGCGGAGTTTTTTGATCGCGGTGTTCAGGCCGTGCTCGAAATCGACGAAGGTGTCGGCCGGCCACAATCGCGACTTCAATTCTTCACGACTGACAACCTCACCCGGTTTTTCGAGCAACGCTTCCAACAATTGAAGCGGCAGGAGTTGCACTTTGATTTTCTTGCCGCGCTTGTAGAGCTCGCCGGCGCGGAGATCGGCGGAGAAAGGACCGAAGCGCATCCGGCGGGAATCGTCGGGAATGTGGGAATTCGCCATATTTTTTTGGTTCTTAGGAATATAGCAAAAAGCGGGAAGGCTGCGGAAGGGCATTGGCGGAGTTGGCAAACAGGCGAAGGCGAGCGGACGCGCGAAGAGGGTGCGAGCCGATTCTCGTAACTGTTCTTAGTTCAGGCGATTAGAGGAGCGTTGGAGTTCATGGAAAATGCACCTGTTGTTCACCTCGCGGGTATTGTCCTTTTGAAAGGAGTGGAGCAAAGTGCGCAATGTCAATGGACGAGGGTACAGGTCGCTCGCGTCCATTGATGAACGGAAAATCGAGGAGCTTTTATGTACGGGCCAATGCAAGCGCAGTCTAAAACAGATCCACAAATTTCAAGAAGCGGCGCACTGGCAAGGATTGATTTTCGCAACGCCAGCACAGCGGAGGTCCGCGCGTACCTGAGCGAACTGAGGACGCTCCCGCGCAGCCAACGCAGGCTGCTTTGCAGATTATTGAGAAGGGCGGCAGCAAGCGCCCCTGGAAAGGTCTCCGTAGTACGCCTCGCAAATCCCACCCAAACATGAAGTTCTAACCCACCACCGGAGTCGGCGAGAAGTTGCGGTGCCGGCTTCGGGACCCTGAACCAGACGAAGCCCGGGCGTCAGCCCGGGCTTCGCTCTTTTTTTGGGCAAGTTTCGAAGGCTGATTCGTGGTGGGAGAAGGCGCCCGCTACAAAGGAGAGAACAAGTGAAGAAGGCGGGGTAACCCGCCCCTACGAGGAGGGGAGTAACCCAAGAGGAAGGGGCCCTTCGAGAAGACTCAGGGTGAACGAGCCCCTCCCCTACAAAGAGTCGGGGTTGCTGAATTTGGGGGCTAGACGGCTTTAGTTTGGGCGTTCGAGGATTCGGAATCGGCGGGGAGGGGATAGAGGCGGAGAAATTCGGGGTCGTCGCTGAGGAGGGCGAGGTCGGGGTCGCGGCGGGCCCGGAGATCGGCATCATGGACGAGAATGGGACGCTGTTGCCGCAGGGCGCGAGCGGCGAGATCGTAGTGCGGGGAGCGAACGTGACCTGCGGCTACCTCGACAATCCGGAGGCGAACGCCAGGGCGTTCTTGAACGGCTGGTTCCGCACCGGCGACCAGGGGTCGATCGATGAGGACGGCTACCTGCGCATCAGAGGCCGACTGAAGGAGATGATCAACCGCGGCGGCGAGAAGGTGTCGCCGCTCGAGGTCGACGTGGTCCTGATGGAGCATCCTTCCGTCCAGCTCGCGCTGACGTTCGGGATGCCTCACGAGAAGCTCGGCGAGGAGGTCGCGGCGGCGGTGGTGCTGAGGGAGGGAAAGACCGCCACTGAGCGCGAGCTGCGCGATTTCGCCGAGAAGCACCTCGTCCACTACAAGGTGCCGCACAAGATCGTCTTCGTCACCGAGCTGCCGCGCGGTCCGACGGGGAAGCTGCA
>Ga0137403_10005835_pt1 | contig 14206 bp, 8 predicted proteins | sample CZOMad2_1_16fung_FD_122057 | JGI IMG/M metagenome (GOLD analysis project Ga0137403, IMG submission 122057) | Vadose zone soil fungal communities from Angelo Coast Range Reserve, California, USA - CZOMad2_1_16fungal (Hybrid Assembly) | ecosystem: Environmental > Terrestrial > Soil > Vadose zone... | reverse complement strand
TTCCCGGCAACGGCCCAGCCTCGATAGCATGAGGTTTTCGCAAAACGAAAGCCGCAACCCGGCTTCCCCCTCCGGCTACGAACGCAACGCCGCAACAATATTGTTGTCGCTCGCGTGTCCCGGTTATCACCGGGACGGCGCCTTGCCCTGGACCTCTGTCACAGAGGGTCCCGCGGCGGTGCATCCCAAGGAGTTTTCATGTCGAAAGAATTGGTTATCAGCGCGTCCTCCCATGAGCGGAGAGTCGCGATTTTGGAAGAAGGCCAGCTAGTCGAGATTTACATTGAGCGCGAGAAAGAATTCGCGCTTGTTGGCAGCATCTATAAGGGAAAAGTAACGCGCGTTCTGCCGGGCATGCAGTCGGCATTCGTCGACATTGGCCTCGATGGCGACGCGTTCCTCTACGTCAGCGACGTTTTCGAAAACCTCGAAGACTACGATCACGGACATTCCCATGGGGACGCACCGGCGCCGGCGATTGCCGCGGCGTCAGGCGGCGCGTTGATCGAGCCGCTGCCGGGAGAAACGCTGTCTACCCGCACAATTCATGAAGAGACGATTTCCTTGGACGAACCGCACGAAGAGCATGGGCACAGCCACGTCCACGGTTTATCAGAAGAATTTCACGGGGCGCCCGACCCTCAGGAAGGCAACGCGGGCGCCGAAGGCCATTCCCGGGAAGTGAACGATCTCGACGAGCGGCAGCCGGAATCAAACGCTTCCGCGCCGCAGAATTTCGCGCCGAGCTACAACCCGACCCGCAACTATCCTCCGCGCATCGGGAACGATCGCCCGCAGGGCAGCGACCGCGGCGGAGATCGCGGCGGCGACCGTGACCGTGGTGGAGATCGCGGACGCGGCGGACGGCGTGGGCGTTTTGGACGGCGACGTGGCGGCAGCGGCGGTGGAGGTGGCGATCGGGATCGGCGTCCGCACGGACAGACCGGCGGGCGCAATTTGCCTCCCTCGAAATATGCTGCTCCGCAGGGCGACCGCGATACTCGCGGGAGTTTTGACAATCGGCGGCCTTCGAATGATCGTGGACCCAGCGGTCCCGTGGAAAGCCGCGAGGACGATATAGTCCTGCCGGGCGAATCGCTCGCGAAGCATCGAGCGCGGCCCGTACCTCCCCCGGTCGAACCGCTCGGCGACCACGAACCCGAAGAGCGCCAGCCGGATTATGAGCAGACCCACTCGCGTCCCGCGGTCGGCCTGCAACCTGGAACGGGAACACCCCGCCGCTTCTCCGGAAGCTTGCCGCACTGGGTTCTGGCCGATACAGGTTCGGAAGCCGAAGCGATTGCCTCGGAGTCCGCAACGGAAGAGCACGCACGGGAAACGGTTGCGGAAGTCCATCACGCGGAAGAAGCTTCGGCCGAACCGGCGCGCAACGCCGCTCCGGCCCTCAGCGATGAAGAGGCGGTCTCTCTCTCCGCTCGACTGGTGGAAGCCAAGCACGAAGAGACGCAGGCGCGCGCGGAAGCCGACTCGCTGGTCGGTGGCGCGGATTTTGACGAGGATGAAGCCGAGGCCCTCCACGAAGCGCACGAAGTTGCCGAGCGCGAGGAGCATGGCCAACACGAAGAAGAATCCGAAGAGGAGCAGGACGAGCGGGAAGCGCGTGAAGACCGCGAAGATGCGGAAGAGGAAGCCCACGAAACGCAATTAGCCGCCGAAACCGGCCGCTCCGAACAGCATGAGGAAGCCGGCGAGGAGGTGCACGCGGAAGAAAACCGCGCGGAGATGACTGAAGCTGAACGCGCCGACCTGGCTCACGACGAAGCCATCGAGCACGTTGCGGCAGAAACTCTGTCGGCAGCGGTGGCGTCCGACGGTTCCGCAGTCGAAGCCGTCATCGAGGATGACACCATTCTTTTGCCCGGGGAAACCCGTACGCCGCGTAATCCTAACGCTCCGCGTGAGGATTTTGCGCGCATTGGCACCAATCCTCGTTCGCGTTTCCAGCGGCCGCAGCGCGGTGGACGCGATCGTGGCGGTGATCGCGGGGGATTCCGCGGACGCAGTGGACGCCCGGATGGGCGTTCCGATCGTCCGCATCGCGGCGGCGACCGTGACCGTGGTGGTGATCGTGGCCCGGACCGGGGCCCGCATCGCGGCCCGGATCGGGGTCCGGATCGGGGCGGTGATCGCGGCCGGGGGCGCTTCGAGCGCCGCCCTGGTGGCCATGGCCCGCATCGCGGACACGCTCCTTCACGCCGGCCTCAACTGATTTCCGAAATGCTGAAGGCGGGGCAGGACATTGTCGTGCAAATCGCCAAGGAACCTCTTGGCAAGAAGGGGGCGCGGATCACGAGCCACGTCGCGCTTCCGGGCCGGTTCCTGGTGTACATGCCGACGATCGACCACATCGGCGTTTCGCGCAAGATTGCGAGCGCGGAAAACCGCTCGCGCCTGCGCCGGCTTGTCGGCGAAGCGCGGGGCAGCTATCCCGGCGGCTTCATTGTTCGCACCGCCGCGGGTGGGGCCACCGACGACGAAATCCGCACGGACATCGAGTTCCTGGGACGGACATGGAGTGAGATTAAGCAGAAGCACGATGACCGAAAAGCTCCGGCGCTGCTGCACCGAGACTTGAACCTGGTGGAGCGGATTCTTCGCGATTACGTCAGCGACGATTTCACCGGCATCTGGATCGACAACGAAGAGGAATACGGCAAGGTGGTCGAATTCGTCAGCCGGTTCCAGCCGAAGCTGGTCAACAAGGTGAAGCTCTATACCAAGGAGCAGCCCATCTTTGAAGAGTTCGGCATTCAGCACGAACTCGACAAGGCTTTGCGCGCCAAGGTCTGGCTGAAGTCCGGCGGCTACATCGTGATCAACCACACGGAAGCGCTGGTGGCGATCGACGTGAACACCGGCAAATTCGTGGGCAAGGGCTCCATCCGCCTGGAAGACACCATCGTCAAGACCAACCTGGAAGCCGTGAAGGAAATCGTGCGGCAGATTCGCCTGCGCGACCTCGGCGGCATCATCGTCGTAGACTTCATTGACATGGAAGAGCGGCGCAACCGGGAAAAGGTTTTGGGCGCGTTGCAGATGGCTCTCGAGCAGGACAAAGCGCCGTCGAAGGCGCTTTCGTTCAACGAGTTCGGCCTGGTCTGCATCACCCGCAAGCGCACCAAGCAGGCGCTGGAGCGCGTGCTCTGCCAGCCTTGCCCGTACTGCACCGGGTCGGGCATGGTCAAGTCCATCCCCACGCTTTGCTACGAAATCCAGTCGGAAGCGCGCAAGATGGCCGTGACCGATCACGAAGGGCCGAACCTGACCCTGCGCGTGCACCCGGAAATCGCGAAGGCGTTAAAGACCCGCGAGTCCATCCTGATCGACGAACTGGAGCAGAACTCGCACAAGCACATCATCATTCAGTCCGATGCGACGCTGCACTGGGAGCAGTACGACATCTACTAGAAGCGGGTAAGGAGTAATCTGCGACCTGCAATCGGTGAGACAATAACGCCCGGGCTGATCCCCGGGCGTTCTCTTTTTCCGCGGAAGCTCTCTTTATTCTTTTTCACCAGTTTCCCCGGGATGCGTGGTTTTGCCGGATGGGGGAAAAACATTATGCTGGGACGCCGGCATCGGCACGTCGCCCATGCGGTCCTCCCACAGGAATTTGTTCAACACCGCAGTATCGGCCGCGTCGGCGCGGCTGAAATCCAGATTCTTTCCTTCCTTCCAATCTTTGGTGTTCATTTCGAACAACAGCCCGTTGTCGCGGTTGCGGTAATCAGCGCGAAAGGCCGGCTGGGTTCCGGGGCCGCTGAAGAGCGGGGCCATCACCGCGGCCCGCGAATCATTGGCATTCATCGGCGGCACACCAAGCAGGGCCTCAATCGTGCGCACCATGTTCACCGTTGTATAAAAATGGTGGTCTACAACGACGGCGGGCGTTGCTTTCGACGATTCCGCGACAGGCGCGTACTTGCTGACGACCAGGGCAATGCTGCGGTGGGAATCCACATGGTCCGGGCCGTCCTGCGCGTCATCCTCCAGAATCAGAATGGCCGTATCGTTCCAATACTCGCTTTGCGAAATTGCTTCCACCACCCGGCCCACCGCTAAATCGTTGTCCGCCACGGAAGCCGCCGGCTTCGGCTTGCCCTGCTTCCCGCCCGCCGTGTGATCGTTCGGAAGCCGCAGCAGGATAAATTGCGGCAAGGCATCCTTGCCGGCTTTGCGCGAAGCTTTGAACCCGGCGAACTCATTCAAAAATTCGTCTACGCGTAATTGGTCCGGATAGGCAGTTTCAAAATCGGGAAAGAGCGGATCGAAGTGCCGACGCAATTCCGGTTGGGCGGCAATGTTTTTCGCAAGAACGGGAATATCCCAGGGATACGGGCTTGGCCCACCGCGCGGCTCTCCCACATTTTTGTCAAGGGGCTCGCCCTGCTTGATCACCGTTCGCGCGCATGCCACTCCTGCGACCTTCGGGGGTCCGTTGGCGGGCGCGGGCGTTTCCTCATCCGTGTTGCACCATCGCGAAACAATGGATTCGCCGTAGTGCCGATAGGAGATTCCGTGGTTGGCAAAATTTTTCCAGAGGTAGCCTCCGGTCGGTTCGCCCGCATCGGGAAGTTCATCTTCCACCGCAATGCCGCCGAGGAGCTCGCCTTCGGAGTCATACGTATGCTCCTGGCTACGGTAGGCGATGGGCCAGGTCTTCTCAACGTAGTCTGAAATCGAAGCCGAGGTTGACCATACATGCCCGTCGCCTGAAACGTCGCCGCTATCGTAAAAATTGTCCAAGACGCCGAACTGCCGGGCCAGCTTGTGCTGGTTGGGCGTAATATCTTCGCCATATATCGTCAGCGAGGAATCGCCGTCTCCAACTCCCAGGTCCCCAAAAATCTGATCGTACGTGCGATTTTCCTTAATGATGTAGATTACGTGTTTGATCTTGCTCTCGCCGGAAGCGAACGGAACTTTGCCTAGGTTTCCCTGTGCCGCATTCATGCTCGTGGCCTGCGTGGTCCACGCTGCGAGTGATCCAGGAATTTCCGCCATGTGAATTTGCGCCAGAGATCCGTGGGTCATTGCGGGGTTGTAGGGATACTCCGGTTCGCCAGTTGCATTTGTTTTAATCGCAACAGGATTCGGCCCTGAACCGCGGCCCTTCGCGCTACCAATCAACAAATCGTGTACCGTGGCAGCCACGACGGTCGGATAAAACTCTGTTGGAATAAACCCTGCTGCGGGCTGCGCTTTCCCGGTGTTCGGGTTGCTAAGATTAAACACGCCCACCGTGTCGGATATTGCATTCGCTGAAAACAGCGTTTTCCCGTCGGGAGAAATCGCCAGGCTTTCGGGGTCGCTGCCTCCATATTTTTGTCCCGGCAATTTGGTGGAAAACGTGTGGAGAACTTTCCCTGTGCTGGTATCCAGCGCAGCAATTTCATCCCGGTTCGTCAGCGCTACAAAGAGGCGCGTATCGTCGTGGGCCAACTGCAATGCCGTCGGATGCGACCCGCCCGCAAGTGGCGCAGCGGGTTTTTGCAGTGTGATAATTCGCCGCACGGAACCATTTGTCAGGTCGAGTTCCGCGACGGCCGACGCATTCCAGAGCGTGACGAACCCTCTTCTCCCGTCACGCGTCATCACCGCCGTGTAGGGCAGCGATCCGGGAATGCGCGGGTAAGTCGAAAGGTCGAAGCGACTGACAATTTTTCCGTCAGAAGCGTTAAGCAGGACGGCCTCGTCGGAGCCGTTGCAGGCCACCAGGATGCGTTCTTCGCCTCCGCTCATTCCCGCGCCTAATCCCGCCGGATAGGTCACATTCTTGAACTGGGCGCGCCGCACTTTTCCTTGTGGCAGTTTTTCGCGTGGGAACAGAGGCAAGAATCGTTCGGGTGTAACGGCTCCTTTCGAAAAGGCATAAACGGCGATGCCATTTCCGGTGCTTCCCTTTCCCTCCCCTAACGGATCTGTCAGCGACGCCATGGAGGCGTACAAATGCTTGCCGTCCACGCTGAATGCCAGTCCCAAAAAGTAGGTTTGCTTTGCGTCGGGGCCGAGACGCTCATCAGGAAAGTCCCGGAGTTCGTTCGACTCTAGATTCAAGACTGTCAGCGATTGTTTCTCGCCAGAGGAGTAGGCCCCATACCCGCTGTGCAGCAGCACTGCGAATTTCCCGTCTGGAGAAACCGCGGCAACTGTCGGAAAATTATTCGTCGGCCGCGGATTGCCGGGCACATCCCCGAGCAATTTTCCATTGGACAATTGTCTGAGTGCCGGGTCCGGTGGTTTGGTTTGGGCGTGGAGTTCTTTAGTCCCAATTGTCAGCAGCAATATTTCCAAAAGCCAACTGCAGATTCTCGCTCTTGTCATGACCGCATTATATTTGACTTCGCGTTGCAAAACCTTAAATGTGCGGCCGGAAGACGAGCTGACGGGGGTTCTCTCCGGTCCCTGACCGGACGGTCGGACTCCTTGCCAACTCCTTCATTCCCCGCTAGATTTCTTTGCGGGCTAAATTGCGATTTGAATTGCCGGGTCACAGAATTTCCCCGGTCGAGGTGCAACGAGATATGGCCGCTCCGCCCGCTGCCTCCACCCGCTCTGCTGATGAAGAAGTCCGCGACGTTCAGGAAAGTTCGTGCTGTATTGTCGGCGGAGGTCCCGCCGGTGCGATGTTGTCGCTACTCCTCGCTCGCCGCGGCATTTCCGTCACACTGCTGGAAATGCACAAGGACTTTGACCGCGAATTCCGCGGCGATACCATTCATCCTTCAACACTCGAGGTGCTCGACCAGATTGGGCTGGCCGACAAGGTGCACGAAATCCCCCACACGAAGGTTTCCGGGCCGACCATTAAATTTGCAGACGGCGATTTCCAGCCCTTCAACTTGGGCCGCCTTAAAACGCGATTCCCGTACATTCTGCTTGTACCGCAGGCGAGGTTTCTGGAATTCATCACCAGTGAGGCCGCCAAATATCCGACGTTCAAGCTGGTGATGCATGCCAATGTGACCCAACTGGTTAAGGATAACGGCCAAGTCCGCGGAGTACGCTATCTGGCGCCGGACGGCACGCACGAAATCCGCAGCCCACTTACGGTTGGCGCCGACGGCCGTTTTTCGCTGCTGCGCCGGCTGGCGGGTTTCGAGCCCGTGAAGACATCACCGCCGATGGACGTGCTGTGGTTTCGGCTTCCCAAATTGTCCGGCGAACCCGAAATTGTGGGTGGCGCTTTCGGCGGCATCGGCGGCGGGCGCATCTTTATTCTTCTGGAGCGGAACGAGTACTGGCAGGCGGGGCTGGTTTTTCCGAAGGGGCAATATCAACAGCTTCACAGCGCCGGTGTTGAGGCCATTCGCAAGAGCATCGCGGAAATCGAGCCGCGGTTTGCTCCGCACGCCGAGTCGCTCACTGAATGGCACCAGCTTACTTTGCTTTCCGTTGAATCCAGCCGCTGCCCGCTGTGGCACGAGCCGGGACTGCTCCTGATTGGCGATGCTGCGCATGTGATGTCGCCCGTGGGCGGAGTGGGCATCAACTATGCGATTCAGGACGCGGTGGTTGCCGCCAATGTTCTTTCGACGCGCCTGAAATCCGGCCGGGTTAACGATGCGGACCTCGCTGAGGTGCAGCGCCAGCGCGAGTGGCCGACCCGCGTCGTCCAGGCGATGCAAACATTTTTGCAGAGACGTGTGATTGCCGGCGCGTTTACCACCGGGGACGCGGAAAAGGTGCCCTGGCAGCTTCGATTGTTTACGAAGATTCCGATATTGCGAGACCTTCCGTCCCGCCTTATCGCCTTCGGGCCTCGCCGCGTGCGCCTTAAAAGAGCGTAGATTTTTATGGGCTGCTCGCCCGCCCGGCAACCGAGGGGACTCGCCGCAAGTAAGCCGCACTCGGCGCCGCAGTTCGCGTGGTATACTTCGCGCCGTCTGTTCAAGGGGAACCGCATGCTTCGAAAATTTATAGTTCTCTTTTTTGGATTTATTCTCCCGGCTGCCGCGCAGACGATCGCTATCCGCGCGGGGAATCTGATTGATCCGGCAAAAGGCACGGTCGGCAAGGACCAAATCATTCTGGTCGAAAACGGCAAAATCACAGCGGTGGGGGCCGGCCTAACGATTCCCAAGGATGCCGAGGTTGTCGATCTTTCCAAAGAATGGGTGATGCCCGGCTTGATGGACTCCCACACTCACATTACCTTTCAGGAAATTCCCGGCAAGGCTCCGTTTGAAGCGATGTATCTGAAAGAGGGGTCGCCGTTCCGCGCTCTGCGCGGGCTGCACACCGGCCAGATCCTTCTGAAAGCCGGCTTTACCACCATGCGCGAGGTCGGCAACGAGGCCGATTACGCATGCAGTGATTTGAAAAAGGCCATTCACGCCGGGTGGTTCGACGGACCCACATTGCAGTGCGCGGGCAAAATCATCGGCCCGTTCGGAGGGCAGTCCAAAGGCATTCCGGAGGAGGTCGGCGCCTTTTGGCAGCACGAATACATCGACGCCGACAGCCCAGCCGAAATTCGCAAAGCGATTCATGAAAACATTTACTATGGCGCGGACGTCATCAAGCTTGCGGCCGACAACAGCGATTATTTTTATACGGAGGAAGAGATTCGCGCCGCCGCAGATGAGTCGCACAATGCCGGGCGCGCGCTGGCCGTCCATGTGTACGGGGGAAAGGCGGCTGACAACGTGATTCGCGGAGGCGCAGATTCCGTCGAACACGGATTCACGTTGACGGAAGCTCAGCTGAAGCTGATGAAGGAAAAGGGCACGTACCTCGTCGGCACGGATTTTCCCGCGGCGCATCTCGCGGGGCTCAACCCTTCTAATGACACACTGGCCGACGCGAACAAGCTGGGCAGCCAGATCATCGAACGGCTCAGGAACGCCAACCAGATTGGTGTGAAAATGGCGTTCGGGTCGGACACAGTGACGGAAATGTCCGGCCGGACGCGGGCGGACATGGTGTTCGATTATCTTGCAGTGTGGCGCGCCGCGGGCGTGACGCCGGCGGATATTCTGAAAGCAATGACCACCAGTTGCGCTGACTTGCTGCGCATATCGAAGGAGCGTGGCGCGATTGCGCCGGGGCTTTTCGCGGACATCATTGCCATGCCTGGCGACCCTCTTCAGGAGATCGAGTCCCTGCGAAAAGTAAACTTTGTTATGAAAAACGGCAAGATCGTTCGCAGCGCAAAATAATAGCCAATCGAACGTAAACGAAGACGCCCGAGGTTATCCCCGGGCGTTTATGTTTCGGGATTCAATTCCATTGCGAGTCAGGATCCCGAATAGCGTTGTTCTTTCCAGGGATCGCCATAGGCGTGGTAGCCGTTGCGTTCCCAGAAGCCCAGCCGGTCGTGATCGAGCAGCATAAAGCCGCGCACCCATTTCACGCTTTTCCATGCGTAGAGTTGGGGGACGATCAGGCGCACGGGGCCGCCGTGCTCCCCTGTCAGCGGCTCGCCATCATGTTCGAAAGCAAAAAGCACATCGGGCCGCAGCAAATCATTCAGGGGAATATTGGATGTGTAGCCTTCTTCGGCCAGCACAAGCACGTATTCCGCTTCCGGCTTGGCTTTCGAGCGGTCCAGCACATCCGTAAACCGCACGCCTTTCCAGCGGTTGTCCAAACGGCTCCAACGCGTCACGCAATGAAAATCGCTGGTGGACTCTACTTGTGGCAGAGAGCGAAACTCGTCCCACGTCAGGCGCAGCGGAGTTTCCACCAGCCCGCTGATCTTGAAATCCCATTTCGCCGCGTCAAAATGCGGCACGCTTCCGTAGTGCAGCACCGGCCATTTGATCGTCAGCGATTGTCCCGGTGGCAGCCGGCCTTCGGCCTTGGCTTGCTTCTCTTTGGCGCGCCTTCCGCCGTCGTCGCCGAAAATCGGCATTCCTGTACCTCTACAGGATTAGAGTCCGCTGCGCTCGATTGGTTTCAATCGCTCCTGTATTCCATTACTCAAAATTAGCCGAAGTTATGCTACCTTGGGCTTCTGAGCTTCGGCCGCTGCCCACCCGTTTAGTAAGGAGGTTTTCGATGGCAACGCCTGCTCCCCTGAGCGATTTGAATCGCCGTTTTGAAATTCCGGGTATCGCCGGAATCGTGGACGGCCGCGGAGGGCTCCCCTGCGTGCGGGTGACCTCGCCGCGCGCCTCCGGTGAAATTTATCTGCACGGAGCGCATGTCACTTCGTGGCAACCAACTGGAGCCGATGAGGCACTCTATGTCAGCTCGAAATCGAAGTGGCAGGACGGCGCCGCGATTCGCGGTGGAGTGCCCGTGTGCTTTCCGTGGTTTTCCACCCGCGCCGAAGATCCGCGTTCCCCGGCGCACGGTCTGGTGCGCACGAAAGCCTGGCAACTTGAAGGCATCACCCATGCTGACCACGACGTTACCATCGCTCTCTCCACCTCTTTTGATGAATCCACCCGCAAAACCTGGTTCGGTGATTTTCACCTTCTCTTTTGCGCCACATTCGGCGAACAACTCCGCCTCGAGTTGATCGTCACGAACCATGGCACCTCATCCTTCCGTTTCGAGGAAGCGCTGCACTCCTACTTTCGCGTCGGGAATGTCGCGGCCGCCAAACTACGCGGATTGAATGGCGCTGTTTATATCGACAAAACGAATGCCCTGCGCGAAAAGCACCAGCGTGGTGATATCGTGATTACATCAGAAACCGATCGGATCTACCGGAGCACGCTGGCGACCGTTGAGATCGAGGATCCCGCTTCCCGTCGTCGACTTCTCGTCGCCAAGGAGAATTCCCGCGACACGGTAATCTGGAATCCGTGGTCCGACAAAGCGAAAGCCATGTCGGATGTGGGTCCCGAAGAGTGGCGCCAGTTCGTCTGCGTCGAGACTTGCAATGTCGGCGACCATGCGATCAACCTGCCGCCGGCCCAAACGCATACGATGACCGCGCTTGTATCAGTAAGCACGATCTGAGGACTGCGCGTTGCTACGTCGCCGCTTCGCTACTTCATTGCTTCTTATCGCGTGCTATCATTTGAGCTTCTAATTGCAAAGGAAGCGAACCCTCAATGCCCGCACGCATTCTCGACGGACTGAAAATCCGCGACGAAGTATTTTCCGAGCTGAAATCCGAAATCTCCAAGCTTCACTCGCAGGGTATCCGGCCCGGCCTCGCCGCTGTTCTGGTCGGCGAAAATCCTGCGTCGCAGGTGTACGTTAAGAGCAAAATTGCCGCCTGCGAACAGCTCGGCCTGGCCAGTTGGCTGCACACCCCGCCGGCCAACGTTTCCACCGACTACATGCTACAGCTTGTCCGCGACCTCAATGCGGATGACAATGTTGACGGCATTCTCATCCAACTTCCCTTGCCTTCGCAGATCGATTCGAAGCGGGTGCTCGAAGCGGTCGATCCCGCGAAAGACGTGGATGGCTTCCATCCCGTCAGCATGGGAATGCTCGTCAGCAATCGGCCCGGGCTGGTCGCTTGCACGCCCGCGGGGTGCATGGAGATCCTTCGCCGCAACAATATTCCCATCGAGGGCGCCAACGCCGTGGTTCTCGGCCGTAGCGATATTGTCGGCAAGCCCATGGCTCTGCTTCTGCTGCACGGCAACGCGACCGTCACGATTTGTCATTCAAAAACGCGCGACCTTCCCGACGTGATTCGCCGCGCCGAGATTCTCGTCGCTGCTATCGGCAAAGCCGGGTATGTGCAGCCCGACTGGGTCAAACCGGGTGCCGCGGTGATCGACGTCGGCACGAACAAAATCACTGATCCGGGTGAAGCCGCACAACTCCTCCGTAACTTCCCGGAGCGCCTCGAAAAATTCCGCGCCAAGGGCAGCGTGCTCATTGGCGACGTTCACCCCGACGCCGTCCAAGTCGCCGGTGCGCTTTCGCCCGTCCCCGGCGGCGTCGGTCCGATGACCATCACCATGCTGATGAGCAACACGGTGAAGGCCGCTCGTCTCCGCCGCGCGTCCAGCGCCGCGGTAGCGCGTCCCTGAGATGTAGTGATTCATTTTTCGGAGTTCTGGTGCGATCGAAGGAGTTGCGCGATTCCATGCTGAAGCTTGGCCTTACAGGCGGCATCGCCAGCGGCAAAAGCGCGGTGGCCGCCATTTTGCGTGAACTCGGATTCCCCGTTCTCGACGCCGATTCCATTTCGCACAAACTGATGGAACCCGGCCAGACCGCTCACGACGACATTCTGCAGGCCTTCGGCGCCGAACTGGCCGATTCGTCCGGCCGAATCGACCGCCACAAACTGGCGGCTATGGTCTTCGCGGATCCTTCGAAGCTCGCGAAGCTCAACTCCATTCTTCATCCGCGGGTGGATCAAATTATTTTTGATCAACTCGAAAGCTGGCAAAAAAGCGGCGCTCATGCCGCCGGCTTTGTCGAAGCCGCACTGCTTATCGAAGCCGGCATGGCCCCGAGGCTTGACGGTTTGGTCGTCGCCTGGTGCACGCCGGAGCAGCAACTCGAACGGCTGCGCGCACGAGGTATGAGCGAAATAGAAGCCCGCCGCCGCATGGCCGCTCAACTACCGATCGACGAGAAACTCAAGCACGCCACCTACACCATCGATTGCTCCGGGACGCTGGAACAAACCCGCGGGCAGGTCCAGGCACTCGCGGCGAAACTTCACAAACGCTAAGCATACTTTGCCGTCGCGCCCATACCGGGCGACCTACCTTGTCACTGTCGTGAAAAACGAATTTCTTCCAGACCGCAGATCTTTTCCATAACCGAACACGACCTGCACTCCCCCAAGCACGCGAATCTTTGTCTGCACTCCCGTATCCCACAGCCATTTCGGCGATCCAAAGAATCCCGAGGGGTCATAGGTTTTTCCGGTGTCCACAAACGGCCCTGCTTTCAGCGTGAAAATTCCATTGTGATAAAGAATCTTGTCGGTCTCAGCGTTCACCAGTACATAGTTTCTTCCCAGGGGAGCTCCTCCCTTTTGTCCGTCCTGCAGTCCGGGATGCCCTCGCAGCCACAGCGGCGTGTCGCGATCGAATCCCAGCGTGAACAATTCGTCGAAAGGCACATCTCCGATGGTGCGGCCTCCATGCAGGCTCACTTGCGTTTCATAATCGTCGCCGCGGGCTTTTGGCAGCCAGCGCACCGCCAGAGTTCCCTCCAGCCGCCCGTATCTTCCCAGCGGATCACGGAAAAAAGTCCCAAACTCTCCGCTGCCGGCGGCATTCAGCGTGAATCGCCGCTCTGGAAAACGGATCAGCCAGCCCTGTACGTTCGATTTCAGTGCAAGCGCTGATCCGTTAATAAAAAACGGAGTGGCGGTTGCCGGTATCCCAAACACATTGCGAAAGTCCCGGTAGCTGTATTCCACGCCGGCGCTCCACTCCCACCGGCCGCTTTCGATAAAGCGCATCTCCGCGCCAAGCGCAGTTTTTTCCAGGTTCAGCCGGGTGAGCGCCGGGCTTTCCGGAATGAACGTGTTCGTGATGTTCCAATTTTCGTTGCGCCCGTCGAAATAAACCTGGAAACGCTCTGCCGGAATTTGAAACGCTGGCGCCGAGAGCTCTGTGAAGACGCGCCGCTTCTGATCGTCCCAGCGATAGGTCGAAACCCAATTCACTCCCGCGTGCCCCAGGTTGTAAAACTCGGGATCAACCGCCTGGAAGGGAAGATCGCGCAGCAAGGAAACAGCCCCTTCCCATTTCGAACTTCCCCAGCCGTTCCGCTCGGCCGCGTGGAATCCCAGATCGAACGAGCCGTCATCGTGCGCCCTTAACTCGAAAAACATCCCGGGATACAAGTCCAGTGCCTTCAACCGGGTTTGCGTCGTCAACAATTGTTCCCTTTGCCATTCGGCGCCGCGCGCAAAGGCGAAGGCGCGATCCAGCACCAACGGCCGCAGTTTTGGCGCCGGCTCGAATGTTAGATCCTCCAGCTTCGGCTTCCCAGTCCGGTTCCAATATTTCAGCGCCGCTTCCAGATTCCCTTCCCGGAAATACATCGAAGCCAAGAAATTGTTGGCGTACTCATCCTTGGGATTCATCGCCAACGCCCGGCGCAAGCCCCGTTTGGCTGCCGAAAATTGTTTCTCGCGGTAAGCAATCCCCGCCAACTCGATCAGAAAACGTGGGTCACCCGGCGCCTTTTCCCTGCCGGCCGAAAACGCGGCCTTCGCCTCTTCCCATCGCTCTAACCGCGCCAGCGCCAGCCCGCGGTACAGCAACAAGCCGGCAGGCTCGTCCGGCGATTGCGCAAG
>Ga0137403_10005834_pt1 | contig 14206 bp, 12 predicted proteins | sample CZOMad2_1_16fung_FD_122057 | JGI IMG/M metagenome (GOLD analysis project Ga0137403, IMG submission 122057) | Vadose zone soil fungal communities from Angelo Coast Range Reserve, California, USA - CZOMad2_1_16fungal (Hybrid Assembly) | ecosystem: Environmental > Terrestrial > Soil > Vadose zone... | reverse complement strand
AGCTTGGCAGCGCGCGCAAGGCTCCCCAGGAACTCACCGCAACGACGCTCGATCCCCTGGATAAGCGCGGCAGAAGCAGCTTGATTAGCTTGAAAAAAACACGGACATTCAAATTGAAGGTCCAGTCGAAATGGCGCTCGGTGAGTTCTTCGAGGGGGCGGTGGATTCCGGTAGCAGCACAGTGGACCAGGCCAGCAAGCTGCACATTTCCTTCCTGCAGCGCGCGCTCAAGTTGCTCCAAGCCCTTCTCGCTGGTCAGGTCCGCCCGGCACAACGTGACGGCTAATCCTTCCTCCGCCGCGATCGACTGCAGTTGGTGGGCGGACTTTTCGTCGCGGAGGTAATTCGCGATTACGGTTGCGCCCGAGCGAGCAAAGCGCAGCGAAATAGCATAGCCGATTCCGCGTGTTCCTCCCGTAACCAAAACTGTTTTGTTGCGCAAAGAAAACAGCTCATCCCCGCTCGCGGTCATGTTACTCACGTTCCTTATTTGGAATCAGTTACCACTTGGGAAAACTACACCGTCTCAAGACCAGCGATCGGCAGCTAACACCGGATACTTTATCATATGGAATCGCGCCCTCGGCAAACCTGAGGAGATGGACTTGTGGCACGAAGGCATTCCCCCGATGCGAAATCGGCAATTCCGCGGCGCGCAGTTGTTAGCCGGAGAGCGATTGTCTGGCCACTGCACACCTCTTACCAAGTCGCACCGCAATCAGCCAATGTGCGGGTAAAGGAACCGGCCTGCGGCAGCCAACAGTCGATTCGGCATCAGCGAAAAAACCGTCTTGAGCAGTTTCACTCCCCACTTAGCTCGAACGGAATCATCAGGCAAGCCAGGGAATCTCCAGTAAGTCATTTCCCGAGGATCTCGTGCCCACTTGTTCTTGAAGGTGATGAGACCCGTATTGTCCAGCTCCGTGCGTCCAAGATCAAACTCAGTTGCGCCGCTGGACCTCGCTGCACGCATTGCTCTCCACAAGAGAAACGGAATGGCTCCTAAATTGTGGAAGTCCGCGTTGGAGCACCCATATTTGTAGTAGACGGTGTCTAGGAAGCGCAGGGTCATAATGGAGGCAATCGGAATCTCGTTCTTGTATGCCACGCGGATCGCCAGGCTCTCGCCCATGCACTGAAGTACATTTCGGAACCAGCCCTGAGATTGAGGGGGCACGCTGTGGCGTTGCCGGGTCAACATAAAAAGGCCGTAGAAATCCTTCAACAACTTCTCAGATCTGCCAACTTGCTCGTCAAGACCCGCGCGCTCGGCGTGCTGTAGCCGCCGTTGGACGGAATCTTTGTGGAAACTTAGCAGCAGGTCCTCCACCGAAGGTTGCAGGCTCACCCGGTGGTGTAAAAACCTGTCCCTGATGCGAAAGCCCGCCGCCAGCGCCTCGCATTCGAAATCCCCATCAACGGGGCGAATCTCCAGATACTTCCAATCCTCTCGATCACGAGTAGATTGAAGATGGCGAATCAACACGGTAAATTCGCCGGAATCGCAGAGTGGCTCGCAGTAGTCAGAAAACGGCAGCGAGACCATGCGGGGCCCCGTCAGCCAGCTCCGAACCCGGCAGAACAGCAAGCCATTCCTTAATTCGTCGGCCGGCGAAGAAGTGGTGAATACGACGGGCTGGTATCCGTAGGTTCGACGTACAGCTTCGAGCCAGCCGGCGGAATGAAAAACCGACGCATTAGGATGCCGTTCAACAAACGATTGCCAGCGCTGATCAGTCAGTGGATCCAATTCATAGATCATCGACACGCCCGAGTCCGGCCCCCGCGCGCTCATCCTGCTAGGATCTGGATCGACCAATCCGCCAGGTTTTAGTCTCTTGATCATATTGCCTAATGATTCTGCCGGGCAATCCGACAACTACGGAGTAATCCGGGATACTGCGCGTAACGACGCAATTGGCGGCAATAACGCAATTGCGGCCTATCGTCAGCTCCCCTCTTGGGCAAATGATGACCGCACCGTGCGCGATGTAGCATCCCTGGCCAATTCGGATTTTTCCGCCTTCGGTAATTCCCTGATTGACGATCGGCACGTTGATGTCCTCATACGCATGATTGTGATCCATAATCAGCACGGCGCCTGCGATGAGCACGTCACGCTCTACATGGATCCGATTTTTCGCAGAAATCACGCTATCGGGGCCAATCGCGCAGTTATCCTCAATCACAATCACCGGCTCGCCCTCGGACTCGTCGACGGCCGCATTGAGCCAGGCGCCTTTTCGCAAGGATACGGAACTTCCCAGGCTAATCCTAGGCGCACGTTGCCGATTCATGTGGCTTGTGAAATGAAACGAAAGCTTGCTTCCCTTGGACGCAAAGGGATACATCAAACTCACCCAGATGCTGTATAGCTTGGTGAGTGCCCGCGGCACGAGATCCATCGGGTCTTCACAAATACAATTTAGATGATTGCTGTTACGAGACACAATCGTGCTCCTTAAGAAGTGGACTTTTCGATTCGGCGCTGAGATTCGCGGGGGACATTCCGCGGGCTTGAGTTGCTGTGAGCCCAGGGTCAAAGTTCACGACGCATGACCGCCAGTCCCGATAGGCCTGGTTTTGGGGGATATTTTGCTGGCAAAGGCCGGTGCGAGCCACGTCAGGGCCCACTTGACGGTCGTTCGGAAGGTAGTCTTATATCTCACCGCGTTGGAGACGGCCTGACGCGCTTCGTCGTATCGTGCATTTTCCAGATACCAGTTCGCCCAATGTGAATGCAGCGCTCCCAAATTTCGCCGGATTATCCTGCGTATGTCAGGCAATAGCTCGGGGCCCATCCTCAGCCATTTTTCGTACATGTGCTGTTGTTGCCGAAACTGAACCTCCACTTTGTCCCAGGGACGGCAGGTCGAGCCAGGTGGGGAGGGATTTCGATCCGTCTGAATCAACTGCTTGTTTACATAGGCGATCGAGGTGACTAACGACAGCCTAAAGTGGAGATCCCGGTCTTCCACAAAGGAAATGTCTGCGCTATATCCCCCGATTTGCCTGAGCAGGTCAGTTCGCACGATCAAGCTGGAGGCCCAAAAACCGGAAAAAGATTTCGCGAATGCTTTGAGCGCGTGCCGTTCAATTCCAATTGTTTGTTCATAGTGTCTTCCGTGAACTCGAAAACTGCTAACGTCCATACCTGCGTCGTTCACCAAACGTGCGTCGGTAAAACAGGCGCCGCATTCATTCTTAAACTGTTCGAAAGCTCGCATCTGCCATTCCAGTTTTTCAGGAACCCAGATGTCATCCGAATCCAGAAAAGCTATGTATTCGCCTCTGGCTTTGGCGATTCCTGTATTTCGCGCAACGCTCGCACCCTGGTTTGGCTGCTTAGCGAAGAGTATCGGATGCAGGTCACTCGTTCGTTCGCTGATAAATTGTTCGACCACCTGGTCTGAGCCGTTTGTGGAACCGTCATCTACGACTATAATTTCGAAATTCGGATACGTCTGCGCAAGAACGCTTTCAATGGCGGTGAACGTTTGCTGGGTCCGATTGTACGTGGGGATTACAACCGATATCAGACAGCCGCCGGGAAGTCGTTTTTGTGTCATGTCTTCCCCCCGAGATTCGAGAGCGCGGGTTCAGCGACCGCTGGAACCCTTTTTCCCGGGAGCACCGCCTGAAAGATAGTGCGCCACTCCTCAGGAGAGACGGCGCCTGTCAGCCACAGCGCCGGCCACGCCGCTATCAGGCACCCTATGGCGACCTGGCCCAACCGGACTGCAACGGCCATGCGATCTGCCAAGTGCAGTGGAAGAACTAGCCATCCGAAAACCACTCCGAGACCCGCGATGATCGCGGCCGCCACTGTGATTCTCGCCACGTCCTTCCAGATCATCCGCAGGCTTAGCTCCTGAAACACAAGAGTCAATGTGTGGAACATAAAGGCGAACCCGATGAATTCGATCAGGGACATCGCCGCTAGCACGCCTGCGAAACCCATTTTCTTCGCGAAGAGAGCCATTAACAGGGCCGCTGCAATTCGGAGGACCTGAAGAATATTGTCGCGAAGCGCGTTGCCCGCGGACCGGTAAAGCATCACCTCCAGCACCGCGAGTGCCCGAAAGAAGTTTGTAATCGCCGTCCAAAATACGGCGACAGCAAACAGCGGACCGGTCTGCCCCGTCCAAGCCTGGATAATCTGCGCGCCAAAAGCGGCAACCAGCGTCAGGGGAAGCACGGACACAAGCAGAGTAACCTTGAACGCTTTGCCCAGGAAAGAACGGACGCGCTCCCCTTTTTCCGAAGCAAACACTTTCGCAGCCCCGGCATGAATCGGCATGCAGAGGGCATCCATGCCTATCAGCGTCGCCGAGACAATTCTTAGGGCAAGCGCGGAAATGCCCGCCGCTTCCGGCCCGAATGACTTAAGGAGCACGATGGGCCAGATCGACAGATAACCGACTTCCAAGAGATTCACCAGTTGGTAGCTACCAGCGAATCGGACCAATTCTGGATAAGTGCTTTTCGTAAAATTGGTCAAACGGATTCTCACCTGCGGGAGGACTTTCCGCGAGGCTGCAAAGCTAAGCACTATGTAAAGAAATTCAGACGAAGCGATGATCGCAGAAAGGGCAACGAGTCCATAGTGGAGGTGGAGTACGACCAGAATGGCAACCGTCTCACAGAGCGTCAGGACCGTATTGAATGTCCGGGTCAGGTCGATCCGCTGGGCCCCCATCACGATGGCCTCGTACGCCGCCCCGAAGTTGCTTAGCAGGTATGTAACGGCAAGAATCGTGATCGAGGTCGCCGCCGCCGAGAGGAATTGCGATGGCACGCCTGCGGCGGAGGCAAAGTGTTTGGAATAGATGGCCAGCGGAATCAGACCCAAAAACGACAGCACCAGGATAGTAATGCTTCCAGTGCTGAGTAACTTGCTCGCCTTATCGAAATCCCCAGTTCCTGTGGCTTCGCCAATGTATTTGATGAACGCAGATTTGATGCCCGCCGTTCCGAAGCGCATATAGCCGGCCAGTGTGAGGATGATGGCCCAGATCCCGTAGCCGCCGAGCCCCACATGGGCGATGACGAACGGAACCGTGACAAAGCGGCTGGCGACGTATACGCCCTGACTGAAAGCGCCAAACACGGCGTTTTTGCCAATGGAGGCGCCCAACCCTTGCGTCGTAGAAGGATTCATGGTCGCGATTTTGTTCACGGTGTCTGTCGGCAGCTACTGGCAGCTGTCCAGCAATTCCTCGTGCGGAAACTACCGAGGCAAACGAGTTCGATTCCTGGCAAGCAAGTTCCCGCGGCCGTTGAAAAACTGCGACGGCGGATCTGTGCAGCACTCAGTTCAGGAGAGGTGATGTGCATGGTATCCGGATGTCCTGTTTTGCGTTGTCCAGATGAAAGAAACGCAACATTTAGGGAAGCACGTTCTACTTCTTGTGCGTTGAAACAAGAACCTCGGCTCATGGCTGTTCGCCCGGCGCATTCCCTCGGCGAGCGGACCCTAAGACCCACTTACCCTTCGAAAGATCATAATGTCTCACGATGCTTGCTGGGTTGCCCATGACGACGGAAAACGGAGGGATGCTTTGCGTTACGACGCAATTCGCTCCGATGACGGAATTCCGACCGATGACCAATTCGCCTTTCACGCTCACAATCCTTGCGCGGGAGCCTATCCAACATCCTTCTTCGATACGGATGGTCCCGCTTTCTCCGCTCTTTGAATTGACAGCGGAGTTGGCGGATTCCTCCAATTCGTTGGCGTGATCCATCACTAACGCAGCTGGACCCATAATCACATTCTGCATGACATGGATGCGATTTCGGGCCGAGATCACACACCCTCTCTGCACGCCGACGCCTTTTTCCAAGATCAAGACAGGTGAATCCGCACCGGGGTTCGGGCAAGCATCAATTCGCACGCCGCGCGAGAGGATGACCCGGTCACCGATTTGGATATAGCGCGCGGCAATCCTTGGTATGCGGCACCTGAAGTGTACCCAGACGCCAGTGCCGAACGAAGAGAAAGGATAGATCCAGGCTATCCAGAGGGTGCGGAGCTTGGTGATTGCTCGAACGCACCACGCCAGCGGATCTTCCCGTGTTAGACGGTTCTGTTGAATATTGAGTTCGGGGTTTGTTTCCACAAGGGCTTACCACATAGCTTAAGTCCGTCGCGAACGTTCTGTCCATCCACTTCAATTCTGAATTGGTGGAAAAGAATACATCGAACAGCCACGCCTAGGTTGTCCCTGCCGAATGCCGACCGAGGCAGTCTTTCGCCACATTGGAATGAGCTACGGCACGCGCAGGATTACCGGAAATCACTGAATCCGGAGGAAAACTGCTCAGAACCACAGCGTCGGGAGCCACGACACAATTCCTGCCAATCCTGATTTCCCCCCGACCTCCGAGAATGGCAGCCCCACGTCCGATTTGGCATCCCTCGCCAATCCGGATTTGACCACCCGGCGTGGGGCCCTGCAACATGATCGGCTTGTTCACGTCGCTATAGGCATGGGCATGATCTTGGATCAAAACTTCCGGCGCAAGCACCACTCCTCGTTCCAAATGGATCGAATTCTTGCTGCTGATGGTGCAGCAAGGCCCAATCCGGCAGTTATCCTCGATAGTAATTCTGATGTGGAAAGGGCCTTCCGTTCCACAGGTGAGCCATGCATGCCTGGCAATTTTGATTTGGTTGCCGAAAGAAATATGGGGCGTGACTCGGCGGGATATCTCACTCGCGTAGTGGAACTGTACCCCTCGCCCCATGTCGGCGAAGGGATAGGTCGCGGACAGCCACCAGGTATTAAGTCTGGTAAGCAGGATGGCCAGATATCCCTCGCGGTCTTGCAAGCTTTCGTCGTTTCCGCTCCTAGATGCGGGGATGGCTTTTGTTTGCAAGCTGCTCCTTACCGAAGACCTTGTGTGAGGATCCACTGCTCTTTGTGAATAGCGCTATGACCAGCAGTCCGCTTCTGCTATGAGACGCGGCAATTGGAATACGGTGTTGTTGCCAATAGTGCTGCAAAACCAGCCAGCTAGAATTGAAAGTACAGAAAAACCTTTGTCTGCTGGAACGACATGAGGGAAGCCGCAAGCAGGACTCCCAACACCAAAGCCCATCGAACGGTTGGTTGCCAAGTAAGCCAAACCGGCGCGGCACCCCGTGTGGCCGTCAATGATGGCGAGAATTTTGCCATAATCTGCTGGCTGTTTGGCAGCGCCCAGACGACGAATAACCGCAGAGCCACGCTGGCCGGCGCAGGAATACTATCGTCGATGGGGACCGCAAGAACATGGTGGGTGCTGGTAAGAAATGTGGAAATGGGCCCAAGATGCTGCAGAACCGACATCGCCGTGCTTGGAACGGGAATCGCGTCAAAGCCGTGCATCCCCAACATGCCCGCGAGCATTCCCATCGCGTCGCTTACGGAAGATGCGCGGAACACCACCATGGCCGCGACGGCCGCGACAAAGGTGAGCAGAACTTTGGAACCGGTGACTCCGGCAGCCACCCACCTGTTCAGCCGGTCCTTATTCAACTTCGGGCCGAACATCCGCCAGGCGTGATTCACCGTCAGATAGGCCGCGTGCATGAGTCCAAAAAGAAGAAACTGAAATCCGGCCCCGTGCCAAATCCCGGCCAGCGTCATAGTGAAGAATACCGGAAGGACTACCAGCGAAGCGAACCCGCCCAAGGTCCGCTGATCGCGCCGCGAGACACCCAGTCCGGCCGCCATTCGACGGCGCTGGACGCGCAAAGCGACGGGATTGTATAACAGCAGCGTCAGATAGCGCGTCAAGGTCGCATGGAAACGCTGCCAGTACTCAATCATACTGGTCGACTTGTACGGCGAATCGAAATTGACGGGGAACCGGATGCCGAACATTGCCGCCAAGCCGATGGCCATGTCGGAGTAGCCCGAAAAATCAAAATAAAGCTGCAACGCGTATGCCAGCGCATAGAGCCACGAAGTGCACATCCGAAAATCGCCTGGATGAGCAAAACCGATCTTGACGACCTCCGCCAGCGAGTCCGCGAGCAAAACCTTTTTTGACAACCCGATGATGAAGAACGAAAGGCCCACCGCGACATTCTTCCATCGGAACCGGAATGTCTCGGAATTGAGCAACTGCGGCCCTATCTCGCGGATATGCAGAATGGGCCCGGCGATCAAGTGTGGGAAGAATGTGACAAAGGCCGAGTAGCGAACCAGGTCGATCTCTTTTCCCTCGCCCTCCTGGCAATCCACCAGATATCCAATTTGCGTGAACGTAAAAAATGAAATTCCTAAAGGTAGAATCACCTTGAAATCAAAATCGCGGGAGATCAGCGACACGTGTTGAGCAAAGGAAAGCAGTGCACCAAGATATTTGAAATAAGCAAGTGGAAGGAGGTTTCCCACTACCCCCAAGACGAGCAACCAGTTGCTTGACCTGCTGTCGTCACGGGTGCGCGCCAGCAATGTTCGGCCGATGGTGTAATTAAATGCGATCGAGCAGAGCAAAAAGATGACAAACACCGGATTCCAAACAGCGTAAAAGCCCAGTGAGCTAAGCGTGAGCCAGCCAACGGCACAGGTGGCCCCAAAGCGGGCCGCCAGACAATAGCCAACGAATGCTATTGGCAGAAAAAGAAACAGGAAGGGATAGGAAGAAAAGACCATGGAATTTCAACTCTGAGTGGCTTTGAGCTTTTGCTCGATCACAGAAACGAATTCGCCAACGTTCCGGAGTTGTTCCAGCTCCGCGGTCTTGAATTTGATCCCGAAAGCCATCTCGGTGCCCACCACGATATTGATGTGTGCAAGCGAATCCCAAGCAGCCACATCCGCGGCGGTGGTCTCCGGGGTCAGGACCAGCGTTTGATCGTCAACCGCATCGCGGACAATCGCCGTCAACTGTTCAAGAATTTTTCTGCTCTCCATCCATCTCTCCTTCGGCTGTTGTTTCGAAAATGACCCGGGAGTTTCCCGGCGCCTGGCTACAGGGAATCGCTTACTGAGAGCGCGGCTTTGCCGCAACGCCCTCGATGGCCTGTACCGAGGGAATCTGACCACACGATATCGCCATATCTTTCGGCAACGATTCACCCTGGCGAAATCGTACGAATTGTTCCGTCATCGCGTGCATACCGCCTGCATTCAGATGCACGGAATTGGCGAAGCATGAATCGTCCACGCTCGCAAACTCCGTCAAATCAAACAGTCCAGCCCCGCAAGCCTGCGCCAGGTTGCGAATCCGGGCTCGTCTGTCCGCCACTACCGAACGGACTTCCGGCAAGCTCCTCAACACCTCGTCCCGGATAGGGCCCAGCACGATCGTAAAGGGGCGTCCTTGCGACCGTACCTCACTGCAGAACTTCTGCAGGTCGTCCGTGCAGTGCCTACAGACGGTCTCCGGATCAATCCTCACGCCGTTCCAAGCCCACGGGTCGACATTTCCCTGCCCGATTTCCAGCGGCACGGCGCCAGTCTTCGAAAACAGCAGCGAGGTTGGTACGCTCCGCGTCTGGTAATCGCGCCGGCTCTTCCAAGAAGACATCAGCCCCGGCAAATCCCGATAGGCAAATTCTTCGGCGAAGGTCATCCTGCCGGAAACGTATCGCTGCAGCACGGCGGTAGGTATCTGAACATCCAGCCGATAGGTGTCGCGCATTTCCAGTGGATCCACGGCAAAAATAACTTCACGGATTGCGAAGAGGCCCGACAACTGGTCGTAAATGTGCTGCGATGTCGGAACGGAGACCCCATTGGCCCCGAAGTTCAGAAAAGGACGGTGCTCCGCGTCTTCCAATAGATCGGTATCAATGTCGTTCAACGCCACACTCGCACCGCTGACCAGTGTGACCGCTCCGTTCCCAGGAGGGTGGTTCTTCAGAAAGCGGAGTTTTGCATTCAGAGCCGGGCTCGGCGTGAAGAACGGAGCGATGCCCAGTGCCAGGCAGGAAATCTCTACAGCCGCGCAGAGTCCCAAGGCCATGCCAAGGCAAAGCGCCAGATAGCGCCAGAATGAAGGTGTTGAATCGTTATTCATTGTCAATTCAAGGTTGGATAGAGAAGCCGGACAGTGTTGCAGGGCACGTCAGCGCAATTGCTTGCGCTCGAAGAATGTCATGCTATCGAATCTCGACTTCTCTCCTGACGGTAACGTACTGCCCGGCACGCGAGCCGCGGGCTTGTCCACGTCAGGAGCCATTTCATAGCAATATTGAGGGTCGGATCCAGCCCCATCGCCAGCGAGATAGATTTGCGCGCCTTGCCGTATTCTCCGGTCGTCAGGTACCAGTTCGCCCAGCCGCTGTGGATTGAGCCCAACTGTTCTTGAATGAGCTTGACAACATCTTTCGGCAAGTCGCCGCGCAATCGCAAAAGGCCCTCGAGCCGGGACTGGCTGTCCTGAAGCCAAAAATCTGGTTTGGTCCACTGTGCACTCACCCCTACGTGGCGCTCTTCCACTGGCGAGCGGTCAAACCTGACAAGTGGGCGTTTCACATAAGAGAAACCCGTCAGCATTGCCAAACGGAACAAAAATTCGCTGTCTTGGCTGTAGGGCAGCTTGAGGTTGAAACCCCCTGTCTTTTGGATCAGGTCGGCACGTCCCATAAAGGAGGACAGGCAAATCACCATGCCGGCGCCGCCGGGTCGCACCAGTAGTTTCAGGGCCTCCGTGCTGACACCCATCTCTTCTTGGTGTCGGTAGCTCTCCTCCCCGAGTTGGAAGAAGGTGCGTGTTTCCGTGTGGTTGACCAATCGAACGTCGGTGTAGCAGCCCCCACACTGTGGGCCAAATCGCTCGAGGGCCTTGAACTGCCATTCCAGCTTGTCGCTTTCCCATTCATCGTCCGAGTCGAGAAAGGCGATCCACTCGCCCCGCGCTTCGGCGATTCCCTTGTTCCGAGCCGCACTGGCCCCCTGATTGGCCTGGTAGTAGTAGCGGATCCGATCGCCAAAGGCGTTCGCAAGGACGGTCCCTGTGTCGTCTGATGACCCGTCGTCCACAACAATGACCTCGAGGTCGGAAAACGTCTGAGCTAGTGCGCTCTCAATGCCTTTCGAGACCTTGGCCGCCCGGTTATAGGTCGGGATAACGACAGATATTTTAGGATTCATTGTCTCATCACTTATCATCGAGCGTGTACGCTTTCCCTAAGCGCGCTCGCTCGGTGAGCCTCAATCGTTTCGCGATACGCTCCCAACAAAACCCTTCCAGCAGCGGTCCACGTGATACTCGGAGCCATCTCGAGACCAGCGGCCCGGAGCTTTGCCAGGAGCGCGCGGTCCTCGTGCAGCAGTGTGATGTGCTGCGTCAACTGTTCGACATCGCCGATGCGATGCATCAATCCCGTCTTCATGTGGTCGCAAATCTCCGTACACGCTTCCGAGGCCAGCGGAACGCACCCGCTCCCCATCGCTTCCGTGATCACTAGCCCGAAACCTTCCTCAATGCTCGGGAGAACCAGAATGTCGCTTTTTCTCGCCAGTTCCGGCACATCGTTTCGGTGCCCCAGCACCTTGACGCTCGGATGCGCCAGCATCCCCGCCAACTTTTCCTGGTAGGCGGGCAGAAACTCTCCGGCGATCAGAAAATTCCCTTCCTTGGAAGCCGGAGACTTTAGCCACGCTTCCAGCGCGAAGTGCACGCCTTTCCGCACGGCACAGACGCCCACGAACAGCATGGTCAGTCCGCGCTTCTCGGTGCGCGGTTCGCTTTCCGGGTAATACACTTTCTCGTCGTACCCGTAAATGTGACGAACCAGCTGATCCTTCTTGAATCCCCTGTCGAGAAAGGTTTTCACCACAAACTCCGACGGGCACAACAATCGCGTCGCCAGCTTGTACTCCGCTTCTTCTTTCCGCAGCTTCTCTTCGTCGAAGGCGTGCTCATGGTTCGGCGGCAGCGTCACGCCCAGCCGGTCACACTCCTGCTTCACGACCTCCATGGCAAATCTGGTGTGAGCGTTGGGCCGTTCGAGCACGGTTGGAATTCCCAGTCGCGCTGCAGTCTTCAGCGTTTCGAGTGATCCGGTTGACCATGCATGGATGATGTCAATCTGTCCCGCCATCTTCTCGATACGCCTGGCGACGATGCGGTCGTGCATCGCCACCGCGCGTGTCGTGCCAACCAGACGATACGGCAGGCGGAACTTCCCCCTCGCCAGCGTCGGCGAAACCCTCACGCCCTCGGGAACCGGGCGGCCAAGCGACGCAGGAACTACGAGCAAATCGGCTCCAGCGGCCGCGAGCCCGTTCACCTGCTGCCACGCCGTGTAGCAGATTCTGTCCGCGCCAAGGCGCAACGGAAAGCTGTAGAGCACCCGCACCCGTTCGCCAGTTTCCCTCACGAGGCACCGACCAGGTCGGGTATTAGCTGAGAATCCTCAGGGAATTGGACTTTGGCCTCCGCCGGCCGGGTGGCCTCGAAAGTTGCCACGGAAATGGCGGTCCAAAACACGAACAAGCCGATCTCCGTGGTCGCCGGATAATTAATGCCGAAGTGCGCCACGACAACGGAAAACAGAGCGGAGCCCAGGCACCAGAGGAACCATTCGCGCCCGCGATCTCCCTCCACCATTTTCCTGGCGTTCCCAATCGCCCCGAAGCTCCTACTGAAGATCGCGATATAAGCAACCAGAGCTAGCAGGCCCCCGCACACGGCCTGGACCACAAACTGATTGCACATGTCGAACATCAGATATCCCCACTGGTCGTAATCTTTGTATCCAAGCAGCCACCAGTCGCTGAAATGTCGAATGCAATTATCCACCAAATAGAACCGATGGTAGCCGGAGGAAGAGCCAGTAAGATCGACACGGGTGATCAGCGCCCAAACCGGCGCTTTCATCACCAGATGCAGGGCCACCAGAGTCAGGACCAATCCCCAACGAATCAATCGCATCTGCTTGCGGAGCGGCCAAAAGAAAATAGCTAAGGCTGTCGCCGCGAGCGCCAGGAGCGATGTGCTCGAATTCGACGCGAATACCATAGTCATCGCACCGACAATACCCGCGAGCGCGATCATCCGTTCTTTTCGATCCGTCCACAGCCCCAAGAAAAGCGGAATCAATGCAGCGCCGAACGCTCCGCCAGAAATACATCCCAACACTCCCTCCGAGCGGATCTTTCCGTCTCTTACGTTCAACCAGGAAATCCCTCCGATGTAACCGAAGACATTGACGTGAGTGACTTGCTCGTTGAGCATGCAGACACCCTGGATGACGGCAACGACGGCCAGCGCCTTTATGGCGCGGCGCACGGTCTCGCCATCGGGGATGAAATATCTCACCACGAGGTAGCCGCCAAACAAGTCTAGGAAATCCCCCAGGTTATGAATAAAAGCCTGCATTTCCATCCACTGGAGAGAAAGAACGGTCATTAGCGATACCACCCAGAGGATCACCATGCGGTCAATACCGTTGAATCCCCCGGGATACTTGCCCGGTGGCGAAGTTCCTCCCGAAATGGCTCTGCGGATCAATCCAGCAATAATCAGGATGCGCACCATCGTAAAGTGCGTACCGCCCAACACCACAACCTGCCCTAGCGGGATCGTAAAACAGCCCAGAAGGAAGGGCGTGATTACCTTGTTGCGGGAAAGGGTGAAAATCAGCGCGATGATGACGAGCATCGCCATCGCCACCGCGGGAGTCAGCACCGTATCAGCGGCGCCACCGCCAAATCGAAAGTGTTCAGGTTCCATGGAGTTCAGGCCTGCGCAGTCTCTTTGGGCTTCGTGCGTTCGCGCCAGGCTTTCTTAATCCTGGGTAATAGGTTTGTGCGGGCTAGGACTTTCTTGATGGTCTTATCTGTCCCCGCAACTATGAAACGGAAGGCGTTCAAACAGAATCCCTTCATTGACGGGGCAAAGATGTGGACGGAGGCTTCCCTCAAATTCTGGTTCGAGAGGACCTCCTTGTACTGTGCGTGGCCCGTGCCAAAGTCTATTCCTGTCACCTTTTCGCCATTCGCCTCGTAGAATCCTTCGATCACTCTCAAGATGAGGTACATCCCAGGCGAGTACTTACCGAAATCTGTGTCATACGCGAGGTAATCGCTGCCAAACACGCCCTCGTTCATGTCGCCGATCCAGAAAGCACACGGCCTCCCAGTAACGTAGAGAACGTATCCTCGCAGCCAGCCTCGCTCTGCCTTGAGTCGCAATCCTTCCCGCATCTCGGGACTGTCGGCAAATCCGACTCCGATCCCCCTCTGGTACGATGTCCTGG
>Ga0137403_10005833_pt1 | contig 14207 bp, 8 predicted proteins | sample CZOMad2_1_16fung_FD_122057 | JGI IMG/M metagenome (GOLD analysis project Ga0137403, IMG submission 122057) | Vadose zone soil fungal communities from Angelo Coast Range Reserve, California, USA - CZOMad2_1_16fungal (Hybrid Assembly) | ecosystem: Environmental > Terrestrial > Soil > Vadose zone... | reverse complement strand
AAGGCATTGAACGCGGCGGACACGAACTGGTCGCTCGCGGAGGTCGAGACGTAGGCCGCCAGCCCGACGCCTTGGACCCCGAAGATCCCCAGGGCATCGGCCGCCGCGAGCGCGCCGCTCACGTCGTTGCCACCACCGAAGCTCCACTCGGAGATGGCCAGCTTGGTCCCAGGGTAGTCGTTCGCGATCAGCCCGTTCAGCCAGGGGATGAGTGAGATGGGCGCTCCGCTGCCGTCCGTGATCCAACTCTTCTCGATGAAAGTGCTGTCCCACAGTGAGCGGGGCGCCTGTACACGCGCCGCGACCACGGCGGGTGCGCCGACGTCGCCCAGGACACGCTGGCCGTCGCCGGTTGCCTCCGAGTACCAATGCACATCCAAGTAGTCGACTAGACGTTTGCCTGCGGTGGTCGACGCCGCCTTCATTTGCGTCAGGTAATAGTCGAGAAACATGCCCTTGCCGGCTGCGTCCGGCGCGTCTTGCAAGGTTTGGAAACCGTAGTAGCCGTAGCCGACGTAGCCGGTAATCTCGGCAGCGGGCCAGACGTTGCGGATCATCGTGGCGTACTCAACGTTGCGCTGGACGACCTCCGTATACGTAGCCTTGCCTGCGTGGGCAGCGGGCTGGTCGTTGAACCAGGTGTCGGGCTGGTTGTCGAGCGCGAACAGAACCTTGGCGGAGCTGGTCTGCGAAGCCAGATAGCTCACGAACTCGTCCTGATTGACGAACGCGTCCGTCGTGTCTGGCGTGGTCGAGAGCGCAGCGCCTTTGGTGGCCCGATTGCCCTTGAAGCGCGTGGTCAGGTAATTGGCTGACTTTCGCACGTCCCCCGAGCAGTCAGGGCCGGCAGTTCCAGGCGCCTTATCGGCCGCGACATAGTCGAGGCCAACCGCCGCCAATTCCGTCTCGCTGCGCGCCACGACCATCACTCGCGCTCCCGCTGCGCAGAGCAGTTGCGCCGCCTCGCGCCCGATCCCTCGCCCGCCTCCCGTGACCAACGCTACGCGTCCGTTCATGCCTCATCTCCCATGTCAGTGCTATTACGGAATCGTCCCAACGCGAGCCATTATGTTTTATCCTTCACGAGGATGGGTACTGGGGGGCAGTTCAACCTGCCTCGATTTGGAGGGCGCCTGGGTAGTGCGATTCGTGTAGGCCTTATTTCGGATACGCATGACCTTCTCCGGCCACAGGCGATTGCCTTCCTGCGCGGCAGTGATTTCATCATCCACGCCGGCGATATCTGCGGCTCGACGATCATTGAAGAGCTCGCCCGCATTGCACCGGTCACGGTGGTACGCGGCAACAACGACAGAGGCGCATGGGCTGCCGGGTTACCGGAAACGGAATTGGTCGAGTTCGGCGGGATTTTCATCTATGTCGTTCACGATCTTGCCGAACTCGATATCGATCCAAATGCAGCCGGAGTCCAAGTCGTGGTTTCCGGCCACTCGCACAAGCCGGTCATCGAGCGCCGCGATGATGTTATTTTTGTGAATCCTGGCAGTGCGGGCCCGCGGCGGTTCAAATTGCCGATCTCGGTTGCCGAACTTCGCATTGCGGGACTCTCCGTGTCGGCCCGAATCGTTGAACTGACGAACGAGGGTACACGGCCGCCTTAGATGGATTTTGTTGCCGATCGCAGCGCTCGCGCGGCGCGTGGCGTCGCGTGTCACCGTCCTTTGTTTTGCCGAGCCAGCGTCCGGCTACGCCCAGCAAATTGGCGATGAGTTCCTCGCTGCCGGTCACGATTGCGGTGTCCGCCGCAGAGTCGACTCCAGCTCTTTGGCCGCGGTAATGTCGACGAAAGTGATTACGATGCCGTCGATGACATTGTCAAGTCTGCGATAAGGCATGATGCGCACCGAAAACCATTTGCCCCCAAGGTCACGGATCTGCTTCTCGCAGAAAATGAGCGTGCGCAGAGTTTCTTGTGCGTCTTCATGCAGCGTCGGGTACTGCAGAGTGGTGGTAATGTCGCTCAGCGGCCGGCCGACATCGCTTTCGCGCAAATTGATGATCTTGGATGCTCGCTCCGTATAGCGCCTGACGTTCAGCCCCTTGTCGAGAAACAGCATTGCGATATCGGTGCTGTTGAGCAGGTTCTTCATGTCGCTCTGGGCGAGCGCCAGATCGTCGAGTTTGCTCTGCATCTCGGCGTTGATCGTCTGCAGCTCCTCGTTCATCGACTGCATTTCCTCCTTGGAGGTGGTCAGCTCCTCGTTGGCCGATTGCAGCTCTTCGTTGGTTGACTGCAGCTCCTCGTTCGCCGACTGCAGTTCTTCCCTGGAGGCGCGGGTCTCATCGCGCAGCTTTTGAATTTCATCTCGATACTGCTGCAATGCCGCTTCGTGCGATGCGTCCTCCGCGCCGTTGGCCCTGCGGCGGGCGCGTCGGGCGAGGGGTGTCGGAACTTCGTTGAACACGATCATTATCATGCCTTGCATGGCGGCGGGCTTCTCCAGAGCTTGAAGCGTCACGTCGACCCGGTGGTTGCCGCCCGGCGCTTGCACCTGCAGGCCGCGCAACCGGATCGGGTCCCGTTGGCCGGCGGCCAGCTTGAGTGCGTCGGCGAGCGGCTCGCGGAGGCCCTGGCGCGCCATGGCGTGAAAGTTCCAATTCGTTTTTCCCGCCGCGGGCTCCAAATATTTCCCGGTGCTCCCGCTGATAAAGACGACATCGCCGTCCGCATTGACGACGACGGCGGGGGGTGCATGCGCCTGCAAGATCAAGTGCTCGGCCACCGCTTGGAGACTCTCGCGGGGCGGTTCGGAGTTACCTAAAGGAGGCATAGGGGGATCTCGCTTTGCTTTGGATGATAGAGGAAAGGGCGCAATCAAGAAATCGGGGGAGAGGCCGGGGACTTTCTCTTGGCGCAGATACAGGCGCAGCTTCGATTCGGCTGCGGCGAACAGATTGCTCATTCGCCCGATAGTTTCCGAACTGCCCAGCAGGAGAACGCCGCCGGTGCGCATGCTGTAGTGGAACAGGGGCAGCAGCTTGCGTTGCAGCGACACATCGAAATAGATCATCAAGTTGCGGCAGGAAAGCACGTCGAGCTTGGTAAAGGGCGGATCAAGAAGCACGTTGTGCTGGGCGAACAGCACCATGTCGCGAATCTCCTTGGTGATCCGGTAGTGGTTCTCGTGACTAGTGAAAAATCTGGCGAGTCTTTCCGGAGATACGGCCGTGCTGATCGAAGCCGGGTAGCGGCCGAGACGTGCGATTGCGAGGGCTTCCGCGCTCAAGTCCGATGCGAAGAGCTGCATCGTGCATTCCCGGTATTGCGGCAGACGCTGTATCGTCTCCGCGAACACCATGGCCAGCGAATAGGCCTCCTCCCCGGTCGAGCAGCCGACCACCCAGGCGCGCAGCTTCTTATCCGCGACTCCATGCGCCAGCAATGCGGGCAACGTTATGTTTGCCAGCTGCTGCCATGCCGCCGCATCGCGAAAGAAGCCTGTTACGCCGATCAACAGCTCCTTGAACAACAGATCGATCTCTTGCGTATTCTGGCGCAGAAAATCCGCGTAATCCGCCAGCGCCGCGATTCCATGGATCGCCATGCGCCGCTCGATGCGACGATGCAGGGTGCTCGGCTTGTAGTGGGAGAAATCGTGCCGTGTGTGCTGGCGTAAGTGCAGGAAAATGCGGTGCAAGGGATCCGTGTCCGGCTCTGCGGTGCCGCTGATGGTGCTCTGGAGATCGGGTGTTCCCGCCACCTGTTTGATGTAGGCCAAAATGCGCGCCGGGAGCTCGGCCGGGAGCGCGACAATGTCCGCCCCCGCGGCAACGGCGCTGCGGGGCATGGAGTCGAATTGCGCGGAGGCAGGTTCTTGAGCGGCCGACAAACCACCGACCGCGCCCACCGCCTGCAAACCCAGCATGCCGTCGGATCCCATGCCGGACAGCACGACGGCAATGGCCCGATCGCCTTGATCGCGCGCCAGAGAGGAAAAAAGCACATTGATCGGCAAGCGCAGACCGCGCGGCTCGGCGGGCTTTTCCAATGAGAGTATGCCGCCGCTGACGCTGAGTTCCGTGTTTGGCGGGATCACATACGCACGGTCGGGCTCGATGGGCATGCCGTGTTCCGCCTCTCGCACCGGAATGGCCGCAACGCGTTGCAGCAGCTCCGCCAACCGAGCCTTGTGCGTAGGGTCGAGATGTTGCACCACGATGTAGGCCAGGCCGCTTCGCAGCGGAACGTGCTCCAGGAATTGCTCGAGTGCCGCCAGGCCGCCTGCCGAAGCACCGATTCCCACGATGCGCGTCATTGGCGGCGCAGCGTCTGAGCGATTGGCGGTTGCCAAGTGACCATCAGGTGATTATGCGCGCAGCCGATTGTGCGCGCTTTGCCTGCGCGCGGAATCAAGGCGCACGATGCCGGGTCGTGCACGCCAGGAGGCGGATTCGGCGCCTGTTCCGCTAGGGCTGGGCGGGGCTGTCTAACGCGGTGCCGTCGGGAGCCGCGCTGTCGTGAATCGAAGTAAAAGTCACATACAGAAATCGCGTTCGGGGTGCTGCCTTCGCCACCACCTGCAGCAGCCGTCGCGGCCGTCCGGCCGGCTCGGCGTAAACCGCGCAGGTCTCAGTGGGACCGTCTTTGCGTAGCCGATTGAGTACCGCCCCCAAGGCGGCGCGGCTGTCGGCTGCAACGAGGCTTTCGATGGATCGGCCCGGCAATTCGGCGCGGTCGACTTCAAACAAGTCGGCGCCGGCCAGGTTCCCTTCCACGATCCTGCCGTCCGGCTCCACGGTGAAGTATCCCACCGGCGCGAAATCGAAGCGCTCGATATAGCGCTCCAGCGATTCAGCAACCTCCGCCCGGCTCTGTTCCATCTGTTCGTGCTGCATCGCCAACTCGACCTGATGCACCTGCAGCTCGTGGAGTAGCTTGAGGGCATCTCCGGCGCTCTCCGGCGACCCGGCCAAATTGTGCAGGACGCTGAGCGCGTCCATACCCGTTGTCCACTCGCCATGCGGCGGAGGCGGAATGCCATCCCTTAACCGCTCTTCAGCGACATGACGCAGCGGCTTCAGAGCGCTCAAGTTGATTGAGTCCATGGACATAAGACCCCCTGGCTAGCTCGGGACCGTTGGGAGCGTAGTGTAGGCCATGCTTTCCAGCATTGCCAAGACCGCGGCTCGCGCGCTCTGGGAGTGCACCGGAAACACCAGCACGTCGCGCGGGCGCGCCCAGTCGAGCGCGTAGCGTGCTGCCTCGACTTCGGTGTTGCACACCGGCAATGCCGACTCCGGGAGCCCCGATCGCTTCAGTTCGTTGCGGAGAATGCGGGGTACTTCGCCGGGAGCGCGGCCGCGCAGCTGCGCGTCGTTCTCCTTCACCACCACGAGATCGGGCCGAAACCCCGCGGCGACCCGAGCCAATTCCTCGATATCGGCATCTTGCCGGTTGCCGGCGTGACCCAGCAGCAGACAGAGGCGGCCGTCCCCACCGCGCAAATGTTCGGCCACCGACAGCAGTCCGCGCAGGCCCTCAGGATTGTGCGCATAGTCGATCAGTACCCGCGCTCCCGCGATATCGAAGCGCATCATGCGGCCGGGATTGTCCGTGAGCCGGGCACCAAACCGGGCGAACACGGAGGCGATCGCCGCCGCCGGGATTCCGAGCGTCACGGCGCCAAGCGCCGCGCCGGCGAGATTGGCCACGTTGTAGGCCGCAACCCCGCCGACGGTCAGGGGCATGGCCGAGACGAGTCCGAGGTCGTGTTCGCCGCCCTGGTGACTCAGCATCAAGCGCCCTTTGCGCACTCCGCAAGTCGATCCGCCGCGCGCGCGGTGGTCGCTCAACGTGGCTTGATCCGCCTCCAGGGCAAACCATCCCAAGGGCGGACAACGCCCGAACCGCAGTGCGAGCGCGCCCGCCTGCGCCCGCAGCTGTGGATCATCGGCGTTCAGCACCAGCATGCCCTGCGGCGCAACCACTGCCGCCACGCTGAGCTTGGCGTCCGCCAGGCCGGCGAGATCGTCGATGCCATACTCGCCGAAATGATCCGCGCTCACGTTGGTAACGACTGCGGCGTCGGCTTGCGAGACCGCGATTCCGCGACGCAAGATGCCGCCCCGCGCAGTTTCAATGATGGCCGCCTGCGTGCGTCGCTCGCGCAGCACCATGCGCGCGCCGGCCGGGCCGGAGTAATCCCCGGTTGCCACCAGGTCATCATCGATGAATACCCCGTCGGTGCAGTTGTAGCCCGCCTGCCACCCGTTGGCCCGTGCGCAGGCGGCGAGCAGCCTCACCGTCGTCGTTTTGCCGTTGGATCCCGTGACCAGCGCCGTTGGAATGTTGCACAGCTCGTCCCACCCTACATCGGCGACAGCCGGCAAGGACGCGCGAGGAAAGCTGTGCCCGCCCACGCCTACACCTACGGTCAATTCCAAGTCATCGAGCACATGCCGCAGCCGGCGAGAGGCGGTTTCCTCGATGAGCGCGCGCAGCTTGGGAAGGCCTTCCATGGAGCCAAGCCGTTCGAACCGCGCGAACGCCGCGGATTCCTCGATGACCGGCTCGAGCTGAGGCACTGCGCTCGCTCCGTCCTCGGCGGCTCCATCCTCGACGGCCGCTGCCGCCTGCGCAACGAGGGCCTCCTGAAGTCCGCTCCACCGCAGTGGATCGCGCTCGATGAGACTTGCGCACAGGGCCCACTCGTTGACTTCGGTGGCCAACAATAGGAGGTCGAGAGGGGCGGTGATCGCCAGCAACACCCCGCCCGCGTGCCGGCGCGCGATCGCCTGCCGGACCGTCCACCCTAAGCGTGCACCGGCTCTCTCAACCCGCCCGCGCCACGCGACGAGGAGAGCATCGTCGATCGCCGTTCCCACGACGTCGAGCACGGCGCCCGTGTCGGCAAAGAACAGATTGCCGCCGGTCAGGCGCCTGGAGTCCTGGAAGGGCAGCGCAGGCGGGACGTTCAGTCTTCGCTCTCCGGCGCCATCCGGACACCGCGCTCATCGCGGATCAGTCCCTCGAGGCGGAACTCGGGCGCGAGCGTGGAAGGCCGGCCGACATCGGCGTTGGTCGTCGCAGAGTCTCCCTGGTCTCTGACCGTGGGTGCGCGCGCCGGTGACGGTGCCGGACGCGAGTCGGAGCGCGCGGGCGCGGCGCCGCTCGGACTGAATTTCGTGATCTGCTTCCAGGACCGCACCAGCGCGTCGGCGAAGATCAGGAGCAGGTCGCCGGATTCGCCCATGCGCAATGCCGCCTCGATCGCTTCCTGCTCGTCGGGAATGATCGAGATCGAGCTTTCCGCCACTCCGCGGGCCCGCAGAGCTTCCGCTTGAATACGCGGCACCTCATCCGAGGCACGATTGCGCAGATTGTCGTCACGGCGGCAAATATAATGATCGAAGCGGCCGGCGACCGCGTGCGCGATCGCCACGAGATCCTCGTCGCGACGGTCGCCGGGCCCCGCGAGCACCACGAGGCGGCGCCCGGTCACGTCGAGCCGCAGCGCCAGATCGGCCATCATCCCGACGGCATGGGCATTGTGCCCGTAGTCGAACAGCACCTTGAACGGGTGCTCGTTGAACACATTCATCCGGCCCGGCGCCTGGTAGAAGGTCGAGTCGAAGGTGCGCAGCGCCTGGCGGATCGCATCGAGCTTTATTCCCAACGAAAACCCCATCGCCGCGGCGAACATCGCATTCTGCACGTTGTGCGTCGCCCGGCCCTCGAGTGTCGCAGGAATCAGATGCGTCCAGAGCAGCGGAATGTGGCCGCCGCGATCGTACAGGGTAATCATCTGGCCGTTGACACCGGCTTCGAGCGCACAAGCCCGTCCGCCGGCGCGGACGTGTTCGCGCACCAAGGTGTGATTCGGGTTCATCGTCACGTAACAGATATTTTTGGCCTCGGTATAGCCGGCCATCTTGAGCACCAGGGGATCATCGGCGTTGAGCACGGCGCAGTCGGTCGCGACTTCCACGACGATGCGCTTCAGTTCGCTCAACTGCTCGAGCGTGTCGATGCCCTTCAGTCCAAGATGGTCGGCCTGAACGTTCAGCACGCCGCCGACGTTGACCTCGGTGACGCCCATGCCGGCGCGCAACAAGCCGCCGCGGGCGGTCTCGAGTATGGCGATGTCGATCTGCGGGTCGGCCAGCACCATGCGGGCCGAGACCGGACCCGTCATGTCGCCTTGCACGGTGCGCTGCCCATCGATGTAAACGCCATCGGTCGTGGTCAGTCCAGGCGTATAGCCGCCCATTTTGGCGATGTGCGCGAGCATGCGGGCCGTCGTGGTCTTGCCGTTGGTGCCGGTGATCGCCGCAATCGGGACACGCGCCGACGCGCCCGCGGGAAACAGCATATCGATGACCGGTGCGGCAACGTCCCGCGGGGTGCCCTCGCTCGGCGCCACGTGCATGCGAAAACCCGGTGCCGCGTTCACTTCGCAGATGCCGCCGCCGATCTGGCGGTAGCTCTCGGTGATATTTTTGGAGAGGAAGTCCACGCCGCCCACATCGAGGCCGATCGCCCGCACGGCACGCTCCGCCATTTCACGATTGTCGGGGTGTATCACGTCCGTCACGTCGGTGGCGGTTCCGCCGGTGGACAGATTTGCCGTGGAACGAAGGAACACCACCCGACCTGCGTCGGGAACGGACTCGGAGTTCAAATTCACGTGCCCGAGCATCTTCTGCGCCTGTGCATCGAGTTCAAGGCGCGTCAGAACCTTTTCATGACCCACTCCGCGGCGCGGGTCCTGGTTCACGATCTCGATCAACTGAGCGACGGTGTGCGCGCCGTCACCGATGACATGGCCCGGCGTCCGACGCGTTGCCGCGACCAGTTCACCGTTGACGACCAACAGCCGATGGTCATCGCCCTCCAAGAACGTCTCGACGATCACCGACCGCGAATGCTCGCGGGCGACCAGGTAGCCTTGCGCGACTTCGTCGTCGGTGGTGAGCCGAATGGAGATTCCGCGGCCGTGATTGCCGTTGTACGGTTTGGTCACGACCGGGAACCCAATGCGCCGCGCGGCACGAACGGCCTGCGCTTCACTTTGGGCCAGTTCCTGCTTGGGGACCGGCAGTCCGAGCAGGCCCAGGATCTTGTTGGTTTCTTCCTTGTCGCTCGCCAGCTCGACTGCAATGTGCGGGGTGCGGCTGGTCACCGTCGCTTGGATGCGTTGTTGGTACTTGCCATGACCCAATTGCACCAGCGACTGATCATTGAGCCTAAGCCACGGAATGCCGCGGTGTTCCGCGGCACGTACCAGGGAAGCCGTCGAGGGCCCGAGCGCGCGACGCTGCGCGAAGCGGATGAACTCATCGCGCGCCTCCTGCCAGTTCCATCCGTCGGGCACCGTGCCGGTCGGCCGGATAGCCGCGGGCAGCAGCGATGAGAGTAGCCGCAGGCCGAGATCGCCCGCCGCGATGCCTTCGTCGCGTTGCGCGTATTCGTAGACAACGGTATAGACACCGGGAGAGCCGGCGCCGCGCGTCTTGCCGAAGGTGACCTCCTCCCCGGCAATATTCTGCAGTTCGATGGCGACGTGCTCGAGGACGTGCCCGAGCCACGTACCCTCATCCTCGCGCATTCGCCGAAAAAAACCTCCCGGCTCCCGATAGGAGCATCCATGTTCGACCAGACCGGGCAGCGCCGCCGCCAGGGCATCGACAAACTCGCCGCCCAGGCGGCCGGTCGGCCAAGCCTCGAGATCGCCTAGGTCGAGATCGAGGCGAATGACCGGAAAATGCGCGTGCAGCGAGGGGCCAACATAGACGGAACGATCGAGAATGCGCATGGGGCGTTGCTATTCCTTAGCGTGAACCAGCTCACCGGCTTGGGCCTGGCGTGTATGCAAGTTGAATGTCGCACCGGCCACGAGAATGTGCAACCGGAGCCCGAGCACGCAGACCGGCTGGCCTTCACCGACTTCGCCGATCGACGAATAGGTGACATCGGACGCATCGACGATGGTCACCCCACCGCTGCCCTCGACCTCGATCGTCTCGTCCGGGCCGATGAAGGCGGCCGTGTCTTCGTCGAGACCGATGCCGACGGCAAACGGATTGTAAGCCAGCGCGGTGATCAAACGCCCCAGGCGATCGCGCTGCCGGAAGTGCTGATCGATGATGAAGCGATTCGTGAGGCCGAGGCCGGGCGCGAGGCGCACGCTGCCCGAGATGACGGCGGAACCTTCGTCACCGAACGCGATCATGTGCTCGCTCAGGATGCTTGCCCCGGCGCTGGTTCCACCGACCGTCACGCCGTGCGCATTGCGTGCGCGAATGAGCTTGGCCACCGGCGTGCCGCCGAGCAGCGTCGTGAGCCGCAATTGGTTCCCGCCGGTAAAGAAGATTCCACTCGCTTCCTCGAGCCGCCGCAGGCGGCCCGGCTCGTGGCAGTCGCGGCGTGTGTCGAAGTCCATCACCGTCACCTTCGAGGCGCCCAAGTCCGAGAAGAGTTTCTCGTAGCGAGGCCCCGTCTCGTGCATCTGACTAGCCGTGGGGATGACGACGATATCCGCGTCGGCGCCGCCCGAGACGCGCACGAAGCGTTCCAGAATATGGCGGTCGTTTTCCTTGTTTTCGGCGCCGCCGATCGGCACGATCCAGCCGCGAGTCTCGCCATGGGGGACTTTACTTGGCATTCAGCAGCGCCTCCTCGAGCGCGAAGTTCCTCTGTGCCGCCGCGGAGGCCACGCCAACATATATTGTATACGATATTTGGGACAGACGACCGCAGGGCAACCGAGATCCTAGATTGAATCCGGGCGCGATGGTACCCCACCGGCACATGGTGCGCCGCTGTGGAATGTGCGTTACCGTACACTCATCACGCATCGCACGGTGCATCCTTCAAGGCCGTGCATCACCTTGTGAGTTTCTCCCATGGCATAACCGTTGAATAGAATCGAGCACCGCTGGGGCAGACGCTTCCGAGCGGGATTTTTTTGATTCTCTGAACCGTCGGCAGCGCCTCCTCTGATATTGTCCGTCCCGGAAATAGCGGCGTTCCCGGGAGCGCATGTGAATAGCGTCAAATCCGATATCGACTGGCGTGTGGTCCGCGAGATCATTTGGCGCGCCTCGGTTTTCATCGTTGCCATCGTGATTCTGCTCGTGGTCGTCACCCGTTGGAACCACTGGCAGGGGGATGCCGAGTGGCAGACCACGGATGATGCCTACCTGCAGTCGGACGTTACCCCCATCGCGACCAAGGTGGCCGGGTATATCCGTGATCTGCCGATGCAGGACTTCGATCACGTGCGCGCCGGTCAGCTCTTGGCGCAGATCGTCGATGACGACTATCGCGCACTGGTCGCGCAGGCGGAGGCCAACATAGCCGCCGCGGTGGCGCAGTCCGAGGCGCTGCAGGCGCAGTGCAGCCTGCAAGCGGCCAATGTTCAGGCGGCCAAGGCGGTGGTGAATGCCACCTCGGCCGCGCTCGATCAAAACACCCGTGACCTGGCGCGCCAACGGCGCCTTCTCGAGACCGGGTCCTCCTCCACCGAAGCGGCGGAGAAGCTTGAGACCACCCACGCGCAGCTGACCGCGCAGCTGGCGCAGAACCGCGCCCAGGCCGACGCTGCGACGAGGCAACTCGGCGTACTCGCCGCGCAGCAGGCGCAAATCGAGGCTGCGATCGGCAGTCAGCGCGCGAATCTCCAAGTCGCCTCGTTGAATTTGACCTACACCCGCATCGTCGCACCCCAGGACGGCGTCATCGGCCAGCGTCAAGTCAAACCCGGCCAGTACGTCGGGACCGGGGCTCAAATCACCACACTCACGCCGCTGCCGCATGTCTGGGTCATCGCCAACTACAAGGAAACTCAACTGACGCACATGGCCGCGGGTCAGAAAGCCGAGGTTGCGGTGGATTCCTTTCCCGGCCATACGCTTCGCGGCCACCTGCTCGCCTTCGCACCGGCTTCGGGATCGCAGTTCGCGCTTCTGCCGCCGGACAATGCCACCGGTAACTTCACGAAGGTCGTGCAGAGAATTGCGGTCAAGATAGCCATCGACGATGCCGATGGAATCGCCGATCGGCTGTTGCCGGGGATGTCCGTGGTGTCGAAGATCGACACGCGCAGCGGCCGGCAGCGGTGAGCGACCCGGCCGAACCCCCGCCGGGGAACGCCGTCGCCGCCCCGCCTGCGACACCCGCGGCAGCTGGGGCCCCAGGGGCGCCGGCGGCACCCGCGCCACCCTCAGGTTTTCCTCCGGCGCCGACCCAAATTCCGTGGCTCGGCCTTCTGGCCGTGCTCATGGGCACATTCATCTCGACGTTGAATGGCCGGCTGTCGACGTTCGGGTTGGCGGACATCCGCGGCGCCGTCCACGCGGGATTCGATGAGGGCGCCTGGATCACCACGGCACAAGCCACCGGACAGATGCTGGTCGCCCCCGCGGCGGTGTGGATGGGCGCCGCATTTGGTCCGAGACGGGTCTTGATTGCCGCGGCGCTGGCTTTCGGCGTGATCTCTTTGCTGGTACCCATGTCGAACAGCCTGACGGCGTTGCTGACTCTGCAGTTTGCGGGCGGCCTCGCGTCCGGCTTCTTCGTCCCGCTGACGTTGAGCTTCGTATTGCTCAATACTCCGCCGAAGTACTGGGCTTACGGCATCGCCATTTATGCGCTGAATCTCGAACTCTCGCTGAACATCTCCGCGTCCCTGGAAGGATGGTATGTGGAGCACCTTTCCTGGCAATGGATCTTCTGGCAGAACGCACCCCTCGCAGCGATCATGGCGGTGTGCCTGCACTATGGCGTCCGTGCCGGACCCGCCGCGGCCATCCGGCCGCCGCGCGATGTGTTCGGTCTGCTGTCCGGCGGCTTGGGATTGGCGTTGCTCTATGCGGCGTTGGATCAAGGGAATCGGCTGGACTGGCTGAATTCCGGCCTGGTGTGGGGTCTCTTGCTGGCAGGCGTGATATTGCTCGTGGGCTTTTTGGTCCACGAAGCGCGGATCGCGAATCCCTTGGTCAATTTCAAGGTGGCGTTTGCGGCCCCGCTGCCGAAGCTGTTGGTGCTGGTAGCCCTGTTGCGGCTGACCATTCTCTCGACCGCCTACCTCATTCCGCTCTACCTGGGCGCCGTGCGCAGCTTTCGCGCCCTGGAGGTTGGACACACCTTGATCTGGATCGCGGCGCCTCAGCTCATCATCTGCCCCTTGGCCGGTTTGATGCTGCGCCGGTCCGATCCGCGCCTCGTGGCATCGATCGGTTTCATATTCATCAGTGTGGCCTGTCTGATGGTGGCCTACGGCCTTACTCCGATCTGGGGTTCCGAGCAGTTCCTTCCTTCGCAACTGCTGCAGGCGGTGGGTCAGAGCTTCGCGCTGTCCGGAGTTGTTTTTTTCGCCATCTTGCATCTTCGGCCGCAGGATGCGCTGACATTCGGCGCCTCGATTCAGGTGGCCCGGCTGCTGGGCGGCGAAATAGGTCTGGCATTGGTCACCACATTCGCCCGGGTGCGCGAGCAGGTGGCCTCGAATCTCATCGGCCTGCACGTGCAGAGCGGCAGTGGCCAGGTACTGGAACGATTGCAAGGCTACGCCGCGGCTACTGCGAAGGCTGTCGGACCGGCGGCCGGCGATCCGGCATCGGCAGCGGCCCGTGCCGCGGGCGTATTGGGTAATCTGGTCCGCGGCATGGCAACGACTCAGGCGGTGATCGACACCTTCGTCGCCGTCGGTGCGCTTACCGCGGTTGCATTGCTGCTGGCCATCACGCACAAGCCGGCGCCGCTGGGTCCCGCCTCCGCGCGGCCGCTGTTTGGGACGCGGCCGGGGTCATCGTCGTGACAGCGCCGCGCCGACTGGCCATCCGTCTGGCTGAAAGCAAAGCCACCACCGCCCGTCAGGCCCCGCAGGTCAAGAGCCCGCTCAGGGGGTGCATGGTGCGGGGGCTCAGCGATGAGGCGCCGCCTGTGCGAGTCTGGCCTTTCGCTGACTTGCGGGCCCGAGACGCCAGGCGCGTCTGAACGGCGTCCCAGATCGCTCGGTCAATGATCGCCAGCTCTGGACACACCCGCCTGATGACGTCCTCATCTGGGCGGTCCCGGTACCTTCTGATGTTGGTCCCTGGGAGCTTCCTCCACTCCTTCTTCCCGTAGGTCCGGACACCCACGTAGGCCTGATTGCTCAGGAACGCCCTGATGGTGCCTGAGACCCAGCCCTTCAGACGCTTGTTCGACTTGGCTCGCGGCGGCGGCACCTGAGATGCCGTCA
>Ga0137403_10005832_pt1 | contig 14209 bp, 10 predicted proteins | sample CZOMad2_1_16fung_FD_122057 | JGI IMG/M metagenome (GOLD analysis project Ga0137403, IMG submission 122057) | Vadose zone soil fungal communities from Angelo Coast Range Reserve, California, USA - CZOMad2_1_16fungal (Hybrid Assembly) | ecosystem: Environmental > Terrestrial > Soil > Vadose zone... | reverse complement strand
TGGATTTGAGGACGTCCAGTCATCGAAGACCACGCCTTGAACAGTCTGGCCCGCGAAGTTTTGCCCGATCGCCTGGAAAGTGAGCGATTCTGCCTCATAGAAAACAAATATCGAAGGCGAAATGCGAACAACTCGAACCTGCGCGACGCGATCCGCCGGCGTCTCCAGTGACGCCGCCTGAGCGCCGAATATCATATTGAATAACCAAGAGACAGCTCGAACGTGACCTGCCGTCACGTCTGCCGTTAGCGACGAAAGCAGCTTCCCTTCATAGGCCAAGCCAGGCGAGGGCAACATCACCAGACTGAACACGACCGCTAGACAGATCAGCTTTCTTGAGAGCTTGCCCCGAAGCTCCGTCAAAAGGCGCTCCGTCAATGGGCGATCTGTGGAATGAGGTGAATGAATAAAGCGGAAAGCACTGAATGGAGTCAGGCGCATGGGGGACCTCCTTGGCAAAGTGAACCCTTGCCTGCGCTAACTGACGTTGAGTTCAATTAAGCTGAAGGAGCGTCTTGAAGTGAAAGCTAGACACTGCCCTAGCTTGGTAGACCTACGCTCAGGTGAGGTGAAAATAAAATGCGGTTCGACTGCCTCGTGGCACGGGCATCAGAGACGGGCAGATAAATACTGCGAGCACGATTACGTTGTCAAGTGGCATTTTTATCTCTTTTGTCGAAGGCATTTGGCAGCGGTCAATGCGCCGCTGGTGGTTTCTGTTCCGCTTCGAGAACCCTTCGAAGCGAGCAAAATGTCCCTCAAACACTGTCAGAAGAGATGAATCGCGAACAACTAGCCAACGGAAGTAACCTTCACCAGCACAAACGACGTGCATTATCAGAGTCAATCCTTCGCTCACTAACACACAATGCCGGGCCTCGAGGGTTCGGTTTCATTCGCGAATAATTCCGTTCCGATATTACGTCATTGTTTTATGGGCGCATAGCGCTGTTTATTCGATGGATTGGCGCAGACCCCTGGCCGAATGCCAGGACGTGACTACCACGTAAGCGCAATTCCATTTCTATTGTTCAGTGGGATTTCTAGTTCGAAGAAAAGGAGACCATTATGGCAATTACGATGCAAGGTTCGTGGACCATCACGGTCAAATCCAAGAACGCGGCGTTCGCGCAGCGTTTCGTTATTTCCGGCGCCGCCATCAACAACGGCCCGCATAACGGAACGCCCGGCAATACGGTGTTCGTGACCGGTCCGCAGTGGTCCGTGAACATTCAGAGTCAGGCACCAGGCCAACCCTGGTTTGACTCGGCGCAGCGGATCACCTTTCCAACTGTGTCCGCCGGCCTGCTCAAATTTGACATTCTGTCCAACGACACCGGGGCTGACCTGGACTACGACGACCTTATTCTCACCTGCTCCATGCCGTTGAGCGATTCGGAGTTCGTAATCTACGGCCACGCGAAGACATATTCAGGATTCTGCCGCTTCAATCCGTGCTATCCCTGGTACTACGTTATCGACAGCTACACATCACTGCTGCAAGCCCTCGAAGTGCCAGACTTGCGGCGAGTGATCCAGAAGTTGTACCCCGAGCGAATTCCAAGGCGGCCGGGTCCGATACCCGACCCGCCAATAGACTTCAAACCTCTGGTCATTCCGACCGGCGTGTCAACCGAAAACACCGGACTGGTTTTTCGTTCACAACGCGGTGGAGTATCTCCTCAGACCGAAGCTACCACGGGAAAGGATGCCAGGAAGCTAGAGGAGGCGGCGGTGGCCGAACTGAAGGGCACCGCGCATCCCGTGGCGCTCGATGGCTCGCCGACGGCCGCTGGTATTGCCGCTCTGGATCGCAGCGATCTGCTTGCCCTCGCCAGGATCTCGGATAAATTGAAGTTCTTTCCAAGCTGTCACGTTGCGGCGGCCCCCGGCCTGCTTCTGGGCTTCCAGGAGTATGACCGCACCACCCTCGAGAAGCTGGGCAACCCTTACACCGGCACCGGCCCTCGGCAGAACCTGGGTCTGGCGGCGACGGACGAACTGGGAAACTACATCTTCCGATTCAGCCAGTCGCATGCTGACCTGGCGCAGGAGGCATCGGATGTCGCTCCGGGTGAGTCGGTGGCGGTCCAGCTCTTCCCGGACGTGATCGTACAAGCGCTCGGCACCGGTTTTAGCGTCGACTATGAGAGCGCCCCCTACTACAACATCCCGAACCTGTACCGCATCGATTTGTGCCTGCCTTACGACACCGTTCACCCGTCGCACGGCTGTTCGGGAGATCGGGTGATCCAGCGCTTTGGCGACATTATCGTGTTGCACTCGGCGCTGGCGAGCAGCCCGAACTCGCTTGATGGCGACGGGCGCATAACCTGCCGCAACGCAAATGCGCCCGCTGTAGACTGCGCGGCGTGGCGTGGCGGACTGCGGATGTATGCCTGCTTCGGCAAACCGCAAGTGAAGTACTATACGATTCGCTACCAGCGCATAGGGATCGACGCCGACTTCCAGTTTGTGAACGAACCCTTTGTCTTGAATCACATTCCGGACTTCGCGCCCGGCTATACGGGCACGCCGGTCGGGTCGACCTTGCGTTCCGTTCACGTGGATGGAGGTGCGGCCGTAGACCGGCCCACGTACGAGAGCCACGAAGGCGACTCGAACTGGATCGAGAACGATCTGAAGATCATTCTCAGCACCGGAAACTACCGGCCGGTCGACAATCCGGGGTCTGTGTTGTTCCGAATTGACGCGTACGACTCGGCTGGTAACGTCGTAGCGGGAACGGACGACCATATTACGCTTTACATTGACAATCGGCCGGCGACCGGCGAAATCCAATCGATCACCATGGGCGCCACGACGCTGGGCGATTGCGCATTGTTCGAGTTGACCGATCCGCGCGCGCCGCTCACTGTGCGCTACCGTGTGACGGATCCGGAGGGCTTTTTGGAGAGTTGGAGCCTCTCGGTCACTCGAGGGAACAATGTCTCGCTGCCCGTTGACGCGGTAGGAGGCGTAATCCTGTCGACAAGCGGGAACGGCGTGGCCAAGGGCTATCACGCTGCTGTGCCGCCACCGACCCCGCCACCTTGCAGCAGCTTCCACGGAACCACGGACGAAGGCACTGCGGATATCGACGGCTACGTCGACACCACGCTCCAGCCGCGTAGCGGCGCCAACTGGCTGCCGGCTGACCATAACTTCTGCGCGTTCGCCTTCACCCTGACCGCAAACGACCGGGTCACGGACGGGCGTACGGCGTTCCCGCAGGCAGTGTTCTGGCAAGACTTGATCGGCCTCAGCTACACACCTTAAACACCGTAGCTTTCGGCTGAGCAGCTTTGCATGAGTTCGCGTGCCGCGCAGTCTGTATGCGCGGCACGCTGACCTACGACCCGCGTGAAGCGGTCTGTCCTGGCGGAAGAATGGATTTGCAGCGGGCGCCGGGTCAAGGTCTTCTCACTCCGAGGCGGAAACCCGCGACCACTCGCAGATGCGAGTCAGGCTATGCGTTTTTACTGGCTAACGGTGGGCGTACTCTGCGTCTGGCGGATCACGCATCTACTTCAGGCGGAGGATGGGCCCTGGGACGCGCTGGTCCGGCTGAGGCAACTAACCGGCGCAGGGTTCTGGGGCGACCTGCTCGATTGCTTCTACTGCTTGAGCATTTGGATCGCTGTCCCCTTCGCTTTTGCTCTTGGAGCCGGGTGGAGCGAGCGGCTCTTATTATGGCCGGCTCTTTCGGCGGGTGGCATTCTGCTCGAACGCATTACTTCGAAGCAGGCCGTCCCGCCGCCGGTCCAGTACTTTGAAGAGGAGAAAGCAAATGACGTGTTGCGGCAAGAAGAGAGCGGCATTTCACGAGACGCCTGCGACCCGACGGTCGATTGAGTCGGTCGAGAAGGCATCCATAGTCCCCAGGCCCACTCAGGTTGATTTCGAGTATCTGGGCGGCACGGTGATGACGGTCGTTGGGCCGGTGACCGGTAAGAGCTACCGCTTTGTCGGCTACGGCGCGCGGGTTAAGGTAGATCCAAGGGACCGGTTGTCGCTTTCCAGTGTGCCGAATCTCAGACCGGTGAAGAATGGAAGCGGATGATCGATTATGACACTCGAGTGTCGGCTCAGCGCCGCCAGCTGTCATCTCTTCTCGCGATAAAAGACCGGAAACGTGTGGATCGTGCGGAAGCCGCAAGACTCGTACAAATGAAAGGCATTCGTGTTTGCGGTCGTCACCGCCAATGAGATCGAGTTGTAGCCTCGCCGGCGGAAATCCGATAACGCCAGTTCAATCATTCGACGCCCGATGCCTCGACCCTGGTGCCCAGGGTGAACCGAGATCTGTCCCAGGTGACCGATTCCGCTCGCTACCCGCGACGCAATCAATACCCCGGCGAGAGCGCCGGATGGACGGACCGCCACAAGCGAAACTTGAGGGAGAAAATCGCCGCACCAAAAGTGATCGGTCAGTATCGTCACCAGTTCGGCGCAGCCTTGTACCGTTCTATACTGGCTGTTGATTCGGCTGTCGTGCTTGCCCCGATACGAGCGATGTATGACCCTGGCCGCCTGCTCAAAATCGGTCTGCTGCCACCGCCTGATCGAGATATCCGGCAACTCAACGCTCCGGGTGTCCCCTTCGTCAGATCCGAGCTCAACCAGCATGTAACTGCGCTCGAGCCGCTCGAACCCGCGTTCCTCGAAAAGAGCATCCACTTCATCGTTGCCAAGGCCGACATACTGGCTTTCAATCCGGCGCAGCCGCCGGAGGCGGTCGAGCTGATCGAAGATGGCAACCGCCATCTCCTTGTCGAGACCAATGCCGCGCCACGGTTTGGAAACATAGATGTCGCCGATCGAGCAGCGCGACCCTTCGATCACGTAGTAGGCGAAACCGATGAGCGCGTTGCCGCTCATCGCTACGCAACCCGAAAGCTGACCCTGGCGCGCGACGTCACGTATCAACATGCTCGCGGCTTTGTAGTCCCACCTCAGCAGTTCGAGCCACTCGGCGCACTCTTCGTCGAAGAGGTTCTCGAGACCGGCGAGATCTGCATCCGCGAGAGGGATGATTTTGATTTCAGGATTGATGAGAGCCGCCGTCGCCATAATCGCCTACTTATTTTCTATTTTCTATTTTCTATTTGTCATTTATCATTTGGCTCCTTCCTGGGTCAACAATCAACGATAGGAAATAAGCCATGGAGAATCCAACTGGACCTGACAAACCCTCTTACTCAAACCCCTCTCTGTCGAAAGCCGGCGAACTTGAAGAACGCCTGATTGATTTCGCTGTACGGATTATCAGGCTCACATCAAGGTTGCCCAAAACGCCTGCCGGAAAACACATCGCCCGGCAGATTCTGCGATCCGGAACTTCTCCTGCGCCGAACTACGGCGAAGCAAGGGGCGCGGAAAGCCCGGCTGACTTTGTTCACAAACTCGGCGTCGTTCTTAAAGAGTTGAACGAAACATCCATCTGGCTGCGCGTCATTGAACGGAGTGAGATTCTGAGACGGGAGCTGCTTTCTGAAATCATCGAAGAGAACAGGGAACTGTGTAAGATCATTGGATCGTCGCAAAGAACCTCGCGTGTCCGCACGAAATGGCTTGTTTTCTATTTTTTGTTTTCTATTTTTTAGCTTTTCATTTGGCAGTCGCTCCGGAAATAGCAAATGACAAATAGAAAATAGAAAATAGAAACTGTCTCGGCCTCTTCACGCACGCAGCGTAAGCTCGCTTTCCTCTAAACCGGCGTCGGTGCGCTTGATGATCATCAGCGTCATATCGTCGACCGGCGCAGTGGTCCCCACAAATCGCGACAACGCTTCGTCGATTCGGTCGCGGACGCCCGAGGCTGACCGGCCAAGATTGTCCTTCACCACCTCGATCAGCCGCTCCTCATCGAACTCTTCTTCGCGCTCATTGATCGACTCGGTGATTCCATCGCTGTAAATCACAAGCACGTCGCCGCGGTCAAACGCGACGGACGCCTCCTGATACACGACGCCCTGCATCATCCCAATCGGAAGCCCGCCCTTGTCCAGCCGCTCGACTTCGCCCCCGCGCCGCACGAATATCGGAGCGTTGTGGCCTCCGTTCGAATACGCGAGCGTTCCGGTGTCAGGATCAAGCTCGCCGTAAAACAGCGTCAGGAATTTGTTGGACGGCGAATTCTCGAAGATGTATTGATTGATCTCGGCCATGACTTCGCTGATCGAGGCTCGCGTTTGTGATTGCGCTCGCACGGCTGCGTGAAGTGACGACATCAACAACGCCGCGCCGGTGCCTTTGCCCGATACGTCGCCGACCGCCACGATCAGGTGACTGTCGCGCTTGCGGTGAATGAAGTCGTAATAGTCGCCCCCGATCTCGCGGCAGGGGAACGACACACCGGTCATGTCCCACCCGTCGATTTTGGGCGGCGCAAACGGCTGAAGCCGCATCTGGATCTCGGAAGCAACTTTCAGCTCCTCTTCCATCCGCCGCTTCTCCAGACGTTCGTCAAGCAGCCTATCGTTTTCGATTTTTATCGAAGCGACCGATGCGATAGTGGTCAGCACCTTCAGGTCCTCTTCCGTGAAGCGATTGTTGAACGGATTGTCGACGTAGACCATTCCGAAAATCTCTTCCCCCGAAGCGAGCGGCACAGCCATCACCGATCGTATCTGGCTGAGCACGACCGAGTGCTGAGCTTGAAAGCGCGGATCGTGCATCGCGTCGGAGGTCAGCACTGAAGCCCCTTCGCTGAGCACCTTATTGGTGATCGACCGGCTGAGTTGCACTTGCGAAGCCGTCGGCAGCGCAGCTTCGTTGATTCCGCGGGCAATCTTGCAGCTCAAATCGCCATTCTCTTTCAAGAACAGGAATCCGCGTTCGGCTGGTATCGCCTGAAAGACAAGGTCGATGGTCATCTTGAGCGTGTCTTCAAGAGAGGTTCGCGGCAGAAGGGCTATGCCCACCTGAGAGACGATGCTGAGCAGATCGCGGCCGGGCTTCTCCGGCTTCATAGCGGCGCGTGCAGCCGAACTGGTTCCCGAGTCTCCGGACATCGCGCCGGATCTTATGGAAGAGATCAGGTCGGTCGTGGAGCGCGCAGGAATGGGCGAAGTAATGGTGTCGGCCGGAAGCGACTGTCCCGCAAGACCCGTCAGATAGACAGTTGCGCCCGAGAGCATATCCTGCTCGCCCGACGTGTATTCGATCTCGGTCTCGCCGATGCGCACGATGTCTCCGACGCTAAGCCGCAGCGATCCGGTGACCCGCTGCCCGTTTACAAAGGTGCCGTTGGCGCTGCCGTTGTCGACCAGCATCACCTGTTCGTTTTCGCGTCTGATTTCCGCGTGCAACCGTGAGGCGAAAGGATCGCTGATGCAGATGTCATTGCGTGAGGAACGGCCGATGGTGAGCTTCATCCTGTCAAGCTTGACGATGGAAGGCTCGTAGTCTTTTGGTCTGATGACGAATGTAGACATAGTTAGAATCGGTGATTACAGAGTCCGAATTGAAAATTGAAAACTGAAAATCGTAATGGTAAAGCCTCAATTTTCAATTTACATTTTTCAATTTTCAATTTTCAATTCGTTTTCTCACTTCGACATTACCACTATAGTGCGTGCAAGTTTGTCGTGCCAGCCTTGCTGGCGGGGGTCCCACAACATCCAGAGAAAGCCAAGGAAGAACAATGCCGTTGAGAGGGGATAACCTATCAGGTGCCGCAGCGCCGCCTGCTTCATTGTGAAGGGCCGGCCATCAACCTGCACGATGTATATGCCGAGGATGCGCATACCCGCCGTTTGACCGCCGATTCCGGCCAGCACTACGAAGTTGAGCACGAACAACAACAGCGTCAACCCCGCTACTATCGCCAATTCAGCGTTCGAGCCAACTACCGATCGGCGGCTCGCGGCGGTCACCGCGAACGTGAACCCCATGATCGCAATAAGCGTGATGAGAAAATCAAACATCCAGGCGCCGTATCGCAGCGCGAATCCCGCCTGTTGGGATGAGCCTATGAGCGCGTGCGTCGGCGGCGCATAATGGCGTGGCACTCGAACAGCGCCGTTCGGCCGCGAAGTCGTCGACACAGTGCGTGGCCCGCCTTCGACGCGAGGAACGGCCTGCCGGTCGCCGGCGGATGCGCGCTCGAAGTTCCGTTGCAGACGCGCAGATTCGCTGGCTGCCCGCGCGGCCGATTGATCGTCGGCGACATCAACCCCGACTGGCTGACGCTCGGGTCTGGCCTTGCCACACCGAGGACAAAACTTCGAACGCGGGTTCAATTGCTTGCCGCAGAATGGACAGAACTTCGTCATAAACGAATGCCAGTGATCTAAACGGCTCCTAACGGAACATCGCTTACTTACGTCAACAGGAACTGCAAAGTGGTTCCGCCGAGCTTCACTTCATCGCCTGCCGAGAGCACCCGCGGGGACTTGGCGTTGAGCCGGACCGATCCACCGGTGACCGAGTTGACGATGGTTCCGTTCACCGAACCAAGATCTTCGATCAGGAATTGTTCGCCCTGCCGGTATATTCTCGCGTGCTTGCGGGATACCTTGGTTTCGCCATCGTACATGGTCAGGTCGACCTCGGGGAATATCCCGGTGTGAGGGTCGGTGCGGCCTATCAGGACGCTCTCTTTATCGATGACGAATGGCTTCACCATATCCTTCGTGCCAACGATCACGAGCTGCGCGGTGATCCGCCCGGGCACTCCCGCTCCCGCGTAGCCGCCACCGGCGGCGACTGCACTCCCCGGAGTCGGCTGACGAGAGCCGCAGTGAGCGCAGAAAACATCGTCCGCCCCGATCTTTTCACCGCAGTGTCCGCAGAAGACCCACTCCATCGCCGGCGCGGGCGGGGAAACCGCGGCGCCACCAGACGCCGGCGCAAGCGCCTCACGCACATTTGATCCTGCCGGTCCTGAAAAGGAAGATGACCGCGGAGAAGTCACGGGGCGCCGAGGCTCGACTCTTGGATGCGCTGCGAGAAACGCGCTATGAGCTTCGAGCGCGCGCATGAATTCCAGAGCCGACGCATGCCGGTCCTCGGGCTTGTGCGCGACCGATTTCATCAAGATGCGCTCCATCTCGGGCGTAATGCTCGGATTTATCTGGCACGGCCTCGGGTTCTTGCTGAAATCAAAGATCAGCAGCGGATTGTCCTGCGGGTCCGAGCCCGTCAGCATGTGAAATACCGTCGCCCCCAGCGAGTAGATGTCCGAGCGAGGTTCCACCTTGCCCGCAAACAACTCGGGCGGCGCGTAGCCCATCGTGCCGATCGCAGTCACGCCCTTCTCGGTGGGACGCACGATGCGGGCTATGCCAAAGTCCACCAGCATCACTCGTCCGGTCTTGTCATCCAGCATCAGGTTGGCCGGCTTCAGATCGCGGTAGATAATTGGCGGCTTCTGGGTGTGTATATAGTGAAGCACATCGCAGATCTGAACGGCCCACTTGCAGACGGTGGTTTCGTCGACGATGCCGCCGCGAGCCCTCATCTGTTCTGCGAGGTCACCGCCGCCGATCCACCGCATCACCAGATAATACCTGCCGGTCTCGATGAAGTAGTCAAATACGGTTGGAATCGAGGGGTGATCGAGTTGAGCGAGTACTTCGGCTTCGCGTTTGAAGTCTTCGACCGCCTTGGCGCGCTGACTCTGATCGGCGAACATCTCGATCATCTCTTTGACTGCGCAGAGGCGATCGGCGAGCCGTTTGTCGCGCGCCTGATAGACGGATCCCATGCCGCCGCCGCCAACACGGTGGACGATCGAATACCTGTCGAGCAACAGCGTTCCGGGTTCGAGTTGCTGGCTCGGGACGTGTTTTGGTTTCTTCGACTCAGGCATACGATCCTCGACGTGTCCGCTGCGCGCCTCTAGAACGACTGGCAGAGATGGCGCCGGCATCGGGTCCTGCCTGGCTCCGCACTCTCCACAGAGGGGGGCTCCCGGCTGCAAGTGACTGCCGCATTCAGGACAGAACATAAATCGGTTTCGGGTTTCTGGTTTCCAGTTTCCAGTTCCTGGTTCGAGCGAACTTGAACCCCAGAAACGCGAGTGAAACTCAGAACCAGAAATTAGAGACTAGAAACCAGAAACCTCTTACTTGAGAATCTGAAACTTCAAAAATGTCTTGCCGACAATTACCTCATCGCCATTCTGAAGCATGTGGCGCTTGCCTGGGAGAAGCCTGCGCCCTCTATTGACGAACGTACCGTTGGTCGAGCCGAGGTCCTCGATGAAGTACTGGCTGTTGTGATTAACGATGCGCGCGTGCCTTCGTGAGACCTTGGCTTCGGAATCGTCTTCATCCAGATCGACGTCCGGGAATATGCCGCTGTCCGCATCCCAGCGGCCAATGTTCGTCTCAATGCCGATGATGGGAAACTCTTTGCCGATTCTCCCGCCCCGCTCGATTATGAGCCGCGCCAGGGTCCGTGACGCATCACGCTCCTGAAGCATCCCGCCGCCCGATTCAAGGTCGCCAGTTTCCTCCGGCGAAGCAAGAGCGAACGTCTGCGGCGCCGGCGGGGGCACCGAATGGTCCACCCGCTGCTCATCTGATTTGAAGGCGGGCCCGGAACGCTCATTCGTTTGTCCGCGCCGCGCATTCACGTTACTGATTCGCGAATCGACCGCCGGCCTGCGTTCGCGCGCGGGCATCGCGGGCTTTGGTACACTGGTCGAAGTGGTGAATGAAGGCGGAGCCGGGAACGGGCCTTCCACGGTATTAGAGCTTATAGTCTCACTGTCGACGGCGCTCGGGGGCTGGTAAATGGGCGCCGGCTCGCGCTTGCGGGGGCGCGGGGGTGGAACCAGGTCGAGCCTCATCCCGCACTCATCGCAGTACTCGCTGCCGTCAATGTTATTGGTCCCGCAGTTGTCGCACCTGATCATGAGGTTGGGTCTCCGAGGGCCCCTTACCCAGAGGGCACTAATAGCATTCGGATTATACTCTAGACGTTTTAGGAGTAGCAATTCTAAAGAAACGAGGGGGGGTCCTAAGTTGAAGCCAGTCTGTTAAAAGAAGGCTTTAGCGCCGGGTAAAGTTCTTTGTATTTGTCGTGCACAAGACCGTAGAGTACCACTCGTTTTTCCTGTGGCGACACCCGCTCCACGGTCTCTATCAGATTGGAACAGGCCGTCTCAGCATCTGGCCACTGGCCGCAGCCTACACCCGCGAGAATCGCCGCGCCATACGCAGCTCCTTCAGTCGTGTTGACAGCCACGAGCTCGGCGCCGAGCACATCGGCAAGTATCTGCCGCCACAGTCTGCTCTTTGCCCCGCCTCCCGAAACCCGCACCTGTTCGATCGCTCCAAGCCCGGCACCCTCTATCAACGCGAAGCTGTCCTTCAGTCCTAAAGCGACTCCTTCAAGCACCGAGCGTGTCAGGTGTCCCCTCCTGTGTCGCAGAGTCAGGCCCACCCACGCGCCGCGTGCAAGAGGGTCTGGATACGGCGTCCGCTCGCCGCTAAGGTATGGAAGAAAGATCAGACCCTCACTGCCGGACGGTGCGACCGCCGCTTCCGTCATCAGCTCATCGAAGCTCGTATCAGGCGCGAGCGTGTCCCTGTACCATTGCAGGCTTCCAGCCGCGCTGAGCATCACTCCCATGAGATGCCAGCGGTTTGGCAGCGCGTGACAGAACGCATGCAGCCGGCCTTCCGGCTCGATCAAGCATGACTCGGTAGTGGCAAATACCACGCCCGATGTGCCGAGCGTCAGGGCCACGATGCCGGGCCGGACGGCTCCCACGCCGACGGCCTGCGCCGCCTGGTCGCCGCCGCCGGCCACCACGGGCGTGCCGGCTTGCAAGCCCGTCGCCTCTGCGGCTTGTGAGATCACTTCGCCCGTGACCTGATGGCCCTCAAAGGTTGGTGGCATCCATTCGGATGGAATGCCGAGAGCATCGAGAATCTCAGGCGACCAGTTCCGGTCCTTCAGATCAAACAGGATCGTGCCCGAGCCGTCGGCTTTGTCCATCGCGAGAGATCCGGTGAGCTTGAACCTTACATAATCTTTCGGCAGCAGGACGTGGCGGGTGCGAGCGAATATCTCAGGCTCGTGATTCTTCACCCACACGATCTTCGGCGCGGTGAACCCTGTCAGGGCTTCATTGCCTGTGATTTGAATGAGGCGTTGCCTGCCTATGCGCGCGCGTATTTCGTCGCACTCATCGGCGCAACGTTGATCGTTCCAGAGGATCGCGGGCCTGAGCGTTTGCTTCTGTTCGTCCAGAAGAACAAGACCGTGCATTTGTCCGGTCAGGCCGATCGCAGAAACCGCTTCGCCGGAAGTGTTAGCTTGAAGAAGCGCCTGACGAACGCTGGCTGCCACGGCTTGCCACCAGTCTTCGGGGTCCTGCTCGGACCAGAGCGGCCGTGGCGTGGATAGCGCATGGAGCGTCGTTGCGCTGCTCACGACGTCGCCGTTTCGATCGACGAGAAGCGCCTTTGATCCCGTAGTCGAAACGTCGATGCCAAGGAATAAGCTCAATCGAATGAGTCTCCAGGATCGCACGCCGAGCAGAATATTCGATGGCCACCTGACTACGATGCAGCGGCGCGCCGAGCCTTGCAGTCAAGTTTGTCGATGAACGCGGTGCGCATCCATTCTACAGGTTAGCGTCAAAGACAGAAACCCTGGGCCTTTGAGATCGCTTTCAATCGCATAAGAACCGACTCCGCACTACGATCACAGCAGTGCTTGACTTGTCTTCAATGTCTAAGGTAGTACCTACTTTCATTGGCGTTACAGAATGATGGCCGGCCTCGAAGGCGGAACCGTGGTGTCGCGAACGAGCAATCACTCGCGCCAAATATAAGCCAGGGAAGGATGTTGCGTGAAAATTTCAAAGGCGATCTTTTCCGTTATCGCATTGGCTCTCCTGACCGTTCCGCTTTGGAGGCTGGATACAACAACAGCAATGGTAACGCCTGAAATCAAGAAGCAAGCCTTCGGTATGACCGCGAGCCGGGAAGCGGTGGAACTCTACACGCTGACCAACGCCAACGGCGTGGAAGCCCGCATCATGACGTACGGAGGTACCGTGGTTTCGCTAAAGGTGCGCGATCGCCACGGTGTGCTCGGCGATGTCGTGCTTGGCTACGAGACCCTTGAAGGCTATCTGAAAAATAGCCCGTACTTCGGAGCGATCATTGGGCGGTACGGCAACCGAATCGGGAAAGCCCGGTTCTCCTTAAGCGGCAAGGAGTACACGCTCGGGAAGAACAATGGAGAAAACACGCTCCACGGCGGGTTCAAAGGGTTCGACAAAGTCATCTGGAAGGGAAAGGAAGTTAAAAGCAAGGATGGCGTCGGCCTCTCGCTCAGCTATGTTAGCAAGGACGGTGAAGAGGGGTTTCCTGGAAATCTCACGGTCACTGTTGTCTACACGCTGACAAACAACAACGAACTGAAGATCGAATACAGCGCGACAACTGACAAATACACCGTCGTCAATCTTACTAATCATTCTTACTTCAATCTCGCATGCGAAGGCGCCATCCTCAATCATGAATTGATGATTGATGCGAGCAGGTTCACGCCTGTCGATGCCGGGCTAATACCGACGGGAGAGTTGCGGAGCGTTAAGGGGACGCCCATGGACTTCACCCGGTCGACTGTCATAGGCGCAAGAATCGATCAGCGGGACGAGCAACTGACTGCAGGCAGAGGTTACGATCATAACTGGGTGCTCAATAACGTCACTGGCAGTCTCGCGTTTGCAGCGAGAGTTTATGAGCCGCGCAGCGGCCGGGTGATGGAGATCTACACGACAGAGCCCGGTATACAGTTCTACAGCGGGAACTTTCTAGATGGCAGCATCACCGGCAAAGGTGGCCAGGTTTACAAGCAGCGCTATGGCCTCTGTCTGGAGACTCAGCATTTCCCCGACTCGCCCAATAAGCCAGGTTTTCCGTCAACGGTGCTGAAGCCGGGTCAGAGGTACAATAGCTCCACGATCTACAGATTCTCGGTGAGGTAGTTGGTTCACTATGACCTGGGAACAGCGATGGCATCCCCTACGCGAAGAGTGGATCATCGTGGCAGCCCACCGCCAGGATCGTCCGTGGATAGGCGAGACGGTAAACCGCGAATGCGCGGCGGTGCCCGACTATCTGAAGGACTGTTACTTTTGTCCGGACAACACTCGCATCAGCGGCAAACGCAATGAGAACTATTCGACTACGTTTGTCTTCGATAACGATCATCCTTGCGTCGGCTCGGACGCGCC
>Ga0137403_10005830_pt1 | contig 14210 bp, 7 predicted proteins | sample CZOMad2_1_16fung_FD_122057 | JGI IMG/M metagenome (GOLD analysis project Ga0137403, IMG submission 122057) | Vadose zone soil fungal communities from Angelo Coast Range Reserve, California, USA - CZOMad2_1_16fungal (Hybrid Assembly) | ecosystem: Environmental > Terrestrial > Soil > Vadose zone... | reverse complement strand
TCATGAACAGATTACGGTTCGCCGACGATTGCCATTGCCACTGACAAAGCTGCTGGCAGGCTTTCTTGAGAATCCAAAGACCGATCGGAATGATCAAGCCGGTCTCTTCAGCCAGCGGAATAAAGTCAGCCGGATTAACAAACCCGCGCTCCGGATGCTGCCATCGAATCAGCGCTTCGAAGCCCGCGAGGTTTCCGTTCTCGAGCGAAACGATCGGCTGATAGTAGACGCGGAACTCTTCGCGATCGAGCGCGCGCCGTAAGTCATTCTCCATTTGCAGCAGATACACCGCGTGCGTGTGCATGCCCTTGTCGAACACTTCATAGCATGCCTTGCCCTGCGCCTTGGCGCGATACATGGCGGTGTCGGCGTCGCGCAGCATATTCTCGGGGTGATCGTAACCGGTCGAGCTCAGCGCGATGCCGATGCTGGTCGTGGTGAACACTTCGTGACCGCTCAAATTAAAAGGTGAAGCGAGCTTCTCCTGAATACGGCGCGCCATGTTGGTGGCCTCGGCCGCGTTCGGAATGCCGTCAAGCAGAATTGCGAATTCATCGCCGCCCAGTCGCGCGACGATGTCAGCTTCACGAATACAACTCTCCAGCCGGCGCGCCATCGCGATCAATAACTGATCGCCAATCGAGTGACCCAGGCTGTCGTTGACGTTCTTGAATCGATCCAGATCGAGGAACAGCACCGAGAATTGATAGTCTTCGTGGTTCTTGGCTCGTTCGATGACGAACTTAAGATTCTCAGTCAGCAGGGCGCGATTCGGCAGGTGTGTCAGGGCGTCGTGAAAAGCAGCGTGACGAAAGTGATCCTTGCTCTCCTGCAATTGCACACTGATGCGTTCCTGCTCGGCAATGTGCCGGTTCAATTCTTCGACGTGACGCTCGGCTTGTTCGGCGCGCTCGCGTTCGGCCTCGGCCCGCGCGCGTTCAGCTTCGGCGCGTTCGCGTTCAGCTTGTTCGGCCAACGCCGCCGTGGCCCTGATCTCGTTCAGGTATTTGTTGTAGGTGAAATAAACGATCAGGATGATCGGAGCACCGACGAACAGAATCGCCAGCCCGATCTTGTCGATCGAGTTCGAGGCTACGGCAGCCAGGCCCGCGCCGGCCAGGTAAGTAATCGAAGTCCAGAGATAGTGTGTCTGCCAGGTGCGCCAAATCGATTCGCCTTTCTTAATTGCCAGACCAATCGCGCAAATGCCGCTGTTGGAAAAATATTGGACCAGCGCCATCGTGCCAACGGCAACGCCAAAATGCGACAAGTCCTGGAACCGCAATTCGTTAATCGATCCAAAGAGCAAACGTACCACCATGACCGTGAGCGAGGTCGAGGCGAGCATCATCGCTGAATTGAAAGCCACCACTAATGGCCGCTTGCTGATTCGCAGGCCCGAAAAAAGTCCTTCCACCGCGGCGAGCAGGATTCCGGCGACTCCGCCGTACATCAGCAGCACCAGAAAAATGAAAGTGTCTGAGATCGTGATGTTCGTATTGACGCGGGGAATCTGGACTGAGAAGCGAGAACTCACGACCATCATCACGGCCGCGAGAATCAGGAACCGCCAATCGAACTTTGGCGCCGGCAACCACACCGTGGACAGGATCAGGGCGACCGCTCCCGCCGCGACAATCACCCATCGGTAGGCGTCTAGCAATCTGGATTGGTTATCGATTCGGGCGGTAGCTTCCACGGTTTTTGGACCCTGTTCCTCGTTAACGTAGATAGATCGTTTCGTAGTGGCTGTGAAATTTGAAGCCGGCTTTGGTATAGCAGCCAACTGCGTTCTGGTTGCGATTGTTGACGGTGAGACAAATCGAGTTTGTCTGCGTCAAAAGAATCGATGAAAGCTTTTTCAGGCACCGCAGGCCGTGCCCTTTGTGGCGTTCTTCCTGATGCACATAGATGCCCTCGAGATACGTGACCGCCGGCGTTTCGCTAACGACGTCCGCTTTAAAGATGAGACGGTTGTCATCAAACCAAACCCATACCCGGTTCTGCTCGATGCGCCGCGCCGTGCGACGTCGAAAACCGCTCGGGTCGCGTTGTAGTGGACTCGTGCCCCCTTCTTCCAGGGCCATCGAAGAATTGACCGCGAGGACTTTATCCAGATCGTCCATGGTAGCGGGACGAAGACTCACATCTTCGATCGACACCGGAGTTTCGCTGAGCTCAAACAGGTGCTCGCGAGAAATCAGCCGAGGTTCGCGTCCGCCATCAGCATAGAAACGCCAAAAGGTGTCGGTTGATTCCTGCTCACCGCGAATGAGGTGCGCGTTCTGGCAATTGCGCGCCACCCGCGCGAAACCGACAAGCGAATTCTCAGTGTGTGCTTCAACCATCGTTGCATGACCGATCAGAGCGACTCCGTCGAGTTGCCCCGATTTAGTGCGCGACCCGTAGAACGAGCCACGGTTGCCAGGGCTCAGTAATCCGTTGTCGTAAATCAGTCCAAGCATGAAAACTGTATGAACCGGACGGGCAGAAAGAAACTCTATTACTTCGCTCTGATCTGCCTGGCCAAGTTCACTTATCGTGGACGATTCCAGCGATCCAGCGAACTGGTCCAGCGTTTCCGCAAAATCCTGGCGCATCATTGTGACGGCCATGTTGTCCTTCTCCTTAGAATGAGGTTTCCCTGAGGGAGCAAAAAAAGAATGTGCGCCGGTCTGCAGTCGCCGGCACACCCTAAAAAAACAATCGTTATCGTTTACCCGGCATCGGATCGCCGTTGATCATCGCCCGCGAGGCCATCGCTTGCACGGCTGAATCGCCAAGCACGACGCCATCGCCCAGGACTACGCCATCACCGAGTACCACACCGTCACCCAGCACGACGCCGTCGCCAAGAACGACACCATCGCCGAGCACGACGCCGTTACAGAAGATCGTGCCGTCGCCAAGCACAACGCCCGAGCTGGCGAAAATGCTGTCACCCAACACGACGCCATCACCGAGCACGACGCCATCGCCAAGCACGACACCGTCACCAAGCACAACGCCGTCACCAAGGACGACACCGTCACCGAGCACAACGCCCTGCGCATAGAAGGTTTGAAAATTCGTTTCCAGAGCTGAACCAGTCGCATACCAATGCTTCATGATGATGCCCTGTGACCAGGTAAAAGTCTGACCCGCGATCGTCGTACGCGGATCAGGCGCTGAACCGGTAAGCATCGGGCTGTCCTGCGCGGTGCTGGAAGAAAGATCCGTGCGGATTGATTTCGCCAGCCGGGCAGCGCCTTCGACGTTCAACTCACCAGTGCCTTGTTCGAGCATGTTGAAGCCAGCCAGCGGATCGGCCGTGTACATCAAGGCCATCTTGACCATGTTCGGCGTCATCTTCGGATTGATTTGCAGCAGCAGGGCGGCCGCACCGGAAACCACAGGCGTGGCCATCGAGGTGCCGCTTAGATACATCAGCCGTTTGTTATTGCGGTCAATGATTCCGGAATCGAGTTGCGGATTTTGCTGAATCAGAAGGTTCGGAGTTCCGCCTCCGCCACCGCTGTTTCCTGTATCAGACTCCGCATAGATAAGTTTGTTACCCGGAGCGATCAGGTCGGGCTTTATCAAATTGTCGTAGTGCTTTACCCCAGCCGCATCTGTGTAGGAACTTCTGGTTGGGCCGCGAGAACTAAACGTGGCCACGCCATCATCAACGTGTGAATCAGTGGCAAAGGTATTAGCCGCGCCGACTGTAATCACCGAAGGCTCGTTACCGGGCGAGTGAATCTGTCCGTAGATCTTGTTTCCGCTCGCATCCTTGCCATTGTTACCCGCCGCGGCGACCACGACGACGCCTGCGTCAACCAGCGCTCGTGCTGCACGACAAACTGGATCGTTCTTATAAGAATCGACCGCCGGCGCACCCAGGCTCATGTTTACAACCCGGATGTTGTACTTGTCTTTGTTAAGCGGATTGCTGGAACTGACGGGCCTGGTCGGATCCGCCGGCGCCAGAATCCAATTCAGCGCATTCAGCAAAGATGAGATCGAACCGACACCATTCTTGTCGAGTACACGGAGACTGATGATGTTCGCATTCGGCGCGATACCTTGATAGGAATCACCGCTGGCGGTGCTTATTCCGGCTGCGGCGCCGGCTACGTGACTACCATGCCCGTACGGATCATTCGCTGCGTTGTTTTCCGTGGTGAAATCCCTGGTCAACTTGATGCGACTAACCGGCAACAGCGCCGTGTTGAGAAACGCTGCGTGTCCGCTATCGACACCTGAATCCAGGATGGCGATACTTATTCCCGACCCGTCAATTGCGCTGGCGCCGAGCAAACCACCGATCAGTCCCGGGGCATTACGCACCTGGTCTGCTCCCGTGGTCGTCGTCACGTGACCAAAAGATTCCATCTTGCGATCCGGCGAGATGTAGTTCATCGAACCACTCTTCATCAGAGCGTCAACCGCTTTGACGGGCAAATCGACTTTCATCGCGCCCAGCTCAGACATGCGGTCGCTAACGAGCGCGCCATTTTGTGCAAGCAGCGAGCGAACTTCCTTGTTGTTGACGTCGTTGACTTGCAGGATTGCAGTGACGTGACCATTCCCGCCCGCGCTCTTCATTAACTCTTGCAGATCGGACGAAATTTTCTCGCCTTCGAACTCCTCGTTGATCGGGCTGCGGCGTTTGTCGCTCGCCTTATTCTCGATCGTGGAAGCGCTGTCGATGGTGCGATCGATTGAGATCGATTCGAACAACTGCGCTACTGAGTCATCCGACGCGATGTAGGACGCGTACGCCTGGGGTGACGCGCCGCCGATGATTCGCAAGTGGTTTGATTCGATCGCATCCTTGACTGCAGCCGCTGCGATGGTGGTCGCGCGTGCACCGGCATACTGGTTAAGCTGATCGACAAAAAGAATGACCTTACCGTTTGCCTGCGCGGCTTCGGCGAATACTGATTGAACCCGCTTGACGAATTCGTCGCTGGTCCCGGCGCCTTTCGCCAGTGCATCGATATTTAAACGGAACACTCTCTTGTTCCGCAGACCTTCCGGTACGTCACCGAAAGCGATTTTGGTTGCTACGCCGCGCGCAATCGCGTCGCGATCGAGGTCGGATTCCGAAACGAGCACCGGGTTCTTAACCGCCGATGACAAACTCACGATGACCCGCGCGACATCTGCGTCGCGTTCGTGATTGGTCTGCAGCTTTCCGGCCAGAGCGAGCTGCGTCAGATCCGTTGCGTATCTCGACAGCACCGGATAATCACTCACGCTGTCATTGACGAGAGGGGAATTCGACTGCGCCGAAGTGCGCTGACTGAAGGTCAAGCTAGCGCACATTGAAACCAATAGTGCGAAGGTAGTTATTAAAGTGGTTGGAGGGGCGTACTTTCTTTTCATTTTCATCGTCCTTGCTTTCGCCGGCTACTGCGGGCTGAATTACTGATGAGCAGCTTGGCGGTCGCTCGGTCGGGGGAACGGACGCGATTTCTGCTGAAGGTTCACTTAGGTTATTTGCGAACCGATATATAAAGAGCAGGCCGTAGAGATAGTCCACGGGCGCTGAAGCTACTGCGAGGTTTGTGCCAACCTGCTCGGCGGTGATTAAGTGTTGAAATGGTTGAAGAAAGATTAGGCTGCGCAGCTCTTGTCAGAGGGTAAGATCAATCATCCTGAACGATCACGGTCAGTCACAATTGATATTGCTTGCCAGAACGTGACTGAAGAAGAAGATTCCTCTTGTCCTTGTTTCAATAGCGTTCGATCCGCGAATCCAGCCGAACGCATTTGCGATTCGATTTGATTTTGTAGATTGTTCTTGCTTAGGGGTTTAATGTAAGCGCCGCACCTGATCGATCTTATGTTGCTTCCAATTTTAGCCACCATAATTCGACTGCTAATGGTTGGCCTCGAGTATCCCTATTTGTGGCGTTACCGGGTGCAACCTACTAAAGATTGGGACAGACATTCTGCTAAGGTCAGGGACTTTGCCAACCTCATCGAACCGGTGGGAATGATTCTTGGCTTTACGACGATCGGGCGGATCCACACCAGTACGAATCTGATCGGGTGGTTAGGCCTCACATTTTTGGTTGCCGGAATAATCATTCGTTGGACGGCCGTCTATAATCTCGGCAAATATTTCACCGGCACGGTTCTTATTAGAAATGATCATCGACTTATCCGCAGCGGCTTATACAAATATCTTCGGCATCCGGCTTATGCCGGAGCGCTGCTGGCCCATCTTGGATTAGGTCTATCGTTTTCGAACTGGTTCGCCCTTGGGTTCAGCACGATTCCGTATTTTCTGGCGGCGGCGTATCGTATGCGGGTTGAGGAGGAAGCGCTCAGAGAGGCTTTCGGCGTCGAGTATCTCGAATACTCAAAATCGGCGAAGCGGCTAATCCCAAAGCTCTATTGAGTACGCCGGTTATATCGATGACAGTCATACGTCCAGCTACCAATGCCGACTGCGAACGAGTCATCGATTTGGTCTCAGCGGTGCTGGCAGAATTTCAGTTGCCTTTTGATTCCGATTCCAAGGATGCCGACTTAAAAGACATCGAAAGCAGCTACTTTGCGGCGGGCGGAGTATTTGAATTGATTGAAGACGCGCACGGAAAACTGCTCGGCACTTATGGGCTTTTCCCGCTGAATGATAGGCAGTGCGAGTTGCGCAAGATGTATTTTCTCCCGGAAATACGCAGCCTCGGCTTAGGCAAACAGGTCCTGGATCGCGCGATTGAGCACGCGCGACGGCTGGGCTTTGGCGCGATAGTGCTGGAAACAATCAGCGTGCTAAAGCGAGCGATTTATCTGTACACTCGTTTTGGGTTTGTGCCGACCACGATGGATCACCCAAACGCCCGGGTCGATCAGAAATATATTCTTGAACTGGCGGCGGCCGACAGTTGCCCTTAAGAAGAAACTTCGTGGCGCTTGCACACTGCGCTATAATGCCCGCGGCGCTTCGGAATCGGCCGGCAACACTTATCAGGCAGTCATAGGAACTAATCATTCATGTTCGAACGCTATACTGAAAAAGCTCGACGCGTAATTTTCTTCGCTCGCTACGAAGCTTCGCAGTTTGGCGCGCCGGCGATCGAGCCGGAGCATTTACTCCTCGGCCTGATGCGCGAAGACAAAACGCTCACTGGTCGTTTCTTCCCACGCGCGCAAATCACCATCGAATCAATTCGCCGAGAGATAGAAGGTCGCACACTGCTGCGCGAGCGAATTCCGACCTCAGTCGAATTGCCTTTGGCGCCGGAAACCAAACGCGTGCTGCATTACTCGCACGAAGAGTCCGATCGCCTGCAGCATCGCCACATTGGGACAGAGCATTTGCTGCTGGGACTCTTGCGCGAAGAGCGTTCGATGGCCGCGCAGATTTTGTTCGAGCGCGGGCTGCGGCTCGCCGCCGTGCGTGATGAGATTGCCCGCCAAAGCGGCGCCGATGCGCGCCATCGTAAAGACATTCCGCACTTGCTTGAGTTCTCGCGCGATTTGACCGAGGACGCCGCCAACGATCGACTCGATCCGCTGATCGGGCGCGACTTGGAAATCGAGCGCGTGATTCAGATTCTTTGTCGCCGCACGAAAAATAATCCGGTGCTGATCGGCGAACCAGGTGTCGGCAAGACAGCCATTGTCGAAGGCCTGGCGCAACGCATCGTGACAGGCAACGTGCCATCGTTTCTTGAAAACAAACGCATTCTTTCGCTGGACATTAGTTTGATCGTCGCGGGCACAAAATATCGCGGACAGTTCGAAGAGCGCTTGAAGCAAATCATGCGCGAGCTGATCGACAATCCGCAGTACATCGTCTTTATCGATGAGCTGCACACGCTGGTGGGCGCGGGTTCAGCCGAAGGGTCGCTTGACGCCGCGAATATTCTGAAGCCGGCGCTCTCACGCGGAGAGATTCAGTGCATCGGCGCCACCACGCCGGCTGAGTTTCGCAAGTCGATTGAAAAGGATCGCTCGCTGGAACGCCGCTTTCAGGCAGTCAAGGTGCCGCCGCCTTCTGAGGATGAAGCCGTTGAAATTCTCGGCGGCGTGCGCGAACGTTACGAGAGTTTTCATCAGGTGCACTACACCGACGAAGCACTGGAAGCTGCCGTGCGGCAATCGACCCGTTACATTCCCGATCGCTTCCTGCCTGACAAAGCCATCGACGTGATCGATGAAGCGGGAGCGCGGGTGAAACTTCGGGTGCGCGCCGAACAAGGCAATCTCGAGGCATTGAACGCTGCGCTGACCGCCGATTCGCTGACCGAATGGGAGCGCGCCACCTATGGCCGCGCCCAGGCGCCAATCGCCGACGATGAAGACAAAATCGTCATGGGCGAAGTCACTCGCACGGACATTGAAGAAGTCATCGCCCGCTGGACCGGCATCCCCATCGTTTCGCTGAAAGAAGCAGAGTCAAAGAAGCTGCTGCGCATCGAAATGGAATTGCACAAGCGCGTTATTTCGCAGCGGCCGGCAATTTCAGCTTTGGCGCGGGCCATCCGTCGCTCTCGGGCCGGATTGAAGAATCCGCATCGGCCGGTCGGTTCATTTCTCTTTCTGGGACCAACCGGGGTCGGCAAGACAGAAGTCGCGCGCTGTCTCGCTGAGTTTCTCTTCGGCAGTCAACGCTCGATGATTCGCTTTGACATGTCAGAGTTCATGGAGAAGCATGCCGTCTCGAAACTCATCGGCTCGCCGCCGGGATATGTGGGCCACGAAGAAGGCGGCCAATTGACCGAACGCGTGAAGCGCTCGCCTTATTCAGTGCTGCTGTTTGACGAGATCGAAAAAGCGCACCCCGACCTCTTCAATATTCTGCTGCAGGTGTTTGAGGACGGCATCCTGACCGACGGTCTGGGCAACACGGTGGACTTCAAAAACACCATCATCATTATGACTTCGAACATCGGCGCGCGCTTTATTCAAAAGCGGGGCACGATGGGGTTCCAGGGATCGAGCGACGTGTCACGCACCAAGCTGGAAGAGATGGTGATGAATTCGGTGCGCCAGACTTTTAATCCTGAGTTCATTAATCGCCTTGACGAGATCATCATCTTCGATGAATTAGGCGACGAAGAATTGCTCGATGTGCTCCAGCTTCAGGTCGATCAAATAAACGCGACGATGTCGAACCATGGCTTCATCGTTCGCCTCGCTGATGATGCCAAACGCTGGATCGTCAATAAGACCTGCGCCGATCGGTCGTATGGCGCAAGGCCGCTGCGCCGGTCGCTGCAAAAATATGTGGAGGATCCGCTCTCTGAGGCGCTGATACAGGGACAACTCGCCGACGCCTCGCTGGTGGAAATGTTCGTCGACGGCGCCGGGCTAAATTTCCGCTCAATCACTATCGACGATGAAGGCCACGAACGCATCAACGATTTGCTGCTCACGCAGTAACCCGCGAACTTACTGAGATTTTATTTTGAGTCCAAAGTGCCGCACTTTGGACTTTCCCTTTATATTCCCGCTATAATGCGCCGCTTTGTTACATTTGAATCTGGCAACGGGTAGAGGCTGCGGAGAATCAAAGTCCTCCCCAGGCTGCGCAATTCGAATCAGTTTGTGTTACTTTTCCCAGCTGGTAAGAACTGAATTAACTGGTAAGATCTGAATTAATTGGTACGTGTTAGGACGCCGACCGCAATATTGCATCGAACGCTGACGAAACAGTGCCCTTGCTGACGCGCGGGCTTCTAACACGCGAGCTTCTGACAATTAGTAAGCGCTGAACTTTTCATAAACTTCGTGCAGTCCCCAGAGAAAGCTCTAAGGGTACCGTCACTTATGCACTCTTATCGCGTCGTTCTGTTCGCCGCACTCAGCCTGATAATCGGCACCACCTGCCTGTTCCTTCGCGCACCCGTGTCGGCTCAGCAACCTCAAGCGCGTCTGGTTGAAGATGTCGACATCATTGGTAATCGCCGCCTGCGCAAAGAAGACATTATCTATTACATTCAGACCCGACCCGGCGATCCTTACAACCCGGATCAAGTCGCGCGCGATCTGCAAACTATTTTGTCGCTCAATTTTTTCGATAAGGTCGGCACGCGCGTCACCACTGAAGATGGCCCCCGGGGCGGCGTCCGCATTATCTTTGAAGTCAAAGAGCTGCCGATCATTCGCGATATCCAATTCGAAGGATTAAAGAGCGTCACGGAATCTGACGTGCTGAAAAATTTCCGCGAGAAGCGCGTCGGAGTATCCAAGGAATCAATTCTGGATCCGGTGAAGCTGAAGACGGGTGAGCGCGCCTTGAAGGAGATGCTGGCGGCGAAGGGTCATCCCAATGCCGCCGTCACCGCCACGGTCGAAGCTGTTTCGCAAACGTCCAGCGCGATTACCTTCGTTGTGAACGAAGGCGCGCGGGTCCGCGTCGCTGAGATTCGTTTCGAAGGCAGTCACGTCTTTAAGAACGGGTCGTTGCGCGATCACATGAAGTTTGTGAAAGAAGCCGGGCTGATCACGCGCTTTCGGGAACAGGACATTCTCGATCGCCAGAAGCTGGACTATGACTTGCACCTTGTCGATACCTACATGAAGTCGAAAGGCTATCTGCAGGCGCGTCACGGCGAGCCGCGCATCGAAGGCCTGGGGAAACGACGCACCGGGTTTCCAATTCTGCCGCTGCCTTTTATTTCTTCGGTTGACGACACCCTGCGCATCACGGTCCCGATTATCGACGGCAAGCTTTATCGCGTCGGCGAAGTGAAGATCGAAGGCAACTCGATCTTTTCCGAAAACGTGATCAAGGCCTTCATCGGCTTGCAAAAAGGGCAGGTGGCCAACGGTGAATTGCTCAGCAAGGGTCTGTTCGAAAACCTGAAGAAGGCGTACGGCACCCAGGGATTCATCCAATACACCGCCGACATTAACCCGACGTTCAAGGACAACCCGCAAAAGCCGGATGAAGGCATCGCCGATTTTGTAATCACGATCGACGAAGGCAAACAATTCACTTTGCGGCGGCTGGAGTTTACCGGCAATACCTTCACGCGCGACAACGTGCTGCGGCGCGAAGTGCTGATTAACGAAGGCGACATCTACAATCAGAACTATTTCGAGTTCTCGGTCACGCGCCTGAACCAGCTTGGTTACTTCAATCCGATCGATAAGGACAAGGACGCCGACTTCCGCACCAACGAAGAAGAAGGACTCGTCGATGTCACCGTAAAGGTCTCTGAAAAAGGCCGCCAGCAGATTTCATTCAACGGCGGCATCTCCGGAATCGGCGGAACGTTCTTCGGGCTGGATTATTCGACGAACAATCTATTCGGCCGTGGTGAAGTGCTGTCGCTGAATTTGGGGGCCGGCAATCGCCAGCGTTCGTTCCAGTTCTCTTTCACTGAGCCATACATCAGGAACCGGCCTATCACTGCGGGATTTACCTTGTTCGCTTATTCTCAGAAATTCTTTGGCGAAGGAACCTTCCTGTCACAAAACCAGAATGCGGTGCAGGGAGCGTCAGGTAATTTGTTCGATTTCTTCAACACGAACGAAGAGAATTTGTTTACGCGCAACTCGCTCGGGGCCTCGGTTTTCGCCAGCGCGCCTTTGTCAGAGTTCTATCGCAAGCGGCCGTTCACCCAATTCTCGCGCGTCGGTCTTTCGTATCAGCTTTCGCAATCGAGCGTAAAAGATCCAGTGGTAAATACCGCTGGACAGACGACAACCTTTATTCCGGTCGTCTATCGACAGCCAAACATCATCACCAGCCGCGCGACCGCGAGTTTGGTGTATGACACTCGCAACGCCAGCATCGACCCTACGAAAGGAAGATCGCTGTCGGCGTCACTGGGAGTCGCAGGCTTCGGTGGCGACGTGCGAACTTATGAGCCAACGCTGGAGTTCACGGAATTCATTCCGATCAGAAAGAAACGATCCGAGTTTCCCGAAGTGTTTGGGTTCCGCATCCTCGCTGGGACTGTAGGCAGTTTTGCGACCAGCGCGAAAATCCGAGGCGCAAATTCACTTGCGTTCGTCGAGGGCGTACCCATTTACGAGCGCTTCTTCCTTGGTGACGAATTCACCATCCGGGGCTACAACGTGAGATCGATCAGTCCGGTGACCCCGCTCGATAACTACATAACGTCGCGCAACGTGGTGCTGGCGACGAACTTGCAGGGAACGCCCAATGTCATTCCCGGGCTGCCGTCGAATGTCACGAGCATTGGCACATTTACCGGGGCGACGGGCAGCAACGTCGTAAGTTTGCCACGGGTTTACACAGCGACCGGAGGCGACACGCAGATTCTGGGTAACTTCGAATACCGCATTCCTATTATAGGAAGGACGGTTCAGGCGGCTCTCTATGCCGATGTCGGCAACGCTTTCAACCTTCGATCAAAGAAAGAGCAAACCTACTCGTCGGAGTTTCTTGCCGACGATCCTTTCCTCTCCACCATGGGTATTATTACCTGCCCGCGACAGGCAGGGGGCGTGGCGCCGATTACTTTAACTACTTTGGCGGCCTGCCAAACTTTTACGAACCTGGCCTTGTCTCCCGGGCTCGGGTTCATCGCCAGAGACAACCGGCTGATCACCAGAGCTGAATATGAACAGGCTCTGCGACTGGGGCCCGTCGATCCGCTCACCAATCTACCGCCCGGGCTACAACAGGTCTTTATGAGGGGCGAGGCCCAGCGAAATACCGTGGTTCGGCTCGATCAAAGTTTGTTCGCAAAATTCACTGATATGCGCAGCAGCCTTGGCGCTGAAATTCGCGTCCAGGTGCCGATTCTTAACGTGCCTTTTCGGCTTATTTATGCGTATAATCCCAACGCTCGCAAAGATCAGGTTATCAACGGATTTCCCTTCTTCTTTGATGAGAAAAAGTCGGTGTTTCGCTTCAGCGTAGGCCGCACTTTCTAGCGTTGATTCAACCGAACGCGGTTAACCAACAAGCAAACCAAACCGGCAGCCTGAACAACTAACTGGTTGCATCACGCCGCCGCAGAAATTCTTAAGGAGTATTAGGAACTATTTATGAAAATCATTCGTGCGATAGCCGCAGTCGCTTTTTTCGCGGCAATCAGCGCCGTCTCTGTCGTCGCGCAGCCCAAACCGACCACCACTCCCGCGCCGGCAACGACGGGCTCGGCAACAGGCAATGTGCCTGACACAAAACTCGCGCTGGTTGACACCGATCAGTTCCTCGATGAAAAAGCCGGCATCGTGCGTCTCGTTACCGCGGCTAAGAAAGTTGAGAATGAATTCCTGCCACGGCGAACTGAACTGCAAACCTTACAGGGACAGATCGACAAACTGACCGCTGATTTGCAAAAAGCCGCGCCGGTACAGGATCAGAAAGTCTCGGCCCAGCAGCAGGACGCAATCGATTCGAAGAAGCGGGACCTTACCCGCAAGACCGAGGACGCTCAGAGCCAATATCAAAAGCGTTTGCAGGAAATGCTTGGACCCGTCTATGACGACATCGGCAAGGCCCTGGACGCCTACGCGAAAGCCCACGGGATCACTTTGATTCTCGATGTCACTAAGATTCAGGGAATCGTCAGCGCCGCAGACTCGCTCGACATAACCAGAGCATTCATCACCGAATTCAATAGTAAGAACCCGGCCACGGCGTCTTTGACCCCAACGCCGTAGTGATTTGCCAGCTTTGGCCAGGATGCGGGCGCCGCGATCACACGCGGCTGCGGCATCTTCGCTTCAAATAAGCTGGAGGAGCAATTGAAATGATTAGCATGAAGAATTTTCTGTTAGCAGTCGCTCTTATCGCAGTCGCCGCCGGAGCGAACACTTTTGCGCAAGCGCCCCAGGCCTCGAGCAGTGTGCCCGTGGGCAAGGTCGCGGTGATTTTCTCGGAAGCTTTCCAGGATTCCAAACTGGGAATCGCGAAATTCAACGTATTGCAGAATCAACTGGTCTCTGAGTTCAAAAAGCCACAGGACGAGTTGACTGCCGCAGCTCAGCGAGTCCAGACGCTTCAAGACGAGATCACCAAGCTGCAGAGTTCGGCCGCGCCTATCGATCCGAAAACCGTTCAGGCTAAGCTCGATCAGGTCGAAGCATTGAAGAAGGATTCGCAGCGAAAGCTGGAAGATACGCAGGCCGCGTATCAAAAACGCCGCACGGATTTGATGACTCCGTTGCAGGAAGAAGTCGGTAAAGCGCTGGATGCGTTCGCCAAAGCCCATGGTATTACCTTGATAATTGACGGCAGCCAGGTTCCTGGCGTGCTATACGCTGCCGAGAGCATGGACGTT